>JGI10211J34971_10001158_pt1 | contig 21993 bp, 20 predicted proteins | sample Etolagsediment_FD_34971 | JGI IMG/M metagenome (IMG submission 34971)
CATTTTAGAAAGTTTTGGTGCGCAAAAGTAATGATTTTGATCCCTTGACACCCCGCAAATTTGTTAAGCACTTGAAGTTTACCGCTGTTAAGTNTACATTACTTTTTAGTATGTCGGGTTTTTGACCGGGGATTTCAATATTTTTGTCGAAAAATTAATTGAAAAGCCGGAGTGAAAGCTCTGGGACAGATATATACTAAACAGTCGGATATTCAACGAATTCTAAAATCAACCAGATGAAAAAATACACTTACTTATTCTTGATTTTTGCTTTTGGCTTGTTAACGTTTCAGTCGTGTGAAACCAAAACAGCAGAGCCTCAGGTTAAATATACCTTTTTGTTTATCGGCGACGGCATGGGGATCGCTCAGGTTAACACAGCCGAGGCTTATATGGCAGCCATGGAAAACAAACCCGGTTTCAAGCCGCTTACTTTTTCGGGTTTTCCGGTCTTAGGTTGGGCAAGCACGTATGCCAACAACCGGTTTATCACCGGATCGGCTGCCGCCGGAACAGCGCTGGCTACCGGATTTAAAACCAATATCGGTCGCATTTCGATGAATCCCGATGGTACCATGCCCATGACGACGATTGCTGAAAAATCGAAATCGAGTGGTTTGAAAACCGGTATAATCACCAGTGTTTCAATTGATCATGCTACACCGGCTGCATTTTATGCCCACCAGAAAAGCAGAAACCAATATTTTGAAATCGGGCTTGATCTGGCTGCCAGCGACATGGATTATTTTGGTGGAGGTGGTTTTAAAAAACCTGTCAGTGTAGTGGCGGGCGATACCATAAATGTATTCGAAAAAGCCAGACAGAATGGTTTTACCATTGCCAATACGTTGGAATCTTTTAATGCGCTGAAACCCGGAGTTGGAAAGGTGATTGCCATTGCTCCCCGCCTGGCCGATGGTGCTGCCTTGCCTTACATGATCGACGGCAACGAGGGAAATCCTTCGCTGGCCGATTTTACCCGTAAGGCCATCGAATTGCTAAGCGATGGCAGTGGTTTTTTTATCATGGTGGAAGGGGGCAAAATCGATTGGGCTTGTCATGGAAACGATGCAGCTTCCTCTTTGCACGAAACACTGGCTTTTGATGAGGCCGTTGCCGTGGCTCTCGAATTTTATAACCAACATCCAGATGAAACCCTGATCGTGGTAACGGCTGATCACGAAACCGGAGGTTTGGCTCTGGGGAATGCCCCGATGAAATATGAAACGGATATTACTTTGTTGGAGCACCAGAAATTGTCGTCAGAGGTTTTTAACGAATTAGTTTCTGACTTCAGAAACACCTTAACAGGTGATAAAGAAAGTGATTTTACCCGGATGATGCAGCTGGCAAACGATAATTTTGGAATTGGTGATTCGAACCGGATTGCCATTACAGATAAAGAATTGCTGCACTTTAAAAGTGTTTTTAACGAAAGCATGTACGGCCAAACAGAGGCAAATCCTGATGTTACCTATGGCGAATACGAGCCGCTTACAGGTTTGTTTCTCCGGTTGGTTAGTCAAAAATCAGGGTTAGGCTGGACCAGCTATTCTCACACAGGAATCAATGTGCCGGTGTATGCTATTGGTCCGGGGGCTGAAGTTTTTGCCGTGGTGATGGACAACACAGATATTCCAAAAAATATCCAAAAGCTCATGCATCTTAAAGAGTAATATAGATTTCCCCTCTTGAACTGTTTAATTTACACGGAAGGCTCTCACGCGTAGTTTATTATAATCCGGCTATCGAACGGAAAAGTATTCTAAACTCCTTTTTTAAGGTCTTTGGGAGTAATAACCTGCTCATCGCTGGCATGGATATGAGGCAATTGATCCCATGTTTCGGTATCGAAACGCAAAATAACAGCACCGGAAGTTGGTAAATTTTCAATCGGATCACTGAGGAATTGGTTGCTCAGGTAGGTTAAGGTAGGATTGTGCCCTACCAGCATCACCGTATTGAAAGATTCAGGCATATCATAAAATTCATTCATCAGTTCGGTGGCCGAAGCGGTGTAATAATTGGCTGACGACTTGATTTTGTCTTTGGAATAAGAAAGTCCTTTGGCCAGGTATTGTGCTGTTTCGAGTGCCCTTTTAGCTGAACTGCTGATGATTAGATCGGGCTGAATGTTTAAATCCTGTAACTTGGCAATGATGAGTCGTGTGCGTTTTTTTCCAACTTCGAGCAATGGCCTGTCGTGGTCTGTCAGATGGGTGTTTTCCCATGAGGATTTTGCATGCCTGACAATAATTAGCGTTTTCATGACTTAACAATTTGAATTAGAGGCGTAAAATTAGTTTATTTGTTTTTGGCGGTTACGATCTCACCCCAAAAATAATGAATTGTTAACAATCAGGCGTCTGGAATTGTTCAATTTACCCATAAAAAAAACACTCCCTGAATTCGATTTTTATTCAGGGAGTGTTGAAGTGGAGGATTGTTTTAAATTATCCTCGTATGAATATACCTTTAATGATATCCTGAGCCATTCTGGGATTTTCTTTCAAACGACGGGTGCTGTAAGCGAACCATTTTTCGCCGAAAGGCACATAAACACGCATGCGGTATCCTTTGTCGATAATCGACTGGCGTAATCCCGGAGTTACGCCGTAAAGCATTTGAAATTCAAATTTGTCGTTGGTCACTTTATACTTTTCAATAAGTTCGTAAGCTCCTTCTACCAATTTTACATCGTGGGTGGCGATACCCGGATAAATGCCCTGCTGGAACATATATTCCAGATCGATAAGGAAATGCTTGTTGATTTCTTCGTACTTTTTATAGGCAATTTTTTCAGGTTCCACATAAATACCTTTGCAAAGTCTGTAGTTTACGGGCAGTTCTTTTGTGTTCAAATCAAGCATGTCTTCGATGTCTTTACGGGTACGCTTGAGATAGGCTTGCAATACGAGACCTACGTTTTTGGGGAATTCGGCTTTAAGACGTCTGAAAAGCTTAATCTCCATATCAACACACTGCGAGTCTTCCATGTCGACACGCACGAAATTATTGTGAGAAGCCGCTTTTTTAACGATCTCGCGAATGTTTTTGTAGCAGGCCTCTTCATCTATAAGCAAACCAAACATGGTAGGCTTTAGCGAGTAGTTACCGTTAATTTTGTGTTTTTGAACTTGTTCAATGATATTCAGGTATTCGTCTTTGTTTTTCTCAGCTTCATCAAGCTGGGTGATAAATTCCCCCAGGAGGTCGATGGTCACCATTGAGCCGTTAGCGTTCAACTCCTTCGAGATGGCAATGGCCTGATCGATGGTTTTGCCTGCAATATACTTTTTTGAAAAAATCCACACAAATCCTTTAGGCATAAAAGGTAAAATGGCGGCGATAATTCTATTAAAAAACATCATACTATTAGACTTTAAAATTGATAGGCAAAATTAGACTTTAAAACTGTTTAAAAATGCTTTAAAAAGCAATTTATATACGCTCAAAACAAAAATATAATAGACAGAATAAAAATAAGTTACGGAGTGCAAACCAATCATTTCCAATCCAATTATTTTACCTTAATCCTGCTCAATATCACTTTCACGTATTGTTATGTGTTGTTTACTGCCTAACAATAAGGTTTTAAAGTTGGAATGATTGTTTTTCAGCTTGTTTATCCTTTTTTCAAGGTGGTATTTATGCTTAAGCGAGATAGTTATCAAAAAATCAGCCCGCTTTTCACTGATTAACCTTGAACTATTCTTTCAAAACACCCGATTTTATTGGGGTTTCAGTATCGTTTCACATTTGTGATAACTCTTTGTTTTAAAATGAATTAATCGTTTGGAATCTAAAAAATAATTTATCATCTTCGCACTGTTAATACATTAACAAAGTATTATTATGAATAAACAGTATTATTAATTAAAATCCATGATGTATGAACGATGATCCCAATGGCTATCACATTAGCTTTTTTCGACCAACAACGCCCAGAGCCAAGGCCAACAGAACAATTGTTATTTGGCTGGCTTCAATATGGGCCATTTCAATCTTCGGATTTCAAATCTTGCTTCTGGTTTTGGAAAAACCAACACCTGAGCCTGCTTATTTAGCGTTTCAAAGTGTATGGGAGGATGTGGAGGACAACTCCGCCGACAGAGTTGAATTACAGGAGTTTGGCAAATCTACCCTTTCTGTGCTGGGCAAGATTGCCATTTTAGATAGTGAAAAAGCTACTTTGGAAAATGCAGTGAGTTGGTCAGTATATCAGCTTACGCCTGATTCGTTGAGACCGGCATTGGTAGCGGATGTTCAGGGATTTGAAAAAACCAGGGCCGAAATCGTAAACATAACAAATCCGGATTATGTTGCAGCCCGTAACAGGCTTTCAAAAGAGTTAAGCCCTGTTTTGGTGCTTGCCTCCAATGATGTCAGGAGAAATATACTCCCGTTGGCCATACGCACCTCTTCAATGAAAGTGCTCACTGATGAAACCAAATTGAGCCTGCCTGCCATTATGGAAAAATACTTGATTCATAACCAATCCGTTTTAACCGATACCAGGTTTTTAGGTTTTCCATTTCATTATTTCTATACCGCCGTTTTTCTATTGATTCTTTTTGTTGGCCTTTGCTGGGTTTATTGTGTGCTGATCGACCGGCTCGACGAAAAGCTCAAGACAATAGAATAGTGATAAATATTAAATCTGAAAACCATGAAAAAAATAATATTCCCAACGATATTGGTAGTTCTTCCAATGCTTTCGCAAGCTGCCACGGCGGCTACTCAACTTGATACCGGTTTTAAACTGGGTCCGGCGATAATACTAATCGCCATGTTATGTCTTTTTGTTATGGTGGGCTTTTTGTTCAGAGCCAAAGATACCTCCGATTTTTATGTTGCAGGAAATGGTATTTCCAGGGTTGGATCGGGTATGGCCATTGCCTCAAACTGGATGAGTGCAGCCTCTTTTCTTGGAATGGCTGCCCTAATGTATGGTACGGGATACCATGGTCTGGCTTATGTTGTCGGATGGACCGGTGGTTATGTGCTGCTTTTAATCCTTATGGCAGGACAAATCAGAAAATACGGCAAGTACACTGCCGCCGATTTTATTGGCGACCGATATTATTCGCAAGCTTTACGTACCGTGGGCGCTATCATTGCCATTTTAATCTCTATTTCATATTGTGTCGGGCAATTCGGTGGTATTGGTCTCATGTTTAGCTGGATACTTGGCGTTGAGTATAATGTAGCAGTGCTGGTTGGCGGTTCGGTTGTGTTGGCCTACACTCTCATTTCCGGCATGTTAGGGGTGACAAAAAATATGCAGATTCAGTATATTATTATAATTGTGTCCTTTCTCATTCCTCTTTTTATTCTAACCTATAAATTTGATTATTTCTGGATTTTGCCACAGATTGGTTATGGATCGTTGGTTTCAGATATTGTGGCGGGTATTCCGTTAAATGAAACACATCAGTTGGTGAATTCATTGGGTCAGGATTTTGCCGTCGTTCCATCGCCTGAATATGCAATGCCATGGGATTCGGCCAGCGGACAAACTTTTTTCCAATGGATTGCGATTGCCTTTTCGTTAATGATTGGAACAGCTGGTTTGCCTCACGTAATTCAACGCTTTTATGTTGTGCCTAAATCGCATGATGCCCGGTGGTCGGTTGTCTGGGGTTTATTTTTTATTTGTGTTTTGTATTGGAGCGCTCCTGCCTACGCGGCTTTTGGGAAGATACTTTCTGCTAATCCTGAAGTGGGCAAACTTGCTAAAGACGCCATTGTTGTGTATACCGCACAACTTGGAAACGTAAACCCTTTGATTGTCGGGTTATTGGCGGCAGGGGGCGTATCAGCCGCGTTTTCAACTGTTTCCGGTTTATTGGTAGCCGGGGCGTCGGCTTTTTCTCACGATATTTATGTGAAGGTTATTAATCCTCACGCCACTCCATCGAGGCAGTTGCTTTTTGCTCGGATGGCTACTATTTTGATGGCAATAATTGTTGGTGTGATTGCACTACTTAAACTGGCTTTAATCGGGCAATTGGTAGCTGTGGCCTTTTCATTGGCCGGATGTACAATTTTTCCCCTGTTTTTGCTCGGAATATGGTGGAGTGGGTCAAACAAACAGGGTGCTATTGCCGGGTTAATTGCCGGAGGTTTGGTATCGGTAATTGCCCTTACCTACTTTATTGCTGATAAATATGGAATTGTACTCCCCGCCCACGACTTTATCAGCTACTGGCTGGGGGCATGGTATTTTGCCTGGATAGGCGCACCTCTTGCCCTTGTTGTCAATATCGTGGTGTCGAATATGACTCCTGAAACGCCTATCGAAATAAGAAAATTCCTTATCGAAAAAGTTCATACCTGATGTTCTTGTTTAAAAAGAAAACTACCAGAGCGCTGGTTATCATTATTAGCGCTCTGGTGGTGTTTACCTTGCTTGTAGCCTACTTTGTTTATAAAAACATAAACGATTCGGTTGATCCCCGAATTGTTAATGCCCGGACATTATATGAGGGCTACAACGGGTTGGCTCAGCGTAATGCCTTCGATTCCATTTACTTGCTATTGGATGAAATTGAGATGATCTACAATGTCCACGATCATTACCGCAATTCATTTGAGGTAGGTGTTTTGTATAATAACCGCGCAGCTACCTATCTGACCATCGCCTTGTTTTCTGACTCAACGCTGATGAGTAAGAATGAGAAAGACTCTTTGGTTAATTTGTCGGAAATCGCTGCCAGAAAAAGTATCCAAATCTATGAAGACTGGTTATCCATATTCAGGGATAAATCTCCTGAAGAGATCAGAACAATTGCTGCGGCTGATTTTTATACAGGTTTGGAAATGTACAGCCCCGAACAAAAGGCACGTTTTCTTAAAAGAAGAACCAAAGAAATAGAAACGGCTCAGTTGGAAACGCTTCGGCGACTTTCTGTGAGCTACACCAATTTGGGTATGGTTTACCGGCATCGCCTCGATTATGAGTCGGCTGCCCTATGTTATAAAAAAGCCATCCTTCTTTGGGATAAAAACCTCACCGCAGAGAACAACCTTAACATATTGTTTAACAAACCTGTACGTGAACGAAATTTCATACAAAAAATGTTTCCTTCAACACGAAAATAATATTGATTAAAATGAAAAAACACTTGAATAAAACGCTATTGGTATTACTGGTTATGTTGTTTCATGGTGGAATTAGCACCTATGCCCAGAAAGCCGAAAACAAATTTTCTGTTAAATTATCCGGATTTGTAAAAAATGATTTCTTTTTCGACTCAAGAGAAACGGTGGCAGCGCGAGAAGGTCATTTTTTGCTATGGCCAACGGCCGAATCTATCGATGTAAATGGCCATGACATCAACGCAAAATCTAATTTCAATTTTCTTGCCATTCAATCAAGGTTGAAAGTGGCAGCAACAGGACCTGATGCCTTTGGTGCAAAGACTCTAGCTGTAATTGAAGCCGATTTTTTTGGTCAGGCCAACGACAACATCAATTTATTCAGGCTCAGACTTGCCTTTATCAAACTCAACTGGAAGAGCACCGAACTGCTTACCGGTCAGTATTGGAATCCATTGTTTGTTACCGGTTGCTTTCCCGGAACAGTTTCTTTCAACACAGGAACCCCGTTTCAATCCTTTGCCCGCAATCCTCAGATTAGGATAACCCAACATTTCGGAGGTCTGCAGTTTATAGTGGCAGCCGTGGCACAACGCGATTTTACCTCACGAGGCCCTGATCCTGTTAATAATGCAGCCATTCTGGTTAGTTCAGAGTTTCTAAGAAATTCAAATGTGCCCGACCTGCATTTTCAAATTCATTATGGTGTTAAAAATGCTGAGTCAAATACCGACTTGCTCGTTGGGGCAGGAGTGGCCTATAAAACCATTGTCCCCAGACTGTATTCTGTCGTCGGGACACAAAAATATCAAGTCGATGAAAAAGTGGGCGGACTAACAGCCATGGTTTTTGCCAGACTGAAACTTAAAGCTGTAACACTAAAATTGCAGGGGCGTTATGGTGAAAATATCACCGACTTGCTTGCTGTGAGCGGCTTTGCTGTTAAATCGGTGGAGGATACCCTCACCGGAAAGCAGTCGTATACGCCAATAAAGGGCACGACCGTTTGGGGAGAGATACATACGAATGGACAAAAAATTCAGGTTGGTATTTTTGCCGGCTATCATAAAAACCAAGGGACAAAAGAAGAAATGTCGAGTGCTGCGAATATGATCTACGGATTTGGAAACAACATTGAATCGATGTACAGAATTTCGCCGCGGGTGGTTTTCTTTTCTAATAAACTCGAGTTTGCTTGTGAGCTGGAATACACTTCGGCAAATTTTGGCAGTAATTACGATGTGCATTATATACCAGCTGACATCAGCACAACGGCTAACATGCGGGTTTTACTGAGTGCCAAGTACAATTTTTAGGATTTGTAAGATTATCAGACTTTAATGTTTTAGCTTCTGGAATCAATTTTCTCGTTTGAAATGTATTCGGCAACGCTCAATGAACTGATTTAGGGTTGAGAAGTCAAATTTCAAATAGTTTGTATATCAAAAGAATAATGTTTACTTTTGCCGCCCGATTTTAGAAGATGTGAAAAAGATGTTGGATTATATTATTCCCATTGCGGGACTTGGGTTGGGTAAACATCAATTTGTTTTTGAAATCGACTCAGCGTTCTTAAAACAGTTTCCTGCATTAGAAATTGAAGAGGGGCAGGTTTCGGTTGAAACAGAGATGGTTAAGGAGTCAAATCTAATCGACTTTAGCTTCAGGTTTATCGGGAGATTGCTTCTTCCCTGCGACAGATGTCTTGAGTATTTTTACTATCCCGTAGACCAAACCTTCAGGTTAATCGTAAAATATGGCGAAACAAGGGAGGAAATCTCTGATGAGATTCTCGTTATCCCGGCCAACGAAAGCCGCTTGGATTTAAGCCAGTATTTTTACGAGTTTCTTAACCTCACCATCCCCTTCAAAAAGGAACATCCGCTTGACGAAAACGGACATTCAACATGCAATAAGGAAATGGAAGAAAAACTGAAATCAATGACCATCAAATCGGATGATTCACGATGGGATGCCTTGAAAAATATAGAATTAGATTAAAAATCAGAGTATAAATAACCATAAAGGAATTGTAAAATGGCACATCCTAAACACAAAATTTCGAAAACCAGAAGAGACAAAAGAAGAACCCACTACAAAGCTGAGGCTCCTCAACTGGCTACCTGTCCTACCACCGGAACAGTTCATGTCTACCACCGCGCCTATTTTGTTGATGGCGACATGTATTACAAAGGAAAAATGATTGTAGAAAACGCAAAAGCTGAATAGCAATTTGTTCCTTATACATCCTGAATCGGTATTTTTCTACAGAATCCCGGGTAAGATTTACTCCTGATATTCATCTGTTGTCAGGAGTTTTTGCGTTATGTAGTTTAACATTTGTTGTTATAAAAATAACAGAAAACAGGGTGTCGGATAAAAATTAATACCTTTGCGGCCAACAAAATTTTGAAAAAATTGTCATTATGTCAAAAATCACTGCAGCCATAACCGGAATACAAGGATGGGTTCCTGAAGACCTGCTTACCAATAAAGACCTGGAAAAAATGGTCGATACCACAGAAGAGTGGATCATGACTCGGACAGGAATTCGTGAAAGGCATATTCTGAAAGGTGAAGGAAAAGGAACTTCTGATATGGCCGCCGAAGCGGTTTTGGGCCTGCTGAAAAAGACCAATACCAAGCCCGAAGAAATTGATTTACTTATTTGTGCCACGGTTACACCTGATATGGTGCACCCGGCCACTGCCAACATCATTAGCGATAAAGCGGGAATTAAAAATGCGTTTAGTTTTGACTTAAACGCGGCTTGTTCCGGTTTTTTATTCGCTTTGGTTACGGCGTCAAAGTATATCGAAAGTGGTGGTTATAAAAAAGTTATCGTGGTGGGTGCTGATAAAATGTCGTCTATCACCGATTATCAGGACCGCACCACCTGCGTTCTGTTTGGTGACGCTTCCGGCGCTGTTTTGCTCGAGCCAAACCATGAAGGATATGGTATTTTGGATTCGGCCACCTATACCGATGGTTCAGGCCGGATGCATCTGCATCAAAAAGCCGGTGGCTCGGCCCGCCCTGCTTCGCATGAAACTGTGGACGCACGCGAACATTTTGTTTATCAGGAAGGGCAGGCTGTGTTTAAATTCGCTGTTACCCGCATGGCTGATGTGGCCGTTGAGATCATGGAACGCAACAACCTGAAATCTGAAGATATCGCTTATCTTGTTCCCCATCAGGCCAATATGCGCATCATTGAAGCTACAGCGCGTCGAATGGGTCTGCAAAAAGACAAGGTCATGATTAACATCGAAAGGTACGGAAACACGACCAACGCCACCATTCCAATGTGTATTTATGAATGGGAAAATCAACTAAAAAAGGGAGATAATCTGGTTTTAGCTGCTTTTGGCGGTGGTTTTACCTGGGGCTCCATCTTCCTGAAATGGGCTTACGACCCGAAGTAGTGTGAAAAATATTCAAAAGCCGTGCTTAGCGCGGCTTTTTTTATGCCCGTATGTTTATCTTTGGTGTAAAATTTTCATAGATGAAACTCTTTTTATTCAGTTTGTTTTTTCCGGTTTTCCTGACTTTGTCAGCACAAGAGGATGAATGGCTTACCTACTACGAAAATCACGATTACAATGGCACTCCCCGTTACACCGAAACAATGGACTTCTGCCGGCGGCTGGCTGCTGAAACCGACATGATCCTCATCGATACGATCGGAATATCACCACAAGGAAGACCTGTTATCATGCTTGTTATCGACAAAAACGGAAATTTTACTCCAGAAAAGGTAAAGCAATCAGGAAAGGCCGTACTGCTTGTACAAAGTGGTATTCACGCCGGTGAGCCTGATGGAAAAGAGGCCATGTTGCTTATTTTGCGCGATATGGTGGTTGAAAACAAGGACCTAAGACTCCTGGATCATGTTACCGTTTTGTGGATTCCCATTCTTAATGTTGACGGCCATGAGCGATATAGCCCGTATTCACGCATTAATCAGAATGGGCCAGAAGAAATGGGATGGCGTACCAACGCCCAAAACCTCAACCTGAACCGCGATTTTCTCAAAGCTGATGCTCCCGAAACCCAGGCCTGGCTGCGGGCTTTTAACCGCTGGCTTCCCGACTTTTTTATCGATTGTCACACAACCGATGGCGCTGACTATCAATATCCAATCACCCAGTCAATGGAAACTTTTGGTAACATGGATGCTGCACTTACCCTGTGGCAACGCGATGTGTACCTTCCGGCTGTGGAATTGAAAATGGATCAAGCCGGATTTCCCATGTTTCAGTATGTAAGCTTTCGCCGATGGCATGATCCGCGCAGTGGTCTGTATGTCAGGGTAGCTTTACCTCGTTTATCAGAGGGTTATACTGCCATTCAAAACCGCCCCGGACTACTTATTGAAACCCACATGCTTAAACCTTACAGGGTAAGGGTTGAATCGACCCAAAAACTAATCTTGTCGACCCTGGAATTGCTGGATAAAGAATATGTTACCCTGAAAGAGCTTAACCAAAAGGCTGACGATTTCTGTGCTTCTGAAAATTTTCGAAAAATACCGCTGGCACTGGATTTTGCTACCAGCTTCAACGACAGCGTGATGGTAGATTTCCAGGGTATTGAATACGATCGGGTGACCAGCGACCTGAGTGGTGGTGATTGGTTCAGGTATGGTGAAAAAACCGAAACATTTGTGTTGCCCATGTTCAACACCATTCTGCCTTCTTATTTTGTTCAGTTGCCCGAAGCGTATATTATTCCTCCTGAATGGACTACGGTTATCGAGAAACTGAAGCTCCATGGAGTAACGTTTCAAACTCTGGCACAGGCTGTTGATGTTAAAGTAAACAGATACAGGCTGAAAAATTATGCATGGCAGAAAACCCCCAACGAAGGCCGTCAGGTGATGCCGAAACTTGAAGTGGATGAATTTACTGAAACAGTGTCCTATCCTGCCGGATCGGTGTTGGTTTTAATGAATCAGCGTACATCAAGGGTTATTGCCCACATGCTTGAACCCAAAGGCCCTGATTCTTTTGTTTACTGGGGTTTCTTTAATGCCATTACCGAACAAAAAGAATATGCAGAAAGTTATTCCATGGAAAAAATTGCCCGACAGATGCTCCGGGAAAACCCTGATCTGAATCAGCAGTTTACTACATGGAAAGAGGAAAACCCCGAGTTGAGTAAGAGTTCCTATGCCGTGTTAAACTGGTTTTACCAACAGTCGCCTTGGTGGGATGTTCAAAAGGATTTGTATCCTGTGGGACGCATTATGAATAAGATTGATCTTCCTGTAATTGAATAATCCGGGTAATTGACTAATTATTCAGTTTTAATATTAATTTAGCTGATAATTAACTCATGTGCTATGATCGAGAAACGCTTTACTGATTATTTGTCTGATGGAATCAGAAACAACTGGGATACCAAGGGTTTGTCTGATTACAAGGGCATTACACTCACTTACAACGAGATTGCTCACCGAATTATTAACTTACAGTTTATTTTTGAAGCTGCCGGCATGCAAAAGGGCGATAAAGTGGCGCTGGTAGGCAAAAATTCTGTCCACTGGGGAGTGGTGTATCTGGCTTCTGTTTTATCCGAACTGGTTATTGTTCCCATTCTTCCCGACTTCAAAGTGGAGGCTGTTGAACATATCATTAACCATTCTGAATCACGGTTGCTTTTTGCCTCCGATCAGATGCGCGGGGCAATAAGTGCCGGGAACACCCCTCAAATCGAAGCTGTTTTTTCCATCGAAGAGCTAAAGGTGGTGAGCACAAAAAATGACGCCATTAGAAAAGCCTGTGCCAACAAACGACTTATTTTCGAGAAAAAATATCCATTCGGGCTGACAGCCGAACTGTTTCAACCTGAACCTGTTGATAATGGTAAACTGGCTGTAATAAGTTATACCTCCGGCACAAGTGGTGTTTCAAAAGGAGTGATGTTATCGCATAACAGTTTGGCGGCCAATATGCAGTTTGCCCAGCACAACATGCCGCTAAAATCTGAAGATGACATCGTTTCGTTTTTGCCACTTGCTCATGCTTTTGGATGCGCGTTTGAGTTTTTGTTTCCGTTTACGCTGGGGTGCCACATTACTTTTCTTACCAAAACACCCTCTCCACAAATCATTATGGAAGCTTTCAAGGTGGTTCGTCCCCGCTTGATTTTGTCCGTTCCTTTGGTCATCGAAAAGATTTATAAAAAGCAGATTTCTCCTTTACTGAAGAAACCTGCGATAAAAGTGGTGATAAAAATACCTGGACTTAATCAGCTGCTTTACAACAAAATAAACAAAAAGCTTACCCTGGTTTTTGGTGGAAACTTTACCGAGTTGGTTATTGGAGGAGCTGCCTTAAGTCACGAAACAGAGCAGTTTTTCCGAAAAATCGGATTTCCTTTTACCATTGGTTACGGCATGACAGAGTGTGGGCCACTGATAAGCTATTCAGGTTGGAAAACTTTTAAACTGGAGTCGGCAGGAAAAACAGTCGATACCCTGGAAGCCAAAATCGATTCGGCAGATCCACAGCGTATCGAAGGCGAAATTTTGGTTCGTGGTGAGAATGTGATGAACGGGTATTATAAAAACCAAAAGGCTACCGATGACGTGATCGATAATGAGGGATGGCTTCACACGGGTGATATGGGATTGATTGACGATGAGGGTGTTATATTTATTAAAGGACGAGTAAAAAACATGATACTCGGCGCGTCTGGTCAAAATATTTATCCCGAGGAAATTGAATCGGTGATCAACAACAGGCAACTTGTACTCGAAAGTGTTGTGGTAGAGGACAAAGGAAAAATAGTTGCGATGGTTGTTCCTGATCCTGACGTGATGAAAGCCAGAAAACTGACGAAAGAGGAATTGCCCGAAATATTTGAGCACTATCGCAAAGAGGTTAATAAAATTCTTCCTGGTTATATGCAGGTGTCCAAATTCGTTATTCGTGAAGAAGAGTTTGAGAAAACACCTAAGAAGAGCATTAAAAGGTATATGTATGTAGATTAACCGATCAAGGGTTGCTCCTTCCATTTTCCTTCATCAAAGGTCATGGTTGAGGTAAATCCGAAGTCGATTAAATGTTGCTGCACCTCAGCGAAGCCCAGATTGAGTTCTTCGGGCATGTGCGCATCGGAGCTGATTAAAACCGGAATATTCATTTCTTTTATCTGTCTCAGGGTAAGGTGGTCAGGAAAATAACTGTCCGATCGCTTTTTGTAAATTCCACGTGTATTTATTTCAACGATAAGCTGATGTGCCTTAACCAGTTCCAGCGTTTGTATCACCAAATCCTGATACCAGCTTTCCTCCACGGTAAAGAAACGGTTTGCGTTGTGCATCTTGATCTTATCCATATGACCTAACACATCAAAATTTTCTTTTTCAATCATTTCGTTGGTTTGAAAAAAGAATCGCGAAACGGCTTCACGGATATTTCCGTTAAAAAGGGTGTGCAGTCCTTCATCGTAAAGTCTGCGCTCAGGCCCGTCGATAAACCAAAGCTCATCGCCATGTGTTGGCGCAACAAGATGCACAGATCCGATACTGTAATCCAGGTTCATTCGGTTGGATACGGTTGAGAAATTTTCCGTAATGCCCGGGATAAAGTCCTGTTCAAGAGCGCGGTATATTTTTATCTCTGCGGCGTATTTAGACTTCAGCCTGTCAATCTCGTTCACATATTCATTTTCACGATGCTGGGGCAGGGCATAGTAAGTATTAAATGGCAATGGCGAATGTTCGGTAAACCCGATAGCGGTAAACCCAAGCCGGATGGCTTGAATTACGTAGTCTTCCGGATGATTTTTACCATCCGAAAATAATGAATGCTGGTGAAAATTGGCTTTGATCATATGCAGAATACTTATTCCCTGATTTCTCCAACTAAAACGCCCGATATACCCCAGGCACTGAAACTTCCTCCTTCGGGTTTGCCCATCGGAATGGCCACCTTGAAATTCAGCATGTCGGTTTTTGGATTACCCAGCGAAACAATGTAGGGGGGCGTTGCCGTGCCCGGACACCAGTTTGATCGACTCAGGTCGCTGGATGAAAGTCCATTGTTAAAGTTGCCGGAAGCCGGATTGAGTAACCGGTAAGTAGCACAGTCGGAGCGCCAGGGGATATGTTTGAAAATCAAACTGTCGTTAACAAAAATTTCATTTGGTTTCGGGTTAAACTCATCACCGTTTCCCCAGCCGCCATGTCCGGTGGTGGTATAGTAGAGCTTAAGGTTTTTTACGTTTTCCGGAATGGCTACACTTACTTTCAGCGAATCGTACAGGAACAGGGTAGGATAATTCTGACCTTGCATCTCCATGATATTTAAGGTGTTGAAAATGGGCTTAACCCAGTATTGCGGAGGGTTTTCTTCAAAAGCCGGGTAAATATTCAACGCAAGACTGGCGCGATGTCCTCCCTTGTCGTAGTTGCCAATAAAAACACCAATCCAGATTTCTTCGGGCAAGTCCTGAAGCAGCGGCGTTACCTCTGTAACGTAAGTGCTCGAATCGGACCAGGTATAACCTGCAATATCCACACGGTCATTAAAATGGCTTACCCCAAAAGTGGTGAAAAAGCGCATGATTTCAAGAGGTGGTTCGTAATTTTCCGTCGCTGTAATTCCCTGATAGAAAATGCTGTCGTTCAGGGTGTACACAGGCAATCGATCAAGACCATATTTTAAAGCCTCCAACAATTTCTGGTTTTCAGGGGAAATTACAAAAACAGAACCTGTGCGGTCATAAGCATCACCATTCGACTTAACCGTCAGGTTGGCAAAGATTTGTTTGTCTTTTAAATCTGGTATTTTTACTTTTTTTAGCAAGATGGTTCCATTTCCATAACGGAAGGTTTGCCCTGCAACGTCCTCCTCAGGATTAACAATTGAATCACCGAAGTTTATCACTTCATTGTTGAAAACGGGTAAACTGACATATCGGTTTTTAATTTGCAGGGCATTGAATTCGGCTTTGGTTACTTCACGAAAATTGTTGATATCCAACCTGTTTTCTGGCGTGGACGTCTTTTCAACAGAAACAGCCTCCATGGTAAAATTCCCGTTTCTGACCACTTTTAGTACCAACCCATAGCCCGGCATAACCACCGGATACGGAGAACCCAAAATGCCCAAACTGTCAGTAAACCACACTTCAATCTGGTTTGAATAGAGTTTTAGTCTGGCCTTTTGGCAAACCATACCTAGCACGGTATCCGTTTCCGTAAGCATTTCAGGAGTCTCTAATTCTGTCCAGGAGGTGCTGCGTTTTACCGTATCTGATTTTAGAAACAACAATTCCACATTGGTTTTTTTTGCCAAATCGATGACACTTTTTGGCACTTCCTCGTTATACGACAGGTAAGTCAGCTCATTAGCGTTTTGTAAAACCAGTTGCTGATTTTCAATTATTTGTCCGTTCGATGAAAGGCGGTAGTTGATGCGCCAGGATTCTTGTTGCGCATAAGTTGAAGCGCCCAAAAACAGGCACAACATTAAGCTTAGTAATTGGTATTTTATTCTCATTGGCTCTTACACTTTACATCAAAGTCATGGTTTTAGCTTTGATTTTGGCGGCCACGAAAATACGACATTTACTTTTGCTATTTTTTGTTTTGGTGGCACAATGTTTAACAACAGGTTAAAAATATTCTGTAATTTGGCATCCGAATTAATGAAATAACTAAAGCCATGGCAACAATCAATCAAAAGGACATCAAGTGCGACATTTGTCCTATTAAAGCCAAATACGACAACAATCCGAAATCTTTTGTTGGACGGTTTTGGCGGTGGCACATCAACTTTTGCCCGGGGTGGAAGGCGTATATGAATTCGCTACCGACCGAAGAACGGCATAAAATCGCTTCGCATTACCAGCAACAAAAGTACATGAGCTAAAAGTCAAATAATTGTATCTGCTTGGTGTATCGGAGAAAACAGATTAGATTTGGATTTCAAAGTTATCCCAGTCGAGGCCAACGTTAAACTTCTCCCGAAACGAAAGCAATTCCTTTGCTGATAAGCTGGCCGAAAGAGCTGATGCATGGTCTTTCATGCCTTCTGTCAGTATTTGACCCTTGCTGTCGACAAACATGCTGTCACCCTGATAATCAATATCAAAGTCATCTTTTCCCACCCTGTTTACGCCGATAACATAAGCCTGGTTCTCGATGGCACGTGCGATAAGCAATTGTCGCCATGGATAGCTTCTGACCGCCGGCCAGTTGGCCAGGTAAATGGCCAGGTCGTACTCATATCTGTTATTCAACAACCGGTTTTTACTCCACACCGGAAACCTTAAATCATAACAAATCATCGGCTTGATAAGCCAACCATGCAGATTTACCAAAAGGGGCGCTTCTCCGGCTGTTATGTGTTCATCTTCACCTCCCATCGAAAACACATGGCGTTTTTCGTAACGTTCAAAACTTCCATCCGGGCTCATCCACACCAGGGTGTTGGCGAAACCACGGCTGTTTGCCAGAAGCAGGGTTCCGGCTATAACAGCCCCTGTTTTTTCGGCTATCGCTTTCATCCATTGTATGGTTGCACCCTCTGTTGTTTCGGCAAAATGAATGGGAGAAACAGGAAACCCGGTGGTGAAAGTTTCCGGTAGAAGAATCAAATGGTGTGCATTAAAATTATGGTCGATTTGCTCTGCAAAATGCTTCCGGTTGGCCTCGGGGTTTTCCCAGAAAAGATCCGATTGCAGGGCCAGTATTTTTAAATCTTGCATAACATTTCTCCTGCTTTACGAAGGGTTTCTTCGGTTTTGGCAAAACAGAACCTAAGGGCATGGTTATCTGTTTTTTCGCGGTAGAACGGCGATACTGGAACAGCCGCCAGTTTGTGCTCTTTTACCATCCATTCGGCAAATTCCATTTCTTTTTTGTCGGAGATGGCGCTGTAATCTAAGAGCTGGAAATAAGTTCCATGGCAACTTAAGGGTTTAAACCGGGAGTTCTTGATCACCTCCAGAAACAGATCTCGTTTTTGTTGGTAGAATTCTCCCAGATGAAGATAGTTATCAGGGTTTTTTAAGTATTCAGCCACAGCATGTTGTACCGGAGTGTTTACCGCAAAAACCAAAAACTGATGTATCTTACGCACTTCCCTGGTAAGTTTTTCAGGGGCAAGAATAAAACCGGTTTTCCATCCTGTGGTGTGGAATGTTTTTCCGAAGGAACCAACCACCAGACTTCTGGTAGCCAAATCAGCATATTTACATACACTTTCGTGCTGGAGACCGTCGAAAATCAGGTGCTCGTAAACTTCATCGCTCAGTACCACGATATCGCGTCCTTGCGTGAGGCGTTGCAGCATTTCCATGTCCTCGCCGCTAAGGATGCTTCCGGTAGGATTATGTGGCGAATTAATAATAATCATGCGTGTTCTGCTCGATATCATCCGCGTTACCTCTTCCCAATTAATTTTATAATCAGGAAACCTGAGCTGGGCATGTTTTACAAGTCCTCCGTTAACAATAATGGCGGGAGCATAGCTATCGTAGGCGGGTTCAAAAATAATGACTTCGTCGCCTTTATGTACCAGGGCCGAGATGATGGTATAAATGGCCTGGGTTGCTCCAGCGGTGATGGTTATTTCTGTTTCCGGACGATAAACCACGCCGTAGGTTTGCTCAAATTGCTTCGCGATAGCCTGCCTTAAGGTCAAAACTCCCGGCATAGGGGCATATTGATTGAAACCTTTTTTCATGTAGTGACTGACCAAATCAATCAATTCTTCTGACACCGGGAAATCCGGAAAGCCTTGTGCCAGGTTTAAAGCTTGGTGATCGGTGGCCAACTGTGTCATTACTGCAAAAATCGAAGTGCCGGATTGCGGTAATTTGGAGGTGATATTCCCAATGTAATCGTTCATGGTTAATTTTTTCTGAAAACTACAAAAATAGGTAAAAAGTAGGGAGTATTTCTATCAATTTTTGTCTTCTGTGTTATTCTTTGGAATATTTGGCTTGATTAACAGCCTCAGGGTTTGGTTGTAGGAAAAATAGTTCCACACCCAGTCCCACATGATGAAAAACCTGTTTTTCACGCCGATAATCGACATGAGATGCACCGCCGACCAAAGAAACCAGGCCACAAATCCTTTTAAGTGTATTCCGGGCAAATCGGCAACAGCCTGATTACGGCCTACCGTGGCCATCGATCCTTTATCGGTATACACGAATTTTTTCCAGATTTTATTGTTTTTTTCACGCAACAGATTAGTGGCCAGGCAGTCAGCCTGCTGGATGGCTACCTGTGCAACTTGCGGATGTCCTTTGGGTGTGGTTTCGTTTTGCATGAGGGCTATGTCGCCCAGCGCGAAAACATGTTCCAATTCCACCACTTTGTTGTATTCGCTGGTTAACAACCTCCCCGCATTACCAAAGCAATGATCGGGTATTCCGGTGATTTGTACCGCCTTTATGCCGGCTGCCCAAATAAGTGTGTGGGTATTGTGTATGCTGCCGTCTTGCAGCACTACCTTACCCGGGCTGGCATCCACGACACGGGTGTTGAGTAACACCTCTACATCCATGTTTTTCAGGTATTTGTCCACCTGGTTTCCTGATTTTTCCGACATGCCGTTAAGCAACCGGGGTGAACCTTCGAAGAGGTAGATTTTCATCAGACCGAAATCCAGTTCAGGATAGTCTTTTGGCAGAATGTACTTTTTCATTTCGGCCAAAGCGCCCGCCAGCTCTACTCCGGTTGGTCCGCCACCTACGATAACCATGTTAAGGTAGGCAGCCATTTCATTCGCGTCAGTTTGGTTGAGCGCACGTTCGTAGTTGGTTAAAATGGTGTTTCTGATTTGAATGGCATCCGAAACCGACTTCATGGTAAGGGCTTGATCCTGAATCTGGCTGTTTCCAAAAAAGTTGGTCTCACCGCCTGCTGCAATCACCAGAAAATCGTATGGCAGACGTCCAATGCTGGTAGTAACCTCCTGTTTTTGAGGATCAACAGATAACAATTCGGCAATACGGAAGTGAAACCTTTCTTGTTTTTGAAAAAGCACCCTCAGTGGAAAGGAGATGGCGCTGGGTTCCAATCCGGCCGTTGCTACCTGGTAGAACAAGGGTTGAAATTGATGGTAGTTGTTTTTATCCAGGATAACCACCTGATAGCCTGAATTAAATAACCGACGGGCAAGTCGTAGTCCGGCAAATCCGGCTCCAATTATCACAATGCGTTTGTATTTAGGTGGCGGTATATGAGCAATAGTATTCATTAGCAGAGATTTAATAAAATCGTAATCGAAAAGTGCAAACCATTGCAACAATACAAATCTTCTAACTATTTTAAGATGTTTTATCAGGTTATTTTTGAGCAATTACACGATTATGATAAGGAGTTTACTAATTTTGTCACCTGTTCTCATTACTAACGAAACCAATACATTTGTCATGAAAAATATTGATAACTACGATTTTAGAAATAAAAAAGTAATAGTACGTGTCGATTTTAATGTGCCGTTGGATGCCCAGCATCACATCACCGATGACACCCGCATAAAGGCCACCATTCCTACCATTCGTAAAATTTTGCAGGGTGGAGGTTCTGTGATATTGATGTCGCATTTGGGCCGGCCAAAGTCAGGTCCTGAGGATAAATTCTCCTTGCGTTATCTTGTATCTGATCTTTCGGCTAAGCTGGGAACTCAGGTACTTTTTGCAGATGATTGCATTGGCGAGTCAGCACGCCGGTTGGCGGCAGGTCTGGAACCCGGTCAGGTGTTGTTGCTCGAAAACCTGCGGTTCTACAAGGAAGAAGAAGCTGGTGATGTGGCTTTTGCGAAAAAACTGGCCGATTTAGCCGATGTTTACATGAACGATGCCTTTGGTACGGCACACCGTGCCCATGCTTCTACGGCCATAATAGCCCAATTTTTTCCCAACGACAAATTGTTTGGTTATGTGATGGGAAGTGAGCTTAAAAGCATTAACAAAGTGCTTAAAGATGGCCATAAACCCGTCACCGCCATACTAGGCGGGGCTAAAGTTTCCGGAAAAATTGAAATCATCAACAACCTGCTCGATAAAGTCGATAACCTGATCATCGGTGGAGGCATGATGTTTACCTTTGTGAAAGCCATGGGTGGAAAAACCGGTAATTCGCTTGTAGAAGACGATCTGATTGAAACAGCCAAAGCGGCCATGAAAAAGGCCACCGATCTGGGAGTTAATTTCTATCTGCCCTCCGATGTGGTTATTGCCGACAAATTTGACAATGAAGCCAACCGCCAAACCTGTAAAGCCGATGAAATACCTGATGGATGGATGGGATTGGATATCGGACCTGAAACCATAAAACAGTTGAGACAGGTTATTTCCGATTCGTCGACCCTGCTTTGGAACGGTCCGATGGGTGTTTTTGAAATGGATAATTTTGCTCATGGGACAATTGAAATAGCCAAAGCCATTGCTGCTGCTACCCAGAAGGGTGCTTTTTCACTCGTTGGAGGAGGCGATTCGGTGGCAGCCGTAAATAAATACAAACTGAATGATCAGGTAAGCCATGTTTCAACCGGTGGAGGAGCCATGCTCGAATACATAGAAGGTAAAGTTTTACCCGGTGTGGCCGCCGTTGAAGAATAACGGTTGGAAAACTAATTTTTTTTTTTTGACCGGTTGCTTGTTTCAAGTAGCCGGTTTTTTTATTTACTCAAGTTTAGCATGTAATTTTTTGAGCTATTATATATGACAGTCAATAAAATATGATTATATTTTAACCTTCGTGTCACTTCGTGGCTTCTTTGTGATTCTTCGTGACATAGCTAATAAGTTGTTACACAGAAGGTTCACAAAGAAGTCACAGAGGTTCACAGAGAAAATTTCGGAATAGGAATGGAATCGGTAATTAACAGTATTTCAATGTCATTTATGTTTGATAACAAT
>JGI10211J34971_10001159_pt1 | contig 21989 bp, 12 predicted proteins | sample Etolagsediment_FD_34971 | JGI IMG/M metagenome (IMG submission 34971)
TGATGGTATACTTGTGCCTGGTTGACCACCTGCACCACCATTACCACCGCCTCCTTGTCCACCTACACCACCGATTTGTGGTTGTGGACCTGAATGTGATGAAGAACCACCTCCGCCACCTGCGTAATAAACTGAAGTTGTGCCGTCTGCGATTGTGTATGCTCTACCTATACCGCCATCGCCAGCAGTTGTACTACCGGGGGCTCTTGTACCGCCGGCTGCACCAGCGCCTCCACCGCCTCCACCTATATAACTTACACAAGCAATACCGTTACCGCCTGCATTTCCAAATCCGTATGTACCTGAATCTCCTGGTTGAGTTGGTTGAGTTGCTGAACCACCAGATTGAGCATAATATGCACCTCCACCACCTGAACCGCCTGGCTGTCCGGCACCGTCTGAAGGTCCGCCACCGCCACCTTTGGCAGTTAATGTTCCGAATACTGAATCTTGTCCTGATTGCCCAGCTGGTCCCACCGGACCAGGTGCTCCTCCAACACCACCGTCACCTACTGTGACTGTAACTGTTCCGCCTGGCGTGACTGGAAAACCTGGTCTATAAATTAAACCACCGGCACCACCGCCACCGCCGTGTCTTTGAACTCCGCCGGCTCCGCCTGCAACAACTAATACATTAACTGCTGTGACGCCACCAGGTACTGAGAAAGTACCAGAAGATGTAAATGATTCTATAGTAGGAGCATAAACAACTATATTAAATTCTCTATCAGCAATATTTGAATTTACATCTTTAGCTCTTATAGTAAATGTTGATGTGGTGTTTGAACCTACGGCACTTGCTGTGCCTGAAATTACATAACCTGAACTTGTTGAAGTACCAGATAAACCTGCTGGTAAAGAACCCGATTCTAAAGTATAAACTATATCACCGCCTGATTCTGGATCCGCAGCTGCAACTGTAAATGAAACACCTGAACGACTACCATCATAAATGTTGCCTATATTACCTGTGGCTGTTGACCAGGCAGGTTGAGCATCAATAGTAATTTGATTTAAAGCAGTTGAAGATAAACTATTACCATTTGTAATGACGATATCAAATGGTTCGTTTGCGTTTGTTAAATTTGCTGTATTTTTTGCAACTGTACCTGTTAATTGTGTTGCACTATCTCTAGTTACTGTATCCATAGAAATGTCTGTGCCACCGTCAGTAACTAATTTAAATGTAGCTGTATTGTCAAAGTCTGAACCTGTAACTACAATTGTATAGTTACCTGTGCCATCACCTGATAATAAGTTTGAAGGTGAAACACTTGTAAATGATGGTGTTAAAGCGTCAAAAGCAGATTTAGTAATTTTCTTTAATACACCCGCTGATGTATCATAAATTAAAAGAACATCATTACTTGCAACATTACCAATAGTGATTTCGTCTTTGCCTGTAATAAGAGTTTCGTTTGGCGTAACATTAGAAGCTGCAATAGCTTTTAAACTATCACTTGACGCATCATAAATTAGATATTCGTCAGTATCCGCAGCCGAACCACCTAAGTTAGTTTGGTCTTTGATAATACCTTTATCTACTAATCTTCCAATTTTAGTTAATGCCATTTTTTTCTCTCTTTATTACCTATTACTATTTATCTTCCGCTGTTGGTAGACTAGCAATCTTCTTTGCCAATCTGTTAACAAACTCGTCTAAGTAGTCAAGGTCAGCAGAAAATCCGATATGTGGGATTCTAATTTTGTTGCCCTCATTATCAGTTGTTTGTCTAAACCCTTGCATAGACTGGCCAATTCTTTCGTCTTTTGTCAATTGATGCCAGACACTATCTTCTACTTTCATCATTGGTATAGTTACCAATTGAAATTTCTCTTTTAATTCAGCAATGACCATTTCACTTGGAACGCCTGGTCTTGCTTGTAATAAATTTATAACTTCTTCTACTACTGACTTATCTCTATCAGTAATATCTCCGTAGTCAAATAAAGGTTCAATGTCTTTATCAGTTTCTACATTTGATTTAATTTTACTCATTGTATATTCACTCCTTAGTTTGAATAATTAATTAATAGTATTTAGTATGATACAATAACGATACCTTTACCGCCTGTACCGCCAGGGGCTAATCTACTAGCATTATGGTAAGCTCCGCCGCCGCCACCGCCGCCGCCTCGATTTGCCGTACCAGAAACTCCTGTTCCACAAGGTGTTGGAGCACCGGAACCTCCACCGATACCGCCGCCGCCTTGGCCACCTTGACCAGCACTTCCACAGGAATTTCCTCCAGCACCACCACCGCCGCCACCAGCGTAATAAACAGGTGTACCTGAAATCGAATATGCTTTACCGATACCTGCCTGACCTCCATTACTTGCTGGTGTACCTGGATTTCCAGCTGCGCCAGCGCCACCGCCGCCAGCTGCTGTTGCAACACCTGCTGATGGTCCTGGCCAACCGCCGCCGGCATTTCCAAATCCATATGTACCTGAATCGCCTGGTTGAGTAGGTTGAGTCGCTGAACCACCATTGTCAGTCCAACCTGGAGCATTCGCATTTTGACCTCCGCCACCTCCTGAACCTCCAGGAGAAGATGGTGAACCAAAAGTATATGTAGTTGGAGTTGCTGCACCATCTGTACCTTTACCGCCGCCTTTAGCAGTCAATGTACCAAATACTGAATCTTGTCCATTTACTGGATTACATCCGCTATCGTAGTTACCAGCACCACCTGAGCCGCCATTACCAACTGTGACTGTAATTGTTCCGCCTGGAGTAACCGGGAATGCTGGTCTATAAATTAAACCGCCGGCACCACCGCCGCCGCCTGCATGGTGATATGCGCCAGCTGGATAGTGCATTTTACCACCACCGCCGCCACCAGCAACAACTAAGACATTAACACTCGATAAACCACTTGGAACTGAGAAAGTACCAGATGAAGTAAATGATTCTACTGTTGGAGCGTTAACGGTAATTGAATATACTCTATCTGAAGTTTTATCAACACCTGAAGAAGCTCTAAGTGTGAATGTTGATGTGGTGTTTGAACCAACTGAACTCGCATCACCACTTATAACTGCACCTGAACTTGTAGATGTTAATGATAAACCTGATGGTAAAGAACCTGATTGTAAAGTATATGTAATAGCATCACTTTCAGCATCTGTGGCTAAAACTGTAAATGAAATGCCTGTTCTAGCACTATCATAAACAGTACCTATCGAACCTGAAGCTGTTTGCCAAACAGGAGCACTATCAACATTAATTTGGTCTGCTAATGTTGCTGCTAAACCTGAATTATTTGTGACTTTAACATCATAAGGCTCATTTGCATTAATAAAATCACTTCTTGCAGCCACAGCAGTTATCTGAGTTGCACTATCTCTTGTTACAGACGAAGCAACAATATCAGCGCCTGAATTTGGAATAAATCGCACTTCAGTAATTGTTGTAGAAAAATTAGAACCTGTAATTACAAAAGTTTCATTGCCTCCGGCCGTAGTATCTATTTCAGTAACATCTATACTAGATATGATTGGAGGAGAATCAATAGATTTCCATTGTGTGCCATCATAATACTCTAACAAATTTGTTGTGGTATTAAATCGTAATTTACCTGCTTCTTCGATACTTCTTTGTGCTGTAGTACCTGTTGATATACCTTTTCTTTGTGCCATAATCCTATTTATCTACCTTACGCTGGCAGCTCCCTAATATCAATTGTGTCACTCGCTGATGGAGCCGTTGTTAATGTACAAGTTGTTCCGGAAACTGTATAGTCTGTTCCTGGTAACATTACTAATCCGTTTACAATTACTAAAATATTGTTTTCTGTAACACCATTTGTTACTGTAAATGCGGCTGTTGAACCGTCACCTGTGTAATCTCTTTGTACTGTAGATGCAACTACATTACTTGCTTGAATTGTTTTTACTGTACCGGCAGATGTGTCGTATAATACAAACTTATCATTTGAAGCCGCTCTTTCTGCTAATTCTGGATGTGTGAATGAAGAATCACCAACAATTGCTGTATCATAACCTGTTCCTAGGTAAATGATGAATGTATTGTCAGTTGCTAAAGGAGCTTCTGAAAATACGATTTGTGTTCCGCCTGAAGCAATAGTGTAGGAAGAAGTTGGTTCCTGTAAAACACCATCAACTTGGACTAAAATTGAATTGACCGTACCAACAGTATAATCTAAAGCAAAAGTCGTTGTACTACCATCTGTAGTCAGCGCTTGCTTTTGATAATATCCGTTTACTGGTTCTCTTCCTAAATATGCCATTTATTCTTTCCTATTTTAACTCCACCTTACGATTACAACACCCTTACCGCCTACGCCGCCTTGTTGTGGTTGACCACCTTCACCGGTACCTCCACCACCACCGCCGCCACGGTTTGCTGTTCCTGGTTGACCGCTTGAAGGACCTGCAGGACCACCTGCTCCGCCACCACCTTGGCTAGAAGGACCTCCGTTACTACTATCACGGCCGCCACCGCCGCCACCACCTGCATAGTAAACTGGAGTTGAATTGTCTGCGATTGTATAAGAACGACCTATACCGCCTGCTGAACCTTGACCAGCTGGATTAACATTACTTCCGGCTGCACCTGCACCGCCGCCGCCGGCACCGCCGCCGCCTGATGATGTCTGAGGAGCACCTACAAAAGCTGAACCTCTACCGCCTGGATTTCCATGGCCATAATTTGAACTATCTTGTCCTGGATAACAAGTGGGTTGAGTTCCGTTACCTGCACCTGAACTTAGAGGTCCAGCACCTGTACAAGTGTGTGAACCGCCACCACCTGAGCCTCCTGGTTTTGTCCATTGATTATTTGTAGTTATTCTTGGAGCAGTTCCTCCGTCAGAACCTCCGCCACCGCCACCTTGAGCGTTTAATGTTCCGAATACAGAACCGCCTCCGCTATTACCACCTTGGCCTGTAACTGCACCTCCACAACCAACTGTGACTGAAACTGTTCCACCTGGAGTAACAGGAAAACCTGGTCTAAAAATTAATCCACCAGCTCCACCACCACCAGAGTGTCTTTGACCTCCGCCGCCACCGCCTGCGACTACAAGAACATCAACGGATGTAACACCACTTGGTACTGAGAAAGTACCAGATGATGTAAATACTTGTACTTTTGGTGCTTGAATGGTTATACTAAATGCTCTATCGCTTGTGTTAGAATTTACATCTGAAGCTCTTATAGTAAAGTTAGATGTTGTATCAGCTCCTACAGCAGTAGCATTGCCACTAATTACATAACCAGAACTTGTAGATGAACCTGATAAACCTGCTGGTAAACTTCCACTTTCTAATGTATAAGTGACATCACCACCTGATTCTGGATCCGCAGCTGCTACTGTATAAGATAAACCTGAACGAGTTTCATCCGTAACTGTGGCTAAAGAACCTGATGCTGTTGACCATACTGGTTGAGCATCTATCGTAATTACATCAGTTTCAATAGAATTTAATCCTGAAGAAGCTAAAACTTTTATATCATAAGGTTCGCCTGAATTTGGCAATGAAGATTTAGCAATCACTCCTGTGATTTGTGTTGAACTATCAACTGTTACTGTATCAAATTCAACTTCTGTACCTGAAGTGTTTATTAATTTTGCTGATGCGCCTGAAAAACCTGTACCTGTAATGACAATTGTATAATTTCCTGTGCCATCACCAGATAATAAATTTGTAGGTGATACACTTGAAATTGTAGGAAAGTTTAAGAAGTTTGTTTGAGATACTTTTCTTAAAACACCAGCTGATGCGTCATAAATTAAAACAAAGTCACCAGCTGCAATTGCTGTTTCTAATGTTGTTGCATTATTAGCATCTACTGATAAAGTAGAACTTGATTTTGCTAAACCATCACCTGCTTGCGCTGTTAAATTTGAAACTTGAATTTTCTTTAATGACCCAGCTGAATCATCATGTAATAAAACTGTGTCTGCATTGTTAGCAGCTTCGGCCAATTCTGTTTGGCCTGTGATAACATCTGTTCCTAATTTGCCTGAAGTAATTGCGCCATCTGAAACTGATAAAACACCAGATGTTTCACCTTGGTTTAAAATGTAAATAGTAGCGCCGTTTGTTGGAGCGGCTGTGAATGTTACTCTTTTGAAATTTCCTGAATCGTCTTGGCCAACTGTATATGCAGCTGTAGGCTCTTGTCGAACATTGTCAACAAATACTTCCAAATCATTTTGACCAGCTTGGTTAAATGATTTACTTAAATCAAAGGCAGTAGTTGAGCCGTCACCTGTAAAGCTATCTTTTAAAGTGACATTTCTAAAATTACTTCCTGGTTTTTGTCCAATATAAGCCATTTATATCTCTCTTACTATTTTTTATTACACATCTTCAAGTACGGATACTGTTGCATCTAAAGCTGAACCTGCACTCGCTGAAATTCTTAATGCGTCATTAGTTGTACCGTCGCCTTGTAAAACAAGTTTATTACCGGACATTACTTCCAATGAGGCGCCTGCTGGGATTGTTACATCTTTAACAATATAGACATCATTTGAACCGTCATAATTGTCAAGGAATACATCAGCAGTTATACCTGAACTTGATTTATTTGCTAGGGTAATACCAATAACGATTGATTCCATTGCTGTTGCACCAGATGACGGCACAGTATAAACAGCAGTTGCTGACGCACCTGTTGTTGTACCTAAACTTGCACTTGTAAATCTTTTAAAATCGTTAGCCATTTTCTTTTCCTATATTTATACTTCTATTTATAAAAGTTTTTATCAATTATCCTAAGGCAATTGACTGTGCAATCGCAAAAGGTTGTGTGGCAACCCTAATAGAGTTTTCAGTAATTGTGCCACCCTCAATTGTTCCTGAAGCTGTTAAATTAACAACTCCTGATAATGAACCACTATTCATTGACGCTGTTCCGTCTGTCAATGTTGTAGCAGATACACTCGTTAAACCTGATATTGTACTATTTAATGTAATAGTCATAGTATCAGTCGCTGATACTGTAGCTGAAATATTAGAATCACCTGCAAAAGTAAAGACATCACCTGAACTTATTTGTTGAGTTGTAGATGAAGCATCTCTAATAGTAAATGCAGCTGTAACGGCCGTATTAACTTCATTAATAGCCGCAACAATAGAAGATGTATCAGTAGTACCTAGTAAACCTAAGTCACCTACATCTGTGCCTAAACTATTAAAGGTAGTACGAAACTCCTCTAAAGTATTTGTTACTGCTACGCTTCTGACTGCCATTACTTGTTACCTAAGTCCTTTAATAATTTTTTAATTTCAAATAATTCTGCTTTTAAATTATTTATTTCTTTACAAGCGTTTCTTATTTGGTCACCTTGTTTTTCTCTTGCTTTTATTCTTCTCATATAAAGTTGATATTCAGTTACATTGGTATTTACAATACCATTAGAATATGTATCTCTAACTAAATCAGTATAACCTTCTACTTTTAGTTTAGTCATAACTTTATATTGCTAAAGCAATTCCTCTTAAATCTTGTATTACAGGCGGATATGCTGAGTTTGTACCTTTCATTACTACTTTAATTTGAAAAGCAGTAAAGTCATGGATGCCTGTCGCACTATATTTGTATTCTTTAAATGTAGCTGCATCTTCAGCTGGAACAACTGTACTATCTTCGCTACCGTCTGCGTTAAATGGAATCCAATTTAAGTCATCAATATTTCTGACTTCTTCGGATGATGACACACGATAGAAAACTCTTACACTTGAAGTTGAACGAACATTTTGTGTTAATCTAACTTCTAATGCTGTTGAATCATTTTCTAAAGTAATTGGTCTTGTACAGTAAATAGCCGCTGTTGAAGAACCTGTTGCTTGTTCATCATCTACAAAGTTTGGTGTATTACCACTTGTAGGATTATTTAATCTGTTTTGTACAGTAATTGCACTCATTCTTTGAGTATCTAAAACTGGTGAAAGTTTAGTATTTGTTGTATTAAATTCTAAAGTAACAAATAGTGATTTACTTCCACTCATTTCATTTGTTTCATTAATTGCACTTGCTACCATTTGAGGAGCAGTAAAGTAAATATTATCATTTGCAATAACTGTTTGTGCATTTGTCGAACTTGTTAAACTAAATTCTGATTCAGAACCATGAATTGATTTACCTGTTGTCGGTCTAATCTTATATGTAATAGTTGTTTCTGGTACTGTCATAGTTGCTAAGTTTAAGTCTAACACATCATAAACTCTATTCTGTGTAGCTGCAACACTTGAACCACCAACATCACCACTAGCTGTTGCTGTACCACTTGAAGTAACTTCATAACTATCTAAAGTTATATTTGAAATACTTGTGTATGTTCCGTTAATTTCTGAAGCATCAAGGCCGTTATATGTACCTGAAGCAATGCCAGAAATTGTTACATTATTATCTGCACCGTGCATACCATGGTTTGGATGTGAAATTCTAATTGTAGAAGAACCATTTGTTGTTCTAATTGGATTAGTTGCAAGTGTTCTTGTAGGTAAGTCATCATTCGTTAATGTAACTGTACCTGTAACATTTTGGAACTCACATCTTTTTAATTTAAATTTAATATCTTCGTTTTGGTCAGCAGACCATGTAGTACCGTTTTGTGATTTAAATAAAACACCGGCATAAGGTTGTTCTGATATTGTTCTATCAGAATTAATTTGTGTTTCACCCATTCTTGCCACCCAAGCATTATAGTTTGTTGAGTTAGCCAATACAACAAGAGCATATTCAACATTTTCTTGTATGTAAACAGGACTCTTAAATGTAAATGTTGTTGCAGCTGATGAATCTTCACTAACTGTTACAGTATCAGGATTAATTGAAACTTCTGAGAATGGTAAAATCTTCGTTGAAGGATAACCATTTACAACTTCACGGATTTGTACAGTAATCGGTACATTATCATCTTTTGTTTTGAAATATAAATCAACTGAAGATACAAATACACCACCACTATCATCAATTAAGAATGTTTGTGCAAGAGGATCCCACCAACCAACTTGTCTGTTAGTTTCTCTTGTAGATGTTCTTGTAATTTGTCTGTTATCAGTTGTACTTTCTCTAACAAGTCTTGGCTCTCTTGTTGATAAAATAGTTTCTTGTTGAGTTTCTAATAAACCTCTTGCTGTGTAGTCTGCTTCACCTGAAGTTTCTACATCTGAAGCTCTACTATCTGAAGCAGAACTTGTTAATCTGAATACTCTTGTACCTGTTCTCCATCTTGGATTTGCATCAACATTTGGGTCAGGTATTGCAAAAGTACCTGTTAAAGCACCGTTAGCATCTGTGACTAAGTTACCACCTAATGAACCGCCATCTGGCGTAACATACGCTGTTACATCAATGTTATCAAAGAATGGATATACTCTTGTGTTCGGTTTAAATCTTGTGCCTTCAAAAGTAATCGTTCTACTTCTAATAAAAGGAATAAATGCAACATTAATAATTCTGTCGCCAATTGAATTTCTTACAGTTTGAGGTACTAAAACATTTCTTACACCTGTTCTGGTTTGTTGTACTAATTGGCCAGTTGTAACTTCTTGTCTTTGTAAAACTCGTCTTGGAACACCAAAAGCAAAAGTACCTTCTCTTACAGGACCACCAAGATTTCTTACATCTAATTCTCTTGGACGGCCTGTCCACATATCTTGCCATTCATTCCAAACAGTACCAATTTCAATACTTTGTAAGTTTGGATTGCCTGCAATCATTGTGTCAAAAGCACCTTGATTGTTTAATACTAATTCAGGAGCTCTTTCTGTTTCTTTCCATTCATCACCAGGAGGTGTTAATTCAATTGTACCTACCCATGTGAATACATTGAAAGGGTTGACATTGATTGCTTTACTAGCAAATGGTTGGTCAACTAAAGTTTCTTCTGTGTATGGTAATGTTAATAAGTCACCAGTCTTTTGATAATTTGCAGCTGTTCTATCAGCGGCCACAATTGCTGTGCCGTCATCATCTCTTTCAATTAATTGTACTGCATCTTCTTTAAATGTTGGTCTTAAATGTCCTTCTGCCATATCCATAGCAGCTTTGTAATCTAAGTTACCTACATCACCGATACCATGACCTGTGAAGTTATCAACAATAAATCCGTTTTTAAATCTATCGAAGCCATCAGCGTCTTGTATTTGTAAAGATTGTGCTGATTGTTCTAACATATTTAATTGGGTGTAATACTCAACATTTTCTAATCTCTTTTCTAACTTACCAATATCTCTCATTGTGTATCGTTTATTATCAATGACTGATATTTCTATATGGTCAGTAGATAGAGTATAACTTTCTAACTGTAATGTGAATAGGTGCATTGCACCATCTAAATTTTTAGGAATTTGTGGGTTAAGTGATGAAGCACCTTTAACAACTCTAAAGACACCATCTTTATCTAAGAATACTTTATCAATTCTTGGTAAATAATATTCAAAGTCAGCAGATACATCTGAATTAAATTTAATTACATCTACTGTTGAAGCACCTGTGCCATCAAAACTTCTGTCTTGGCCACCTGAATTAATAGTTGAAGCATCATCCACTCTTGGTCTAAAATCTAATACATCTCTTAATTGATAAATTTGACCTGTAGTATCTGAAGTATAACTAGGAATATTTTCGTAATTAATAACACCTGAATATGAGTCAACATCAAAGTAATCACCAGAACCGTGTGAGAAGTAATCAAAGTCAACTAATAAACGGCCTGTTGGTGTAATCGCACCATCTTTTAATTTTAATCGGCCAATATCATAAAAGTTATCTCTTTGACCATTATCTAAATTAAATCTACTTGTAATATCTGTATCACTTGTTGTTGCAGCTGTTGAGAAATCAGCAGACATATAAACTGCATTGATTTGGTAAACATCTGCCTTACCTAAACCGATTGTTCCACTTTCAATAGTAGTTTGGTCAGAAATAGCAACTGTAGAATTTGAATTTAGTGTTTTTGTTTTTGAACCTGCAACTGAACGGTCAACTGTTGCTAAAATTTTAACTTTATGGCCTTGATAGTTTGCACCAAAGTCAAGTGTTAAAGTTTTACCAACTGGAGAACCGCCAAGTGTGAATATTGCATCACCTTCGTGGTTGTTACCTGATAAACTTAAAACATCACCAACTGCACCAGAACCACCAGCACCAGTTGACATAATAGAAACTGAGAAATCTTTTTCTAATAAAGATGTAAATGTTTCATTAGTACCAGCAGTAATTGTTACATCACCATTTGATGATAATGTACCTGTGAAGTGTCTTCTTACTGCAAAGTTTGTATCTGTAACACCTGAATTATTAGTTGTTTTAAGTGTTTTAATTGTTTTGTATGGTAACTTAAATAAAGAAATATTTTTATTTGAATCTTGTACTTTTGCTCTTCTTCTTACAACAATTGTTTTAGTCGAAGCTGCCGCTGTGACACTTGAAAGTGTTAAACTTGTATTTGAAATAATTGCTTCAACAATTTTAGTTTCTGTATTACCACTATCGTTAGTAAATGAAATTGAATCACCTATTTTTAAATCATCTGTAAATCTTGTACCAATACCTTGAACATCAGCGGAACCTGAACCTACATCAATAACACCTACGATTTGTAAATTTTGTCCGTAAGTTGCATCTAAAGCCGCATCAGCAGTATATGTTGGAGAACCTGCCATACCAACTTGTTTGATACTTGGTAAATCAAATGTTCTAACACCTGGCATACCTACTGCATCAACTTGAATTGTTGCTGTATTAGATGAAGTGCCACCTGTAATTGTTTCGCCAGCTGTAAATGCACCGTTAACACTTGATACAATAACAATACCATGTCTTACAACACCACCTGAAGTATAAGAAGTCACATTGGCAATTGTTGTGCCATCACTTTCATATAATTCAAAAGTATTTGTTGCTGGATTTCTTACTGTAAATACTGTTGCATCTGTAATTGCTGATGAATCAACTTGAAAACCTGCATTTTCAATTGTAATTTGTTGGCCTTCTTTTAAACCATGGCCATTTGCTGTTACAGTTGAAACAACACCAGGATTATCTGTGTTTGAAATAGCTGTGATTGCAACACTTGTGGTTGTTGAAATTGATTCAACAATACCTGTAGCACCTGAAGTACCACCTGTTACAACTTCACCTGTTGTAAATGATTGGTCAGTTGTAATATTTAAATGATTGAATAAGTTAATATCAAAAAGATAGTGTTTGTAAACTGCACCTGTTAAAGCGCCACTAGCAAAAGTGTTTGATACTGCTGTACCTGAATTTAATTCAAAACCTCTGGACTTTGCACGGCCAATTGTGTTAATACTTGCACCTGAACCTGTATTTTCTGTACCTCTACTTGATGTTGCTTCTGAATAAAGATTTACTCTTTTAAATGCCTCAACATCACCTGATACGAAACCAACATCTGGTGTACCATAAACATTAGTAACATTTATAAAGTTACCTACATCAAATCTTGTATTAAAATTATTTTGTGTTTCAAAATCTCTTGCTTTGTCAATATCAACATATGTTGTACCAACAGTTTCAATTTCATAACCTTTAACATATGCTTTACCTGGAGAAATACCAGCTGCAATTTTACTTTCAACACCACCATTACCTGAAGTGTAAATACCTCTATTATTTCCAGCAATTAAGTGTTCTCTTAAATCTAAATCAAAACCTCTAACTGCATAATCACCCGATTCGTCAAATGTTCTTCTTGCTAAAGTATCTTCTAATACGGCATATTCAGTTGTTCTAACTCTATTTTGAATGATACCATTTTTTAATCTTAATAATTCTACAAAGTTTTGGTCTTCTGTACTTGTTAAAGTTTTCTTTGCAAGTGTTAAATTAATTTTAAATCTGTGAGCGCCAGGAGCGTTGACATTAGAAGAACCGGCCGCATTATCATTTAAACTTGCATCATCATTTGGAGTTACAAAAGATTCTGTAACTTCTAAACCAACTCTATAAGATGGTGAGTTTGTATATTTGTCTAATACGATAACTTGTTCTGAAACTTGAACATGAAAACCATTGATGTAATAAACACCTTCGCCAATGTATGCTGATGAACCTGTTGCTGTTGTATCTACTGTTACAGTAGCCGCTGTTGAATCTGCAAGTGTACAATTTAATGTTTCGCCGTCTGTAAATGCGACTGTGGCATTATCTGTACCTGAATTTGTGTATTTTACGAAAAGTGTATCCGGGTCTGTACCGTCTGTAGCTGCAACACCTACAACATTTGCTGTTACGCCTGAAGTTGCACCTGTGACAACTAAACCATTATAGTCTGTAATTGAAGACGCCGACTTAGCTGATAATTTTACTGCATAGTAATTTAAATCGTAGGAAATTTGACCAGGAATGACCATTGCACCTTGCTTAAAGATGTGGTCAGATAATCTTTCAATCTGATTCTGTAAAATCGTTTGTGATTGTGTTAACTCTCTCGCCTGTACTGCAAATGATGGTCTATAAAGAACTCTATGGAACTTTTTAGATTCAGCATAATCATCATAATAAGGCGTGAGGTTAAAGTCAGTTGGACTTGGCATCTATTTCCCTCTTAAAATTCAATAATCAATTTAACATTTTCTGTTTGGTCTGAAGCTCTTGTGATTGGTGCTCTATTTTCAACATAGATAACATCACCTGCGTCTGCATCAATTTCAGAACTTGCATAACCTGAAGTAAATGACACATTGTTAGTCGTGCCAGTCGTAGTTGAAGGTACACCAGTTGAACCTGAAGATTGTCCTGTGATTGTATTTGTACCAGAAAAGGCCGTTAAATCACCATTACTATCTACACCCTCATCATTAAATCTAGTTTGTAAGTAATACAAAATATTATTTACTGTATCGTGTTCAATTACTTTACCTACAGCACCTGTTGTTGCTTGATTAATTTCTTCGTCTTTTGTAAATGTTCCTGAGTTACTTGCTAATAGAACTGCTTTTGTTCCTCTCAATGTTGTAGAAGTTGAAGCAGAACCGCCTGATTCGATATTTCGAATAATTGCAACTCGTCTAAAGTCGTTTTCTACTGTAAAGTCACCAGAGTTTGAAGATTCATCACCCTCAAAGTTAGTGTTTGTCATTACATAGTAACCACCTAATTCTTGTACTGCATTAAAACCGTGACCACCTTTTGGTTCAATAATACAATCTAATTCTGCACCTGTAATACCTGTACCGCCAGCTGCAATAATGTCAGCTGCTGTAATATAAGCATAAGTGTAACCTGAACCCACATTTGTTACTGTTACTGTTGTGATTGCACCAGATGAAATTGTTACTGAAACTGTTCCTGAAGAACCATCGCCTCTAATCGGCACACTTGTATGTGTTCCGTCTGTACCACCTGAACCGGCAGATTTAATTGTCACAATATTAATTGCACCATCTGTCGCAGCTGAAGATACCGTAGCATCTGTAGAAACTGCCATAAAGTCAGTTGATAAAAAGTTAACTTGTTGTGATGCTGATAATGAGTACATATATTTCCATTTGTAACCGTCACCTGTTGTTAAAATAGATGTAGATGTACCAGTTGGTTCTACAGTTGAAGATGAGTTACTATTATTATCTAAACATTTGTACACATTATTGTTACTGTTAAGTACATAAAAAGTTGAATCATAAAGAGTAGATGCACCACTATTGGAAGTTTGAGTAGTTGTTGTGCCAGTTATTCTATTACCATAGTCGTGTCTGTACATATCATAAGTTGTGCCTGTAGTCCAATTTCTTCTTGGAATACAATATGATACATCTGAAGCTGTAATTCTTTTTGCAGCCAATAAATCATCAAAATAATAAAATTCATCTTTGACTGAATCGACTGGAGTTAAAGGAGAAGTATCAGAACCTTCGGCTTCTGTTCTACTATCACCTCTTGTCTTTGTGCCATAAGCCTGTGGTCGGCCAATAGCCATGTGATATACACTTGGAGATGCTTCGGAGAAAGATTCTACGAATTGCTCTGCATTGTGTATTCTAAATTTGTTTGTAATAATCGCTGGCATATCTTCCTCTTTTAAATTCTAATTATATTTATAATCATTTTTTAAGACCATCTCACAATAACGATACCTTTACCGCCTGGAGCTCCTTGTGCCATTGGTACTGTGTTTGGATTATTTCCGCCGCCGCCACCGCCGCCGCCTGTATTTGCTTGCCCCGCTGTTGCAGGAGAACCTGGACTAGCCGAAATACCACTTGTACCTCCGCCACCTTGACCGCCTTGACCTGCCGCTACTGTTAAATCTGAAGGAGCACCTCCACCACCACCTGCGTAGTAAACTGAAGTTGTGCCGTCTGCAATAGTGTATGCTCTACCTACACCGCCTGGACCTCCTGGATTTGAATTTGGTTGTGCTGTAGATGAACCGGCCGCACCTGCGCCGCCACCTCCACCACCGCCTGTTGCTGGACCTGGTGAGTTACCGCCTGGATTTCCAAATCCATATGTGCCTGAATCTCCGCCTTGTGTTGGTTGAGTTGCTGAACCGGCTGTACCTGGAAAAGCCGCACCGCCTCCGCTACCACCAGAATTACCTGGTTGACATGGACTAGCAGCACCTCCACCACCGCCACCTTTAGCAGTAAGTGTTCCAAATACTGAGTCTTGTCCTGTAGTTCCTTTTTGAGATTGTGTAGGTGATAAATTAGGATTTCCAGGATTTAAACCTCCTGGACCGCCATCACCAACTGTGACTGAAACTGTTCCGCCTGGAGTTACAGGGAATCCTGGTCTAAAGATAAGACCACCGGCGCCACCGCCACCAGCTCTATCCCAACCGCCGCCACCGCCTCCGGCAACAACTAATACATCTACTGCTGTAACACCACTTGGTACTGAGAAAGTACCAGATGAAGTAAATGTTTGAGTTACTGGCGCTTGTACTACGATTGAGTATTCTCTATCACTTGTGTTAGAGTTAACATCTGAAGCTCTAATCGTAAATGTAGAAGTTGTGTTAGAACCAACTTGACTAGGTGTTCCAGAGATAACATAGCCTGAACTTGTAGAAGTACCAGATAATCCTGCTGGTAAAGAACCACTTTCTAGTGTATAAGTTACATCGCCACCTGATTCTGGATCCGAAGCGAAAATTGTGATTGCACTAAAACTTCCTCTATCTCCATCAGCTACTGTCACTAATGTTCCAGCTGCCGTACTAAAAACAGGCTGTTGGTCAATATTAATTTGATTTTCTATAGTTGATTGTAAACCTGAAGCCGCCGATACTCTTACATCATATGGTTCACCTGAACCAGGTAAACTTGATTTAGCAATCACACCAGTAATTTGTGTCGAACTATCTACAGTTTGACTATCAAAAGAAACAGTTGTGCCTGAAGAATTTATTAATGATGCTGTTGCGCCTGTGAAACCTGTACCTGTAATGACAAAGGTATAATTGCCTGTACCGTCACCTGATGTTGCATTTGTAGGCGAAACGGATGATACGGTTGGAAAATTTAAGAAGTTTGTTTGTGATACTTTTCTAAGAACACCAGCAGAAGCATCATAAACTAATATTAAGTCGCCTGAAGCAATAGCCGTTTCTAATGTTGTTGCATTATCGGGGTCAACTGAAAGTGTTGAACTTGATTTTGCTAAGCCGTCACCCGCTTGAGCAGTTAGGTTTGAAACTGTAATTTTTTTTAATGAACTTGCTGATGTATCATGTAATAATAGTGTGTCAGCATTATTAGCCGCTTCAGCTAATTCTGTTTGACCAGTAATTACTTCTGCACCAACATCAGTTGCTACAACAGCGCCAGGAGCAATCTTATCAGCAGTAATAGCGTTGTCAGCAATCTTATCTGTGGTTACAGCACTATCTGTGATATTTGATTCTTTAATTTTATTTGACATTTATTAAAACTCCTTAATTGTAATAGCATCCGCACTTGCAGGTGCCGTACCAAATGTTAGTGTTGTACCTGACACGGTATAATCTGTAGTTGGCCGTTGTAAAACTCCGTTCAAAAAAACCATAATGCTATCTACATCATTATTTATATTAGTTAAAGTGAAAGCTACCGTAGAACCATCACCTGTTGCGTTAGTTGTTGTTGGTTTTAACGCTAATGTTCCTGCAACTGCCGGAACGACAACTGTTACACTACCACCACCATAATTTGCGTGTGGTGAAGCTTGAATTTGTGTATAGTGTGCATTTGAACTTTCACAATATAATTTTAATTGTGATTCTGCACCGTCATTTTTTAAATCAATAATACCAGATTGTAAAGTAATTCTATCATTACCACCAATTTTAATATCAATCTGGTCGTCTGTATCTGCTGTAATTGATGTATCTGCGTCTGCATCTAAAATCAATTCACTAGCATTTAAATCTAAACTTGTAGCAACAATACCACTTGAAATTGTTTTATTAGTAAGAGTATCGGTTGTGTCACGGCCTACTACTGTATCTGTAGTATTTGTAAAAGTCCATGAATATAAAGTAGAACCGTCGCCTAATAAGTTATAAACTTCATTAAAATTGTCATTGATAATATCACCACCAGCTCTAATAGTAGAACCTGTTCCGTCATCAGCTGTAACTCCAATGTTAATAGTTTGTTTTGCCATTGATTACTCTCTTAAATTCCCTAATATTTATACAAGTTTTGCGATTATGTGTTATCAAAAGTTAATGATGTTTCATCAAATGTTATATCTGTTTGGTCAAAACCTAAATTTGGTACTGTGGTTGTCACATAACTAGGATATGCGATATAAGTTTTCATATGGTCTATTGCATAATCTCGTATTTGAACACCTGTACCATCAATAGATGTATCGTTAAAACCTTGTATTGTGTGTTGTGCCCAAGCAGCCATAGTCATAGGTGTTACCATAACCGTTGTGCCTTTTGTTCTTGTGTAGGCAGTTTGTCTATTATGTGTATGATTACCACCAAATCTATTATTTGATGCAAATGGATTATTATATATGTCTAAACTTCCCATTTTAGGACCGCCGTAAGCATAACCTCTAATATAATCATTACCTCTGGCTGTGATATTGTATAAGTTTCTACCTGAGTTAATGATTAAAGTATAATCTCTTAATAAAGTTACATCTCTTGTATTAGGTGTAAAGTGTTCACTTGTACTATCATCAAAATCTGGATCCACACCTAATTCTGGATTTGTTCTTAATGTTGTGCCATCATCTACTGTTCCTAATCTTCTACCAAAGATAGTAGAGAATAGAGTTGCAATAACACCAAAGATTGGACTTTCTTCAATGCCTGAAACAATGCCCTCAACTGGTGAACTAATTTGAGCACTAATTTGATTTTCAATATTAACTTGTCCTGTAAAATAAAAACCAGCTGTGTGCATTGTCTTTTTGAAACTATCTCGCCAATCATTAATTGTTCGGCCAACTTTAATAACATACGAGAAGTCTTGGTAATATAAACTGTCTTGTATTCTCATTGCATCTTCAGAAATCCATCCATCTTGGTTAACAAAAGTACCGGCTGTATCTGCAACAGCTGTAACTGTTACTGTAGAAGTTGCACCATCAACTTTTGCAATTGTAGCTGATGCACCATTACTAAATGTAATTTCTCTATCAACTTCAAAAGTGCCAGTTGCATCTATAACTTTAACAATTTTTAAATCAGAATTAAATGAACTTACCGTAGCTGTAATACCTGAACTAGAACTATCTAATGATGTGGCTGTTGTATCTGCAACAATAGAACCTGAAACTTCTTTAACTAAAATGTAAGTTGGTAATGTTAAAGTGGGTGGTGTAGGAGATTGTTGATACTCAGCACCTGATTCTACAATTTTTAATCCTTGAACTTTACCAATTTCATCACCATAAGCAATAACTGAAGCATCTGCACCACTTGTACTTGTAATTGTAATTGTAGGTAAAGTTGTGTAATTTGAACCTGCATTAATGATACGAATGTCTGTAATATCACCGACACCTGTTCCACTTTCTTGTACTAATTTATTTCCTGTATAGTTATCACCTCTTACAGTTTCATCTTCTAAAACAATATGGTCATCTTCCGTTGAAGTTGATTCTTCTTGTGTAAAACCACCATTAACCACAGCAACTTCAGCCGAAGCTGCACCGCCATTTGTATTTGCATTATTAAATACTAAACTGTCACCAATTTCATAACCTGTGCCTGCATTATCAATAATAAAATCTGTAATACCACCATTACCAATTGCATCTACTTGAATGATTGAACCTGTACCACCACCTGTAATTGTTACACTATCATTTACATTATATAAACTACCGTCATTTGAAATTGTAATTATTCCAGGAATACCTGTTGTTGTTAATTTTATAAAAGTATCATCAATACCTAAAGCTGTACCTCTTACAACTTCACTTGTTTGAAAAGTACCATTAATACTATCATCATTTAAAATAAATTCTGTAACTAAATTTTCACCAATTTGAAATTGTTGTACACTTTCTACAATAGCGGTTGCACTTGAAGTTTCGCCTGTGATTGTTCTACCTACTAAATCTGTAGGGTCACCAGATTGATTAGATGATTGTATTGCTCTTAAAACTTTATTTGTTGTCCATTTACCATCAGAAACACGCAACATATTTTCTCTAGGATAAACTGTTTCTGAAGTTAAACCAAATAACAATCTAAAGAACATTTGATGGCCTCTTGCCGTACCTTTTGCTCTGTAAACTGATTTAATATTTTTAATTAATTTTCTTTTATCAACATTCTCACCTAAAGTTTCAGGTAATGTATTTAAAAATTCATTTCTAAATTTTGTTAAGAAGTTAGAGATTACTTTATCAGGATCCCTAAAGTTTAATAAGTCTTGTATATTGTTTACGGGATTTGGTTTGTAACCATCAACAATAGCATGAGCGTTTGATGATGCACCAATGATAGCTTCACCAATAATAAACTTGTCTTGTGCAGCTATGTAAAGCTTGCCATTATCAATGTCTTCGGTTAAAATGGTGGATGTTGCACCAGATGATTGACCAGTTATGGTTTCTCCTCTAGTAAATTTTCCGTAAGTTGTATTCTCTAAAAGAATTTTATCACCAGAATCTAACTGTGTTCTATCTGTATCAATTCTGGATGCGTCAATTAANAATGAAGATTGACTTGTTTCAATTTCTGTTTCTAAACGAATACCATCTGTCTGTTCAACACTTGTCACGGCCAATTCTGCCGATTCCATAAATGTGTAATATGCTTTTAGAAATTCTAAAAATTTAGGGTGGTCAGAAACGACAAACTCTGGCGCCTGACTGTTTAGAAGATTGGATATTTTATCAGTAAACTTGGCCATCTGATATTATCCTATGTTCCATAACTAGATGATGTTGTGTACCCTACACCTGCGTCAGCAGAACCGCCAACAAATGTATCCGCTTCTACTGTGATTGATGAGTTAGCTGTATCAATGTTTATGATTTGGTCTCTAACTGGAATAATATCGTTTGAGTTTGGTTGTACTGTTAATTCAATAACAGTTGATGCACTGCCTCTAATGTTTTCGATTGATGCTATGTTTAATGAATTAATTGTAATTTGACCTGTTGTGTAATCAATTGTACCTTGTGTATTATTTGCATAAACACGAACTGCACCATTTAAACTGTATCGTCTAACATTTCCTAGGCCGTCATCATCTAAAAAGAATATTGTTGATGTATCACCATTGATTTTAAAACCAGAAGAAACTAAAATACCACCTTGTTCTGCTTTATGTCCAGAATGTGGATTGTATAAACCATTTCTAAAATAAACATCATATCTTGTAGATGTGCCAATCGTTGGTGTAAATGTTTTTCTAATTCTTAATGTAGTAATGTTAGAAACAATACTTGTATCTGTGTTATCAATTAAACCTGTGACTTTTGAATATCTGAATACACCATCAAACTGATTTAAAGTATCTGTATTGTAATTTGTTAAAGTTGTGATGATATTTGATTTTAAAGTATCAGCTGTTTTTGTAGTTGTTCTATCATTATATTTTACAGTTGAAGTTAAAAGAACGGTTGTTGTTTCAGGATCCACAATTTCTGGTCTGACTGAAACCACATTATATCTTTTTAATTGTGTCTTAATACTTTCTTTAGTTGCCGTTGTTAAAGTTGAACCTGAAATAGGATTGATTGCAATTTTAATAACGCCGTATTGTGGTGTTTCATCATCTTCACCGCCCCATGCACTAACTGATTGTGCATTTGGATAAATTGATTTGACAATTGTTTCGTAATCTGAAGTTGTTACCGCTCTGTCTTGTGTACCATAATTTAATGGTGCATTATATCTAATAGATTCTTTTGTTTGTGCTTCTGCGCCGTTAGCTGCGTTTGATGTAACTGCAATTGTAACATCTGAATTGCCATCAATATCACCTGAAAGTGTAAATGAACTTGCACCGTTGGCTTCTGTTTTATTTGTAACAACATATTCTAAGATAACAATATTACCATCACTTAAAGATTTACCTAAAACTCCGTCACCAAAATAAACTTCAAATTTATTATCTTCAGCTTCTTGTAAAAAATAAACTGTAGATGTATCTGATAATTCAGAATAACCAGATGCTAAAGAATAAACAGTTGTTGTTGTGTCTGATACAGAATTTTGAATCGAAACTTTTAAAGTTGAAGTATCAGCGTTAGCACTTGGTATTAAAAATCTTTGGTCAGGATCCGAAGTATCAACTGTGTATTTAAAAGTAACTAAAGTGCCTTCATAAATTGCCACATTTGAAAAATTATAAACACCTGAACTTGGTTGAATTGTGTAAGATTGATTTGTTACAAACTCATAACTTGTGCCATCAACTGTAGTAGTAAAAGTTGTGCCTTTGTCCATTGTAATTGATGATGTGCCTGGTGTTACGCCGTTTACTGTAATGGATAAGTTTGCTATTGGCGCTCTGCAAGAGTTTGGTGTGTAACCTAACATCTTAGCTAATGAAACAATATTTTTTCTTAT
>JGI10211J34971_10001160_pt1 | contig 21989 bp, 31 predicted proteins | sample Etolagsediment_FD_34971 | JGI IMG/M metagenome (IMG submission 34971)
CAAGTCCAGCAAAAATGAAGGGAGAACAAACAAGCCAAACCGTGCGAATCCGCATGGAATACCACTTCATTCCTAGCGTCCTTCCTGTGGGCTGCATCCCACACACAGGGTTTCGTATTCTTCCACCGAATAGTCACTATCAGGAGTGACTAAGCGACGACTTGCCCTATCATTCACAAACCTACCGCATCTATCGCATCTTAATTGTGTAAATCCATCGCCACTATCCATTGCTTCTCAGGCTCCTTCTCTAATCGCTCAAATAAATATTGAGGCTGGGTGGCTGCTGCTTCACCATCATAGAAAAATGAATCAAAACAATAATAGCCCGCCATCAATTTCCCCAAAGAGTACAAATGGTGGCCTATCATTTCAAATTCAAATGAATGAGCATCCCTTGGCAAAGAATCCAACCGTAATGCATTTAAAAACTGGCCCATCTCCTGTTTGTTTTGCTCAGTTGTTCTCTTCGCCGCCTCTTTTTTATCCTGAATAGGAATCCCCCAGATATCATCGGGAACTTCTTCTTCTGTTACTTCCTTCCCAATGATCTTATTACGCAAGGTGCAAAAATAATTATCTCTAGATTTAAGAGCCCCTTCTACAAATTTCTTAAATGCTTCGGGATCATCTTGGGCACAAAGAACATTTTTACCATTAAGCATTCCTGCCCATCTTCCGCCTTCTTCAAACCAATCCCATACATTTCCCTCACCAAAAGACTCTATTGCCGACGCCGCTTTTGCCGTAGCCTCAACTTCATCTTGAGCAACCACGGCAATTAGATGAACAACATGCATGGTAAAGTTCCTTCTAGTTAGTCAGGAAATCCCCTGACAATGTGAATGTTGGCGTACTACCCAGGTGCCCGCCGATACCAACGGGAATTGACTCGTTGGGCAGTGGTTTGCTAAGGCGAAAACATTCGTGTTCTTTAAACATAATATTTCCCCGTGCAGTGACCCCAATCGGATTTGAACCGATGTTGCTGGCGTGAAAGGCCAGTGTCCTAAGCCTAACTAGACGATGGGGCCATATCTGGTGGTTCTTCTACACTTTCTACTATGTATGTTCCTGTGCCGTCTTCATTCCAATCAATAGAACCCGCAATCATCTTGCCAGATTGAAACGCAAGATTGGCACTTAACATCCGAGCATCATCATCACTTGTCACTGAAAACTGGTCGCCAACCTTAATATAAAGAGGCGGGGGACGCTTGCCAAATATGCTAGCAATTGCCGTTGTGGCAGCAAAAACAACAACTACAGTAAGCCACATCAATCCAAATGAAACAACAAGACAAAGGAAACCTATACCAATGTTTAACGTTTCAACTCCAAGCCAACTCTTCACCAAATAAACTGCTAGCACATGGTATCCTATAGTAATGCCCGCCGCAATTAAATAAACGAAATAATGCATTACTCCGCCTCCGTGAAAACGTGTCGGCAGCCTATCTTGTACAAAAAATCGGCATACATCCTAACATTCCTCCCCCTAGCTCGCCTCTTCATTTTACGACAAACTTGTTTCAAATTTAACTTTTGCCACTTGCGGAACCCGGATTCGTCAGCCCAAGGAGGCAACCAGTTATACCAACTCTTAAAATATCGCCACGCTAGAAACATCCCTCTTTGTAAATCATGGTTAAAACCACTCATCCAAAAGTGATCGAATAAGTCCCGACCATCACCTTGATCTCTATAATCATCCCATATATGTCGGGCTGTGCATATATGCCATGCATCATGAATGTTCGGAAGAGGAGGACGATACAAAAGACTTCGTGTACTTTTAATAGGCTCCGTTGCAAAAGCAACATACAAATGTTGATTCCCCACCCTCGCCATTATCACGTAGGGAAATTGAAGATGGTAAGCTTTATCATAATAATAAATCGTTCGTTTTTGAGGCGGATATTCCCTTATCTCCACAGACATTTTCTTGATTATTGTGCGATAATTTCTAGTTTCCCCTAATGCTCTATCTCTTTCCTTCCGCCTCTTTTTTTCTGCTTTTTCTCTTTCTTTTCTCGCTATTTCCTTTAAGACTTTTTTTAATTTCTTTCTCACGCCCGCTTTGGGACGCCCAATTTTCTTTGCTAGAGCTTCAATACCCATAGTCTCATTATGCTCTAGCAATACCGCCACTTCATCTTTTGTCCATCGTTTAGCCATTATTCATCATCCATAAAATAATGTCGATTTCTTGCCCAATATACTTGTCCGCACTTATAATCTAAAAACCTCTTATATGAAACAACATGCTTGTCGTCTTTGAAAAACCATAAACGCCTCTTGCTCTGCTGTAATTTCAACACTACAGGTCCAATTTTGAGGCGGGACCAGTTTTTATAACCCCCAAAATATTTCCTTGCAAAACGTCGCCCCGCCTCCATATGTTGATTGAATGCTGTTTGCCAAACCAAATCAAAGGGGTGATTGGCATATTCATGCTGCCCGCCTAAACAGAAATGCCAATCTCCAACATGTACATTGGGAAGGGCAGGGAAATACAATTCAGTATGAAGGCTTTGAACGGGTTGTGCAGCAAAGGCTATATGTATCCTTTGCTGCTGTGCTAAAGCAAGAATGACATACGGGAACTGGAGGGTGTATTCTTTATTCCCGATGCGAACTGTGCGACGAGTGGGTTTATATTCCCGCACAGTCAGAGAAGGTTTAGCAAGTAATCTCCGATAACTTTGATTAGCTTCTATAATCATCCCTGATTTCCTTTATTATTTGTTCTACATCTATACTAACAGGATGGTGTTCTTCATTCAACCTCGCTTCCCAACGAGCCTGCTCAAATATCGTATCTAAACTAATATGAAATGACTTAAGAACATCCGTCCAAAATCGTTTTCGCAGTTCAGCCGGGTGCCAAGGACCATCTGCACCTACATGGACTTTCCGCCTACAATAAGGACAAGGGAAGGTTTTAAATTCTTTAACCTCACCATGTTCGCAATGTGGACATATAGGATCGCTCGCCGCAAATCGCTCAGGCACAACAATTAAAAGCTCTTCATAATCATAGCCTAATTTCTTGGCTTGATCCTCTAACGCTTCCCGCTCTTCCCAATTGTCAAACCAATGCTCCCCAAAATCCTGGTCCCTAGCAAAATAGCGACCAATCCACACTACATCACTCCATTCCGATACCCCAAGCCTCCGAACTATATTCGAAAATTCGGGGCGAACTACAAATGCATCCAATTCGTCAATGTAATCAAATACCTTAATCATCATCAAGCCCATCCCAAGGCAGTTTGAACTCGCCATCTCGCATCATATCCGCTAATTTTTGAGGCGGCACTTCAAAAGAATCCCCATTGGCCGGGTGAATTGTAAAAGTGTTACGAGTGATTTCAACCGTTCCCGTAGCACCGTCAAAACCAATTGGCACTACAACAGAATCGTTATCTAAATCAACGTCTTGACTTCTAAATTCAACCTCCCCAGTATTCTCGTTAAACCAAACTTCAATATCTGAATCAGGCAAAATCATAATTCACCCCACGGGTCTTCTGTTTCTTCCAACTCTTCTCGTATTTCTCTAGTTTGTTGTTCGGTAGATACAATTTTACTCGGTTCGCCATTAGCCTCTACTTCATCCTTAACACAAAACACACAGCGAAGTATGGCTCCTACCGGCACACTATCTCTAGTTGAAGGAGACACCCAAACATCTCTTCCACAACCACCGCAACGACCAACTGTTGAGCCGGAAACTTGTGTTCCACCCATATCTACAGGCATGCACATAACAGTTAGATTCTCTTCATTGACACTTTTCTCCATTTCATCATCGGAATAAACTTGAATCGGAACACCCATCGCATCAACGGTGTCGCCCGCCTTAACATCAGGATCAGTAATTTTCTTCTTCATCTTTACGGTCCATTTGGTGGTTCAAAAACTAAACCCGTATAAATAAATCCGCCTACAAAACCCAAAGTCCAAATAACGCATCCGACAACCTTAAGAGAACACATAAAAAAAGGTGATGCTGCTATTAACGATGTTAAAATTGCCCCCAATACCATCGCCATGCACAACACCAAAGAATCCGGTCGCATTGGTGCTACTTTGTTGCTAACTGTAAGGATGAAACCTATTATGCAGGCTGTGATAAAATAAACCGCCGACCAAATTGAACAGCCTGCCATGTGGTAAGAACAAATAAAAAAGGGCAAACTAGACATGACAGCAGCGGCTAGACCGCCCATACAACTTAAAAGCCATATCCTTGCCGGTGGGCGTGATTCAGTTCTCACTTTTTAACTCCTAAATGAATCTTAATCCAACCATCATCATCAATTTCAACGGCATCAAAAACCTTCTTTACCTTATCAACATCAATCGCCTTAACTATCTCTTCAATCTTCTGAACCGTTTCCTTGTCAAATAAACGAAATATGTCCAGAAGACCTTGTACTTGGGCTTTCTGCTGCGCTACGAGATGCTTGTCAAGTTCCTCCGGTACAAGTGTTATCAATTTTTCCTTAACCGCCTCATATGTCAATCCAACATCTTTTAAAATTATCTGATGATGGGAAGTTGTCTTTTGACCAGTTGTGGCATCCCGTTGCGGCCTTAAAAGACCTAAAAGAAGATGCTCGGTGCCCACATAGAGTATCCCACTATCATCAGTAGTTGCTTCCTCCATAGCATAATCCATTAGCGTTTTAGCTGCCGGAGATAACGGAATCTTCCCAATAGGGCTAGCCTCCGAGCCCTTCACCATCAATTTCTCTAATCTGCATTCAATGTCTGCCGGGGATACCTTCATGGATTCCAAAAGCTTAACAGCAACCCCACCACGCTCTCTTACTATTCCAAAAATAATGTGCTCTAAATCAACTTGCATGTGATTATAACTACGTGCAACTTGATTGGCTATTGACATCACCTTGCGGGCACGATCAGAAAATCGTTCGTACATACTTGTCTCCCTAAGTTTATTCACACCAGCACCGATTTCTTTTCGGTGCGATGGCAGTCCATTCGTAACCGGAAGCACTACACTAAAGGCTCTGTTGCAACGGGAATTGCTACCTTCTACTTTCTCCGTAGCCTCTTTTTCTACATCGCCAGTTCCACACAAAAAAACATTATTCCCTATGTGGGTAACTACGTCACTTCCACACAAAGGGCAGAATTTTATCCGATGCTTCTTATAATGCTTCCTCATCTTCATTCCTATGCGGCCTGGGACTTGCGGGGTTGCTCACCCACCAGTTGCGCGCAGGGGCTTGCTAGCCAACCCCGCTGGCTCCCAGAGTCAAAGTGCGCCTGGGGGGAATCGAACCCCCACATTCAGCTTGGGAAGCTGACACGCTACCACTACATCACAGGCGCAAACGGAGACCCCATGACTATTATACCATAGGTTCTCCGTATGTTAACGAAGAAGGATTAGTATTAACCAAATTGTCAAAGACCAAAAAAACGGGGGGCATTTAGCCCCCCAGTGGAGATGGTGGGATTCGAACCCACGACTTCGACACTGCCAGTGTCGCACGCTCCCGCTGCGTCACATCCCCATCAGTGGAGGTTACGGGACTCGAACCCGTGAATCCTCTGCCTTGCAAAAGCAGCGCTCTCCCAACTGAGCTAAACCCCCAAAGTAGGACTGGAAGGAATCGAACCTTCTCCTAGAGTTAATCTGACTCTACCTTTCGGCCAAGGTTATAAGCCTTGTGTGCTTCCATTACACCACAGTCCCTAATGTTACAACTCCCGCATGCAATTCAGAATGACGTAGGCGATGTTGGTTTCGCACCAACGGCCTCTACTGTGTGAAAGTAGCGCTCTTCTCCTGAGCTAATCGCCTAAAGTATAATTCTCCCAATCGTTTAATTCTCCAACGGTATAATTCTCCCCTATGCTCTTTGCCCACCAAATTCTACATTCAGTACAAACGTATTTATAAACGTAAATAAGCTCTCTCGTCACTTTATCTGTTACGTGTTTTGTATCTCCGCATTTTGGACAAAGTGGTAATTCTAAAATACTCATAGCTGACCCACTAGGATTCGAACCTAGACTAAAAGAACCAGTCTGCCGCACCATTTGGCTTCGCTCCCATTCTTCACTCTTCAGAACACCCACACCCTTCCATAAATTCATCCCATTCAAAAGGATGAAATTGTTTATTTAGTGCATTAGCAATTCTATTACACACTCTACTCCACTGGGAATCTGTCAAATCTTGGAGTGTGATTTCTTTTCTGGCTAATGCCAATTCCTCGGCAAACTCATCCAAATTAATTGGTGTCAGATTTAAGCATTCCGCTAAATCTTCTAAATACAAATTTTCCATTTATTTCTTCTTTTCTACCCACTTAACTCCAGGGTCTATTCCCTGCCGTTCCAATTCGCGGGCAATTCTCACATCCCTCACTGCCAACTTCTTTTCTTTTTTACATCTAACCAAAAATTTTTCATAGTGGGCCGAACAGGAATTGAACCTGTGACTTCTTCCATGTCACGGAAGCGCTCTAGCCAACTGAGCTACCGGCCCGTAACGACACGACAAATTTTTTTCGCCTCTTATAAATTGCTCGACCAGTGCGCTGTTACACCAAAGGGCTTAAGAGGACAGGGTTGCCTCTGCACTTCCGTATATCCCATTCTTTAAATGATGGCTACCTCTAAGCCAACATCCTGGTTGTCTATGCAATTCGGGCTACTTACCCAATGCGCATGTCTTCCTATTTGCCGTGCCGAGTAGGCGATATTGGTTTCGCACCAATGGCCTCCGCTGCGTGAAAGCGGCGCTCTTCTCCTGAGCTAATCGCCTAAAGTTGTCCCGCTAGGATTTGAACCTAGACTAATTGATTCAGAGTCAATCGTGCTGCCGTTACACTACGGGACAATTCCGCATGTTTTTCTCTATGACACCTACAACAAAGCAAGTCACACTTGTCTAATTCTGACCTGGCCCGCTTTAAATTCCAATTTTTAATTGATTTAAAGTTAGGATCTTTTTCTTTTGAATCTCTATGATGAAATTCTAGTGCGGCAATACATTTACTATAACCACATACCACGCACTTTCCACCTTTATACCCCACCATTTCTTGCTTATTTTTCCTTGCTCTCTCAATCAATCGTTGATTGGTGCAAGATTTACAACGCGATTGGAATTCTCCTGTATCTGACCGTCTATAGAATTCCGATTCATTCTCTTCACCACATGAACACTTTGCAACAAAACGTCTTTTATTATATGGTAAATTATTTGTTGCTAACCCATACTTTCGCAGCCAATACCTTACTTTACATTGAGAAACATTAAAATAATTTGCAATTTCTCTTTGTGACAAACCCTTGTCAATCAGTTGTTTCATTTTTATTTTATCCATATACTAATACAGTACGTAGATAAAATAAATTATTTGCCAACTGAGCTAGTAGGCAGAGCCGGGCTCGAACCGACGACCTTCTGGATGTAAACCAGACGCTCTTCCAACCTGAGCTATCCGCCTCTAAAATTAATCTCCTCTAAAATGTTCTATTCTCCCATCTGGGTATTCCAAAATAATTGTATTATCTTTCATATAGGTAATAGGTTTCCCTACTTTAAACGCCTCAATTTTTGCTTTTAGTCCAACTTGTTCTAATAGTAATTTAGCTTGTGCTTTCTGTATTCTTGCAAGTTCTTCTTCTAATTCTTGGATTCTTGCCTCATATTCCACGCTACATTTCGGGCATTCATCGCAAAAATCAGGCATCATTTTCTTCCATTTTAAGAATTCTTGATTCACCACCTGTTTGACGATCAATTACGACTACTTTTACAACATCATGCCGTTGAGCTACGCCTTTAGCTGTTTCCCTTGCTACCTCGGAATCATTGATATAGTCAATGATCGTATCCGGCCCATCCCCAGGATGAACGGCATCAATTCTAAATCTTTCACCACAATCTCTTTTAGGATAAAATGTCATTCTTCTCCCTCATTGGTTCTGCTGAGTACACTTTTTCAGCGAGTGTAGACACTAGAATTCTAGCGGCATCCAATTTTCCATCAGCCGTGACTTGGGTATGCCTAATCTTTTTGTCTTTTTTAGATTTGTATTTTACTGCAAATCTGGTCCAATTTCTTTTCATGGTTGTCATTTTACTAAAACTCTATCTTTAATACAAGCACCCCGCCAGGGAGTCGAACCCCATCTTACGGTTCCGAAGACCGTCGTGCGTCCATCACACTCGCAGGGCAAAAGTACACCCGGCAGGACTCGAACCTGCAACCTTCTGATTCGTAGTCAGATGCTCTAATCCATTGAGCTACGGGTGCATTAAACCTATAGTTTCTATTCTCCCACTCTCAAAGTCAATTCTTATCATTTGCCGGAAGCCAATTTTACGACCGCAACAAGTGCAATAGAATGGAACTTTCCCATTCTTTGCTTTCCCACGATTAAACAATCGCTTACCTCGCCCATGAAGACGATCTTGGTAACCGTTATTGCAGTCGCATTCAAGTATTTTCATTTAATTTCTCAATTATAATCCACATGAACCCTACTTTCAACATAGGATTAATGGTTTCATAGAGTTCATGGAGGCATTTTAAACAAAGATTTGCTTTACAAACTTGTTTGCCTCCCCAGCTACAAAACACGCAGCTTCTTCTTTACATTCATGTGTATCACATTCAATCATAGTACCCCCGGTAGGATTCGAACCTACGTCTGAACAGTTTAGAAAACTGTTGCCTTTCCTCTAGGCTACAGGGGCATAAAAAAATCCGCTTCAGGTTTTCCCTGAGCGGATTTGATTATCTTATCGGCTCAGGAACTTCCCGAGCCTTCTTAGGACTCGGAAATTACGTGGCGACCTGCATGGCGCGTACAGCCATCGCTCGCCTTACGGCTGCTATAGCTCTACGTTCTTGTGCCTGTATAATAGTCATCTCATAATCTCCGTGTTATCTATATAGTAGTTAAGTTCTAAAAAAAAGAACCTTGTTTTTGGCCGGGTCAGAGGTCTTCCTGGTTGAGAGGGGGCGTGACCCGGCTGTTGGTGCATCCGGCTGGGTTGTCACCCCGCCTCTTTAGATCATACCACAGCGACCCGTCATGTCAAGTAGACGGCTCCGAATTTGTTTGGTTCGGTACAATTCCTTTTTTTTTCTTTGGGGGGTTTGGACATCCACTTTTTGGGGGGATTTTGTGCCCACTCTCTCGTTATACAAGGATGCTTTGGCATCTTGCGACAAACATGATTCCAACGAAATTTTGCTCCACAGACAGGGCAACGAACCTTATCCAAGGGTTTCCTCCGATTTCTGTCTTGCTAGCTCTTCGGAAGACCCAATCAACTTGTAAAGCTCTCGGGGCAAAGGGGTTCCTGTCATTTCTACCGAGTAGTGACACAAATCTTTACAGAGGGTTATCCCATTTTCCTTAACATACCCCCCAAAAGGCATCTCTTCCCTCTCTGTAACGTGGTGAGCATCCATTTTCTCTTCTACGTCTTCCGGGGTAGCTTGCTCTCCACATAGCTGACAGCGGTATTTGTCTCTTTCGAATACCGATTTTCGGAAGGCGGCTCGGATTTCCTGCTTTTTCTTCTTCATGACTCCATTCTCCTTTTCATCATCATACCATGAAAAGAGCGAGTGGAAAGATCTTCTGAGATTTCCAAGAATGTTTGATAATAGTCAGATTCCTCTATTGCCTTAAGAGTTCTCGGACTAATTGAACCCTCATTATAATAATATTTAAATCCTTTATTTGAACTTTCTAATACACGCTCTGTCGATAAACACTCAACTTGGAACACATCCAAAAGAGTCTGCTTAAGATTAAAAAGGCTAATATAATCAATTTCTTTATAAAACTTAGGTATTTTGTTGCGTGAATACCCCCAAGGGCTATTCAGGTATTCATCTAAAGTATTAAAATCTTTGGCAAATGCCTTTTTGTATTTGTCCCCATATTTTTTTAAGAAGAAATATTCAGAGCAAAGCTGATCTTTGGGATTTCGCAATACACAAAATGAAGACCAACCCTTTCGTTTGTATAGCCTGAAAACATCTTCAGGCCAACCTAATGAATGATTATGAACAAACCCTTCTTCATCCGATAATTTGATAAGTTCTTGCTCGGTCCAATCTCTTTGCATCGATTGCCATGAATTATGGTGAGGAATCGGAACGTGGTCATAAACACACTTGCAAATAAAAGATCCACCTGTTCTGGGTATATGGATAAATATAATTTTAGAGCGATTCATCTCATTTAATATATAGTGAAAATATCATTTTGCACAGTATCCAAAGATCGTCTGAATTTTCTTCAGCAAACATTGCCTGAGAATATACGGGACAATGAAGATTATGATGTGGAATTTGTAATTTTGAATTACAATTCTTCAGATGGGATAGATGATTATATACGGGACTACTGGGGTGCTTTAATAAAAGCAGGAAAGCTATCCTATTTCAAAGAAAGTACCGCCCAACATTTTAAACCCGCTCATTCTAGAAATCTTTGCATGCGGCTTGCCAGTGGAGACATTATTTGTAATGTAGACGCAGACAACTTTACAGGTAAGATTTGTAAATTTATTAATAAAGCATTTGAAAAAAACAAAACAATAATTTGTTCACCTTATATTTTCACAAAACAGGCTTTAGACACACATGGCAGAATAGCCATCAAGAAAACAGAATGGCTTAGAATAGGAGGATATGATGAATCTCTAATTGGTTGGGGTGGAGAGGATTGGGATTTAATTCGTAGATGTCAGAAGATGGGGTGGAATATCAACTACTTTCCAAAAGCCAACTTAAATCGCATTCCGCATAATGACAGTGTTAGAGTAGAAAATGTAGATTTTGGATTTGAAGTTTCAGATGCAACACAAGCAAAAAAAATGACAGCAAGAAAAAATTACGACACTACTACCGAGAAATTAAAAAAAGGGGAACTTATTGCTAATCCTAAAACATGGGGAGTAGGAACAGTAACGAAAAACTTCAACGAAATCATCACATTAAAAAACGCTTTGCCTTTTGTTTGAATCCCAAATAGCTTTCAAACGACCCATGCTGTAATCTATTCGCTTCACAAAAATGGAACCCCTCCTCTTTGCCGGTTACCTCATAATGAACCTTTTCTATCTGTTTAAATCCATGTGTCCAACATTTATATTTTTTGTCCCAATACACACGATTTACAGCATGAACACATTTTCCTTCAGCAAACACCTGGACAATTTTTTCTTTTGGGATAACAATATGAGGGTGTTGCAAAATAGTGTAGGTAACCAACCCCTGTTCATCACCGCCTCCATTTAAAACCTTAAAAGCACCTAGCTCTCTCCAATACTTACAAATCTCTTGTTGCATATCATATCCTGGGGGGTATCCCAAAATGCCAGAATTAAATTTTTCATCTGGGTTAAACAAAAAGAAATATCTACCATGATAAGATGTGTCTTCTTCTAAAACAAGTGTTTTATCGCTTGCTAAAAATTCATCTATTTCAGAAAATCTTTTCCGAACAATAACATCATTATCTAATATAATCTCATGTGTGTCCATTGCTAATCGAGGCGGACAAATTTTCCAAAATGAACCACTTGCCTCTCGCGTCCGGCCAGAAGGGACCATAACTGAATCAAGGGGGAACTCTGACCTTTTTGATAATCTAATTTCAATACCATGAATGGCAGCTATTTCTTCAATAAACCGAACACAATGAGACTCTGTAGCATTACTGCAAATCAACCACCGGAAATTATCTTTTCCCAAACAATCAATTGCAGAAATAACAGATTCACGTAATGCCAGCAAGCCCTGATGAATTGCATTGCCCATTGTCCAGCGAATTAGTGGTCGCATTATCTGAATAGCTCCGGGGGAGTTTTTTTGATAGCTAAGTCTATTAACTCTAACTTGTGTGTAAAGGGCGCATGCTTATCTATATCTCGATAATTAGTTTTAGTAATCAAACTGCCCTTGTGAATGTATTGAGTTTTCTCCGTAATCTCATCAAACCCTTCTAAATTGCCTTGGAAATTATACCCACAACGATGACAAAAATGTTGCATTTGTTCTGCTATTTGCTTTGCTGTTTTTTCAAAAGGATTAGAATTTCCGACAGCCCACCCATATTTACCCTCATAAAACATCAAATCCATAGCAGCGGCAACATTGCACACATACGCTCGCCCCTTATAAATAGCATTCTCACACTGCTGCCACTTGTAACACCTTTTCTTGGCCGCCGACCAACCCTGATTAGCTTGTTGCAAATCACAGGGGGCACATAAAGTTGGTATGAACATATCACGAACTTGAGAGTTCTTCAAATCAATACGATATGCCACATTCTTTTCATGGGTATGATAAAATCTAAATATTTCCCGGTATTTAGCATATCCCGTTTTCGGCAGATTAGGATGATGATATACTTGTCTACTAATATTCTTCTGTGATACTTCTAAATCTACATCTTTTAATTCACGGACAAATGTACGTCCGTTTGTATAAATCACAAAAGGAATATCAGGATTAGAATAAAGACAATCTAAAATAGCATCAAATTGAGGATGTAAAGTTGGCTCTCCGCCATATATTAAAACTATTTTATTAGAGGCAGGAAAAGATTTATACTTCCAGTTTTTCCTATAATCCTTAAAAACCTCAATTGCTTTATTTAATTCATCTAATGATATAACCCAATTTTTTTTCTTATTAAAATATCCACAAAATTGGTCACAACCTCCACATGACAAAGTGCAGAAATTGAGAACGTGAATAGCAAACATTTTATTATTCAAATGCACAGTATCGCTATCTCTTTGTGCTTTATGTTTCATCATAATAAGACTTTCGGGGCAATTGATTTTCTGGCCCAAAGCAAATCGGACCACTGCTGGGGGGTCATCCAATATTTAGCTGTGGGTAAGAGCATTTCTATCTTTCGTTCCAAAAGTGCATTTCTTCGAAAATACTTAGACATAATAGAGGATCGCTCATGGGCTCCTGATAAAAGTAACATCAAGCAACAACCACTACGTAAATTCTCTAAATCACGATGAGTCATCTCAATTCTTGATAAATCATTATAGATTGTTGGATCATCATGTACTACCATTTCGATAGCTCTAAAATGCACTAGTTGCTTGCCATACTCATAATTTAAATCCCCCGTCATTGAAATCCAAGGGAACTGTTTGCAAAAACAAAAAAAACTAAATTCAAAAAGCGTGTCAAAAAATGGCTCAGTATCAATGTACTCTCGCACTGTGATAAGTTGCCTCTTTAGATTTACAGTATAGTGAGACGAGGCTTCCTTGAATAAACTAAAATTATGAGAACCGAATGTGATGTTTTCATCAAGTGCCTTTTTAATTACCGATTTAGGCACAAATAATCCACCCTCCCACATTCGAGGGTACAATTTTTTGCGGTTAGAATTAAATATAGCAAGATATTCAGATTCCATATTCACCATCAGAGCTTGCTTTTTCAAACATTTATGAATTTGACTTATAGGCTGTTCAGTAAATAAAATATCTTGCTCCATAAACAAAAACACATCAGTCTCATCGATAATGTCAGCTAATAACTCATTGGTGTGATCCCAAAAGAAATAGAATTCATCAGGGTTCTTATTTACATTAATTACCTGAAGATCTTCTTCTGATTCTATTTTAAACTCTGAAAATGTTTGAACATAAATTTTATAGTCCAGACCTTCCAAAGCCCAGCGTAGATTCGCAAAATGCAAATTCGCCCCCTTATAATGTTGGGCAATCGTGGTGATTACTGAGACTTTCATAACAATACCGTTTTAATACTTTTGTATATTGATGAATCTTTAATGGCTTGGATAAAATAATCAATAGAAAATTTAGTTTTATCCATTGACCTGAAATACTCTGCCCCCTCTTGAGCCTTGGTAACTAGAATTTCTGCTTCGTCTAAAGAATTAAAAAACAATGGATATTCCTTTCCCAAATATTCTTCTAGTGCGGGCATCCTTCTAACCACTAATGGCGTGTTTGTCATAATGCATTCTAAAACAACATTACAGGCGGCCACATCATAGAAATCTAAAAACACAATAGAACTTACCAACAAAAAATCATATTCTGCATTTGACAAAGATGAAACAAATTCAACAGAATCACTTGCAGCATATTGAAGCATTTCTTTATAATCAGCCTGATTCCGAAGGACTTTCACCATTACTTTTTTAAATCTAGGGGGGAGCTTCAAATCAAGAAATGAGTGATATTTTCGCATGTGCTGCCCAATAAATATAACTCTATTATCACACTTTTTATATTCTGCAAACTTAGGGCAAGGATGATAGATGGTTTCAACAGGCACTACAGTATGCTTCTGTAAAAAATCCCTGGTGTAATTACAAAGCGTAAAAATGCCTTGACATTTAGAAAGAGCGCGATGAAATCGTGGTTGTTTCACTAGCTGTTCTAATGAATAAATTACTTCAGGTCTATATTTATGTGGATATTCTTTTGGATAAGAAATCACATTATGAATAAAGCCCGTCCAAGGATAGATGATTTCATGTTCCCTAATTAATCCATCTACCCAAGAGTAAAAATCTAAGCCATAACCTGTGTGTAGATGTTCTACTATTCCTTTGGAAACATAAATCCATCCATTGCGATGCCCTTTGCATAAATCAGCATGGGGGATGAATTTTATTTTCTTCATTTCTTTGGGATGTCTTCTTTTTTCTTATAAAAGACATGAGGCTTATAAGGCTGATTCTGGTCATTGCCGATTCGATATTTATAAACATCATGATCCGTTGCAAGACGGGATCGCACTCCATGTTGTGGATTTTTCTGGTTCTTCCATTTTTCTTGACTATATTCCACTACTACCTCATCTAAATTAACAACATCTAAGTCATCTGAGGGGATATAAGCCTCCGCATTTCTAAGAGGACATGGCAATTGTTCCCGAGGCACATATTCTACAACCTGGGGGCAAATCTCACAAAAAGGCACTTCTTCTTGTTCCCAGAAAAAATCGTGTTTTTCTTGATAAGAGGCATCCAGGGACAGAGGCTTATACGCCTCCATATATTTATCATATTCAGGACTTACCACTTCAGGATGAGTTTTTTTAAGAGTATAAATATAAGCAATGCTTGGACATTTCCAAATCATATTTTCATATATTTGGTATGACTTGATATCACATGCTGTCCAACTCTTCTTTGCATCTCCCTCTGCATGTGGATGGATTATGCCGTCTTCATCAACTTTATGAATGATTTCCCACCCTTCTGCATAAAGTTCAGCCCAATCAACCTTCACCCCTTTCTTCTGCCATTTCCTTGCCAACTTTAATGGTTCACTATATGCTGCTAAATACTCTTTAGATTGGGAATGAATCGTAATTTTCAAAACCACATCATTATCATATAGAACTTTATCTAAATTTGGATGTTTATGCAGTTGAAAGCCAGTACAAGTTAATCGAATATGCGCATTCGGCCAATATCTTCGCGTCATCTTAAGCACATCTTTTAGATCACGATGCAAGGTGGGTTCTCCTCCTAAAATATTAATAAATGGAGCAAAGAAAGCATACCGAGGTTTCTCTGCCCACTTTTTAAATGCAGGGGTATCTTTCATAGTGTCCACATTCCAATCCCGATCAGGCAAAGGAACTGGCTCTATCCATTTACTCCAAGAACTGCACCATTCCTCCATTTGTTCCATTGTTAAAAATCTCGTTTGCCTCCAATTATTGTAATGCAGGCATCCCACACATGAAAGATTACAGGCATGGGTTACACAAAGTTCCAGGGGCCTACAAACTTGTACTTTAGGATATGAACTTAACATATTATTTCCTCATTGGGGAGAACCCCTTTTAATATAATTGGTTTTTGCAGGGCACATCCCACATATAAACTCTTCTTCACGTTGGAAAAATTCCACTTTATCTTTAAAAGAACTATCCAAACTTAGTGGCTCCCACTGTAAATACGGCAACCACTCATCCCCCATTTTATACTTCGCATATTGCATACTTAAATAAGCTATTTGTGGACATTTCCAAATTTTACCATCCACTATTTGATAACACCGACAAGGACACGCTTCCCAAGAAGACCGAGGGCTTTTATCATCAAAAGGCAGCATATCACTACCTGTGCCCTTATAATTCTTCCGCCAACCCTCCGTCTGAAGCTCGGCCCACAATACTTCTAGCCCTCTTTTTTGCCATGTTTTAACCGTCTCTAAATTTTTACCTACTTGCCGGAGATATTTTGAATCATCACTATGAACTGCTACCTTTAATTTAATGTCATATTCAAATAATACGCACTCCAAATCAAGGTGTTTATGTAAAAAAAATGCATTTGTTGTAAATAAGAAATCTCCAGGGAAGTACATACGGCACTTTTTAAGAATTTCACACAAATCATTATGCAAAGTGGGTTCCCCACCTAACACACTAAAAAAATCAGGGTTGACAATTTTACTCCAAGGACTCAACCATTTATCCACTTGTTGTAGTGAAATAGACCAATTGTGCTTCTGGTCGGAGAAATGCGAACAGCCATCGCAGGCTAAGTTGCAATTGTAAATAATGGCAAGCTCAAGTGGGCGAGGCACATCAATCTTAATATTCATCATACTCGTATATATATTAGGATGATTTTTGGAATTGGACTTCAAAAGACCGGACTCACCAGCTTGAGATTCGCACTCAAAAAACTAGGATTCCGCACCCGCCAGTTTCCTAGAGATTTAGAAATGTTTCAATTGCTAATTTCAGGGAATTATCAAATTCCACTATTTAACCGTTATGATGCCGTCATGGACTTGCCCATTCCCGTTTTCTATCCCCAATTTGATAAAGAATACCCAAATAGCAAATTTATTCTAACAATAAGAAAAAGAAATGAATGGTTAGATTCTATCAAAAGAAACTTCCAATGGCAAAATAATCAATTTCCAAACTTTAGAAATCAAAGCAAATCATATAAAATAGAATATGCAAATTATGTTGATTTATGCACTTATGGATGTGTTTATTTCAACGAAAAAAGATTTAATTACGTTTATGAAACCCATTTTAAAAATACCCTAAGATATTTCCGTGACAGGCCAAACGACCTGTTAGTGATGGATGTTTGCGGGGGTGATGGATGGGATATATTATGCCCATTCCTTGACAAACAAAAACCCAAAGAAGACTTCCCACATGAAAATAAATGGAAAGATAGATTAAAATTAGCAAAAAACGATAAAAGGAAATATCATTTATGAATCAAAAAAGTCACAAATGGAAAAGTAAATGGTCTATTAATAAATATCCACCAACACAAACCGACCTTCCACTCTATCATTATGGCACACATAAAGAACCTGATTCGTCAATGTGGTGCGCCTCTCTATCTGACCCAATTGGCAATAAATTCAAAGAAGGAATGAAATTGTTAGATTATGGGTGTGGCTGTGGAAGATACTTTAATTTCCTGACCACTAAACTCAAGAACTTCACCTATTATGGACTCGAACCCAAAGGCTCTAAACTCCCCACCATAGAACAATGTCTTAAATACTTCGGAAATGACCAACGCGCTGAATTTGGATATATCGGAAGTGACACAGAATGCAAAGCAATAGAAAAGGCTGAAGTAGTAATTGCCGGAAGCGTCTTTACGCACCTACTTTGGCCTCGCTTTGAAGAAATATCTGATTCCCTACTGCCTATAATAAAAAGAGGCGGAACATTTAGTTTTTCTGTGTACATAGCCCCAAAATATATGATACAAGAAACAGATTTGCTAGATAAAAGAAAAAACCCTCCAAGAACCGCATATGGTCTAGATTGCTATTTCAGAGTATTTTATACTAATGAGTTAATAAAAAATTATGCTCAAACAAGAAATGTAGAAATAAAATTAAAAGAAGCACACCCTAGAGACTCAGAAGGACAACAATATGAACCAACTCACCGCCATGAAATATTCCTAATGAATAAGGTAGCAAAAATTCATGATTAAAGCCATCCATCTCGCTGACTACTTGTATTCATATGGAGGAGGGGAACACCTCTTAAGAGATTTAATCAATACATCTAAAGAAATGGAATTTACCTGCATCAACTTAAAGAAATCCAAAACTGGATATAAAATGCCCGTGCCAGTTTTGGATATATCAGAGATTAACCCCACTACAATTGAAGCCGATGTTATGTTCTTCTGGGGATATGTAGGGAAAAGTCCGCGACTCTTCAAACGTATTCCAATCAAAATAAAAATAGGCGTAAGCGACTTTCAAACAAACTGGATAACTGCTGGAAATGATTTAGCTACCCACGCTATCGCAATCTCTGAAAGTACAAAAAAGGCTATGAAATTTCCAGGGGAATGTAGAGTCATTCACGCAGGGGTAGATTTTTCAAAACACAAAATTATTGTACATCGAAATAAAATTCGTGAAGCATTAGGATTCAACCCTAGCGACTTTTTAGTAGGGCAATTCTGCCGGATGGAAAAATTTAAAAACTTCGAGGCAACCATAGAATCCATTGCCCCAATGCAAAATAACGTGAAGCTATTAATAATTGGCACCGGGCCTAACCTGTGTAATGTGCTAGAATTGTGTGAAAAAAAACTACACGGGCGATATCGATATATAAATTATGTAGACATTCAACAGTTGGGCACATACTTCAACTGTCTTGATGCCTTCTGTCTTCCTTCGCGGGGAGAAGGTTTTGCAAGAGTTCAATGGGAATCAATGTTTTTTGGTATTCCCTTTATAGGAACGCCCGTAGGGGCTGTGCCTGATATTATAAAACATAAAATCAATGGCTTTATCGTGAAAGACAATGAAGATATTCGCAATGCTATTACAAGCCTGATGAATAAAACTTACTGGGAAACCATTTCAAGCAATGCTAAACTTTGTGCAAACACTAAGGGTCCAATGCAAATTGCCTCCTCTAAAATTGTTCAATTCATTAAGGAGATACAAAAAAGGAAAACAATTTTATTATGAAACCTCTAATACGATTTACATTAGGCCCAGTTAAATCATGGGGATTGCGAATTCTAAGAAAAAGCCTAAACAACTTAAAAGAACTCTATAAAGAGTGTGATTTTATCGTCTGTTATAATCAGATTGACCGTAATAAATTATCATTTCTAGAGGGTGTAGAATTATACGACCAGAATGATTTTAAAAAAAGCGACAATAAACCAAAATTAGAAGCGTGGAAATTATACCCACCTAGATTACGACTAAACGCACATGAATTGGTAATAGATAACGACCTTTTAATTCAAGGGCGGGTGCCAGAAATTGACAGATTTTTAAAAGAACATAACACATTATTATTACAAGGCACAGGAATAAAGCGATATTATGGAAAATATGATCCACTAATCCCAGAAGGATATGTAATCAACAGTGGCATATATGGAATGCCACCCGATTTTGACTTTGCTTCATTAGTTAAACAATTTCAATTTGGAGAATGGATGCAAGATAGAGAAAACGGACTCTTTGATGACCAAGGTATAATTGCCGCCTCTTTATTAAATAAAGATACAATAATTATACCAAAAACATCTATCTTTAATTGCCCTAAAATAACAAAAACTACTATTCCTATAGTCAAAGGTTATCATTTTATTGGCGCAAACAGAGGGGAACATTGGGCTTGGAATGAATATTGTATAAGCGGATTTAGAAAAATCTACTTATAATTTAAATCTTTCAAGCACTTCTTTAATTTCCCTCAAAGCTTGTGTAGCCGCATCTGGATTAACTACACACTTATCCAAACTGCCATAGTGGTGTTCAAGACACTGCAAAAGGAGTGCTTTAATTTTACCCTCGTCTGGACTATGGGGCACCGGACTTGGCTCTCTGTTGTAAAGTTCTTCTAAGTGTTTCTCTTTAACATTAAACCAATTGCGGATTTCCTCCTCGGGAACTTCGCCACGACGAACGGCTTTCATGTGTTCTCTAGCACGGCGCAAATCTAAATCACCATCACTTAGAATTTGCTCACATTCATCTAAGAGGCGGACTACGTGATATGCAAATTTAACATCATATCCAAATTTCTCCCGAAGCTCTTTACGTTTGCCCTCGGGGTTCTTGCTTCTCATTTTATGAAGCTGGCTGTACGCATATCCCTTAAACTTCTGCCAGCACCCTTTGTGTAAGAACATACGGCGATTTTCTCGCACCATATTACCCACTTGAGTAATGTGCAAAACACATTCTTGTGGAGTAAAGAGCGAATCAACCATATTGGGGTTGTTTTCCATGCATAATTGGAAAAACTTCACAATATTATAAATTGACAGATCATAATTGCGACCTTTACCAGCAAGATCATCTTCCACCATGATATGATGTTGTTGATATTGATGGAATCGCTTTTTTTGCCTCCCAAATTCCATAATCTCCCCTGCTAAGTGAGGGAAAACTACTTCCTTAGGTGGTATTGCAAAACCATACACATCCATATCAGACGTATCGCTAGATACACCATAGGCTACCGACCCCATAATTGTTTCATAGTGAACATTCGTAGGGAGAAATGAAGGGGGCGCAATTAATCCCCGGTCTGTAAGCTTTTGTACTACGCTAGGCATTTTAACTTCCTTTGTTCTAATGAATTTTAGACAATCTAAGTTGCCTTTTTATCTCGCCTGGACAATCTGTTATTATTCCATCTACACCTAAAGAAACAACCTTTTCAAGATCATCCGTTGAATTAACTGTCCACGCATATAATTTCATATCATATTGGCGAACCTCTTCAACAAGTGATACATTTAACCTCTCTACCTTACAAGAGATACCCAAAGCTCCCACTTCCTTACATTGGCGAATCATAAGGGATCTTTTAAGAACTTTAATTTCCTTTGGGTCGTCAGTTCTAAAAACAACAGGCTCATCTTCTTCCTCGTAATGATTCAATAGACCCCTCACCCAAATAACATCAATACCTAATCTCTTTCTTACCTCTCTTACAATGGGCAACTGAAATGACGTAATTATTATTTGATCTTCTGATATCTTTGATCTAGCTATATCTTTCTTTAATTGTTCTATTATATCATCTTCACATTTTATTTCAATAAATATTCGCCTACCTTTTGGTATCATATCCAAAGTTTCAAGAAGGGTTGGAATTTTCTCCCCAGCCCACGAAGGGATTGGCTCTTTCCAAGCTCCTACATCAGCTTTTTTTAATTCATCTAAAGTCTTTTTTGCCACCTTCCACTCCCTGCCACTACCTGTTCTCCACAACGTCGCATCATGAATCACAACAAGGTGACCATCCTTACTTTGGCGTATATCTATTTCTAGCGCATCGGCATCTTCATCCCACGCCTTTTTAAACGCTGCTATGGTGTTTTCAGGAGCTTCCAGAGATGACCCTCGGTGGGCTATGACTTCTATTTCTTCATTCATCTAATAATATATTAGTTTCTACAAGAGGGTTTTAAATAGGGTAATAAGAATATATACCATATAAGGAACATAAGCTTTCAGGAGGAAATTATGAAATCTTCAGCTTCATTACTTTGGCTAATTGGTGGCCTTTTTGTTGCTTTCTTATTTATAAACACCATTGGCGGCTGTAGGGCTTATATGTCACCTTGGCGTTTTTTCCAGCCAAGAGTTCAAGTGCATCACACAACACCATCAGTAGGTGTTCATTTCAGCCCCAGCCACAGATCATGGTGGAATCCATTCCGCCATTCAGATCATAGAAGGCATGATTATTACAATCGCGGGCATGGTCATAATCGTCATGGTCACGGCCATCACGGACATCGGAGGTAATATGAAAATAGCAGCTTCATTTGTTTGGTTAGTGCTGGGTCTGGTTGGAGCCTTTATACTCGTTGGTTGGCTAGGTTGTGGCAGAGCCCTTAATTCTTGGAGGGCTCCCGATCCACAACCAATAATCCACCCGCCAGTTCGG
>JGI10211J34971_10001162_pt1 | contig 21979 bp, 32 predicted proteins | sample Etolagsediment_FD_34971 | JGI IMG/M metagenome (IMG submission 34971)
CTAAAAAACAAAGGATATGATATAGCCACTCAACTAATCTCAACACACAATACACCATTTTTTGAAGCTGAAGAGTACCATCAAGACTATTATTTTAAACACAATAAACAACCTTATTGTCACAACTATGTAAAAAGGTTTTAGATATCATTTAAAAAACTCAACAATATCTACATCTAAGGCTATAGATATTTTGTAAAGTTGCTCTATATTATAGTGTTTATTTTCAATATTGGCTTCAATTTTTCCTATTGTACTAACAGATTTATGTCCAATAGTTTGAGCCAATTCTGTTTGTGTAATATTTTTTTCTTTTCTAATTCGTTTCACATTATTAATAACTTTTAATTGGAATGCTTTTATATCTTTTTCATCAATATCAAGGTAGTGCAACATCACTTTTTTTCTTCCCTATAGTAAATTTTTTTCTTTAAGTTTAATACTGATACAATAATTATATTATTCCCTATAGGCAATATCAATAATTTATTGTATATTTCAGTGAATAAAATTTGTTAAATAAAAGATAGACTAATGGAAAATAAAAAAACCCAGACTAAATATGTATTAATCTTTATATTATTCCTTGGAATAATAACAACTCTACTTTATATAAAAAAAGAACATGATATAAAGTATTTTTTACAATATAATGCCATTCAAAATAAACAAAATTTCACTATGCTTTACCAGAAATATAAAAAAATATCTGATCTAATATTTGATGTAAATATCAACAAAAAAGAGATTCTTACAATACTATATCAACTAGAACTCTCTAATAATAAATTAAAAAAAACAACTAAAGAAAAACTATTTCAAAACTTGTCTCCTACATATAATTTACTCAAAAAACACAATATACAACAACTACATTTTATTCTTCCCAACAACGAAAGTCTTCTATATTTTAATCATAATGATATTCCTAAAACAAGCACAATCTATTTAAAAAAAATGATTAATTATGTTAATAAAGAAAAAAAAGCTATTAATGGATTTGAAAAAAATGATTTTCTTGAAGATTTTGTATTTTTATATCCTTTATTTTCTGATGCAAACAGTTATTTAGGAAGTGTTTCAATTTCTTTTAGTAGTGCAGCATTCAAAAAAGATTTTACAAATACATATTATAAAGAATATACAGAGTTTTTTAATTTGTCAAATATTTCATCTACACCATATGATACAAATATTTTATCTAAAATAGTTACGAATAAATTTAAAAATCCATTTTCAATATTCGATTCAAATACTCATAATATAACTACATTTATACCAATACAAACTATAACTACAAAAAAAGTCTTTGGTATTTTTATGATTCAAAATCATTCAAGCTATATTCATAATAAAATAAAAAACTACTACATCTCTTTATTATTTTCTTACTTTCTTTTTGTATCTTTATTTATTTATATCTACAAAACAAACATAAAATTCAATGATACTATCAATACTTTATCCAAAGAGATGAAAATTCAAGAAGTGATACTCTTTAAACAATCTAAAATGGCTCAATTAGGAGAGATGATCGACTCTATTGCACATCAATGGAAAACGCCAATAAGTCTAATCAAACTATATGCACAACACTCTATTTTAATTCTAAAAGATCCCAATAAAAATATGAATAAATTATTGGAATATCAGAATAAATCAATTTTACAAATTGACCATCTAGTCAATACAATAGATGAATTTAAAGGATTTTTTAAACCAATTAGTAAAATACAAAATATTCCAATCCAAGAGATCATAGATTCTACTTTATTACTTATGAAAGATGAACTTATTAAACATATGATTTTTGTGGAAATCAAAGGGGATACTAATTCTATTTTTACATTAATACCAAATGAATTTAAACATATTCTAATAAATTTATTTAATAATAGCCGAGATGCTTTTAATACTAATAAAATTAAAAATAGAACAATCACTGTTAAAGTAGCAACTGATAAAGAATATAATCAATTAGAAATATATGACAATGCAGGAGGTATCCCTGAAAATATTATAAACGATATTTTTGAACCAAATTTTACAACTAAAACAAAAGATATGGGTACAGGTATAGGCTTATATATAGTAAAAAAAATTATTGAAAAAATTGAAGGAACGATAGAAGTTAAAAATATTCATGATGGTGCCTGCTTTAAAATTAAAATAAAAAATATTAATAGTAAAGGCTAACTTTAGTCATTTATTAAATTATTTCTTGTAAATATAACTTATATTTAAGTCTTTTATAGTTAAACTATTTTTTTCAAATTTAATAAATGAATTTAAGGTCTTGATGTGTCAATTGAACATTGTAGTAGAATATCTCAACAATATTTTAGTCCTACTAATTATAATTTACTTATCATTGAAGACTCCACATCTTTTAATAAAATTTTAACATCTGAATTTTCAAAAGATGGTTTTAATTGCTTTAGTGTATCAACACTAAAAGATGCTTATGAAACGATAGAAAAAAACACTATTCACTACTTACTACTAGATATAAACTTACCAGATGGAAATGGCTATGAACTTATAAAAAAACTTGAGAATACTCCAGAAAAAATATTTGTACTTACCAGTGAAAATGATAAACAATTTCGAGAAGTATCATACCAAAGAGGTGTCATAGATTATATTGTAAAAGATAAAAGTTTTTTTCATAAAATCCACCAAGTAACTAAAACAATTGAACAATTAGAAAAAAATAAAACTAAAACTATATTAGTAGTTGATGACTCACTTGTAATACAAGAACAACTTAAAGAGATACTTACTAATAGGTACTACAATGTTGAAATTGCAAGTGATGAAAATAGTGCCCTTAATATTATTCAAAATAAAAATATTGATATGATGTTTTTAGATGTCCAACTTGGAAAATCAAATGGTATACGATTTTTAGAAAAACACCATCAATTAATTGTTGATATCAAAAAAATTGCAACTATTATAATCTCAGGAAATGTAGATGCAGAAGTTGTAAGAGATGGTTTAAAAGCAGGTGCAGTAGATATTATACGAAAACCTTATGTGATAGAAGAGATTGTTTTAAAAGCTGATTTATGGATAGATTACAAAAGAAGAGAACAGGAGATACTGTGTTCAACCAAAATCTTAGAAGAATATAAAGATGCAGTTGATGAAAGTTCTATAGTTTCAAAAGCAACTCCTTCTGGAATTATCACCTATGTGAATAAAAAGTTTTGTGAACTTTCTGGATATACAGAAGAGGAGCTTTTAGGTAAGAATCACAATATTGTAAGACATCCAGACATGGAAAAAGGTTTGTATGCAAATATGTGGTATACAATAAAAGAACTCAAACAAACTTGGAAAGGAAAAGTTAAAAATAGAAAAAAAGATGGGTCATACTATTGGGTAGATGCTATTATAAAACCTATTATTAATGCAGATGGAGAGATTGAAGAGTTTATAGGATTAAGAAATGATATTACTCAAGAAAAAGAGATAGAAGAATACTTTCACAGTAAATTTGAAGGAACCAAAGCAGAACTTGGTGTTGCTATAAAAACAGCACAAGAGTATGAAAATGCTATCAACGAATCAAATATCTTATCAAGAAGTGATTTAAAAGGGAAGATTACTTATGTTAATGATAAGTTTGTAGAGATTACTGGTTATTCAAAAGAAGAAATCATAGGAAAAAATCATAGTATTTTAAAACATCCTGACACTCCAAAAGAGATTATCAAAAACTTATGGGATACTATAAAAGCAGGAAATATCTTTCAAACAATACTAAAAAATAAAACAAAAAATGGTGATACATATTGGGTAAACTCTACTATAGTTCCTATTAGAAATGAAGCAGATGAAATAGTTGAATATATGGCTATACGACATGATTTAACAGAGCTTTTTGAACTCCACAAGGAGATTGAGAATACTCAAAAAGATGTTATCTACAAAATGGGTGAGATTGGAGAGACTAGAAGTAAAGAGACTGGGAATCATGTAAAGAGAGTTGCTGAGTATTCAAAACTTTTAGCTTTGAGTTATGGCTTGTGTGAACACGAAGCAAATATTCTTTTTACTGCAAGTCCTATGCATGATATAGGAAAAGTTGGAATCCCTGATTCTATACTTAAAAAACCTGCAAAGCTTACTTACGAAGAGTTTGAAGTAATGAAGTCTCATACAGACATTGGGTACAATGTACTCAAAGGTTCAAATAGAGAAGTGCTTAACGCTGCTTCAATAGTATCACATGAACATCATGAAAAGTGGGATGGTACTGGCTATCCTCGAGGCTTAAAGGGTGAAGAGATACATATCTATGGTAGAATAACTGCTATTGCAGATGTATTTGATGCTCTAGGTAGTAAAAGATGTTATAAAGAAGCTTGGGATGATGAAAGAATCTTTGCACTTTTTAAAGAGGAAAGAGGCAAACAATTTGACCCAAAACTTGTAGACCTTTTCTTTGCACATAAAGATAATTTTTTACAAATACGAAACAGATATAAAGATTAAGGAAAATAATGAATATTCTCATAGTTGATGATAGTAAAACTATTCTCAATAGATTAAAAACCAGCATAGAAAATGAACTGGGACTCAAAGTTTACACTGCAACTTCTATGAAAGAATGTGCTGATTTAATATTAAAACATAAAGGTGATTTTACTTTAGCACTACTTGATTATAATCTTCCTGATGCACAAAATGGAGAGATAATCTCTTTCATCAATAAGTTTAAAATACCTTCAATCTTATTAACTGGTTCACAACTAGAAAAAAAAGATGATATTTTTAAAAATGCAAATCTAATAGATTATGTTCTTAAAAATGGAAGTTATGCAATTGATTATACTATTGCAATAGTAAAAAGATTTATACTTAATGCAAAAATAGAGATTTTAATAGTAGATGATTCAAAAACATTTGCTGCAAAAATGGAATCACTTTGTAAAAGATATAATCTTAATACTACAGTGAACTATAGCGCAATTGATGCTTTAGAAACTATCAAACAAAGAGCTAATATAAAAGTTGTTTTAATTGATTATATGATGCCTGTTATGGATGGTTTACAATTCACTATGGAACTTAGAAAATCTTACAAAAAAGATGAAGTTGCTATTATTGCATTATCTGGAACAAGTGAGAAAGAGATAGTTGCAAGCTTTTTAAAATATGGAGCAAATGACTTTCTTTACAAAGACTTTACAAATGAAGAGTTTATAGCCCGAGTAAATAACAATATAGAAGTAATTGAACTTTTTGATTACACACAAGATAAAGCCAAAAAAGATCCACTTACTGGACTTTTTAATAAAAGATATCTTCTTGAAATAGGAAGAGATGTTTATGAAAGAGCCTTACAGAAAAAAACTCTTTTAGCAACTATAATGATAGAGATAGATGAGTTTAATGTTTTATGTGATTCTTACGGACATGAAGTTGGGGATGATGCATTAGTTCATGTAGCAAAAATCTTAAATCAAAATCTAAATAAAGATTCTATTATATCAAGGTTTGGTGCTGAACAATTTTGTGTACTATTTAAAAACAGACCCTACGCAGAAGTGATACAAACATTTGAAGAGATTCAAGAGATAATTAAAAATACTCCTTTACAAAGAGATGATACTATTCATAATATTACAGTAAGTATAGGTGGAAATATTGATTTTGCAGAATCATTAGAAAATATGATAGATTTAGCAGATGAAACACTTTGTGATCTTAAATATAAAAATATACATAAAGTTATAATTAATAGTTAGTTGATACTATAATATGAAAAAAATAAGGATTAAATTGTGCAGCTTTTAAATATTCAATATCAAAATAAAGAAGACCTTGTACAATTTATTCAAGATAAAAAAATAAAAAATTGTAACTCTAATCTTATCCAAATTTTTTCCTCTGGACAATCAGAAGAGAGTATAAGCAACATAAGAGATATACTAAAAGAGCAGTTGCCCGATTGTTCAATCATTGGAACTACAACAGCAGGTATTATTGATAACAATCATTTAATAGATAATCAAATTGTAATATCTTTTTCAATTTTTAAAGATGCTACAGTAAACTCAATCTCTTATTGTAAAATTTCAAATCAAGATATCATAGATGATTTATCAAAAAAATATATTCAAAATGATACAAAATTACTTATAATATTTGCAAATACATTTAGATTTAATTCAGAAAATTTTTTAAAACAACTTACTTCAAAATTTCCACATATTGTTATAGCAGGTGGAAATGCTGCAGATGATTATAAATTTGAAGAATGTTATACCTTAAGTGATAAATGTAAAGATTGTGATGTAGCAATTGCTATTATAAATTCACAAACATTACAAGTTGAAACAAAATATTTATTAAACTGGCATACACTTGGGAAAGATATGATTGTAACAAAATCTAAAGATTCAACAGTGTATGAGATAAACAATAAAAAAGCACTTGATATATACAGGGAATATTTAGGGGAAGAGATTGCATCTAATATGTTAACCTATGGTATTGAATTTCCATTAATTTATAATCAAAATGAAACCTCAATAGCAAGAGCAGCAGTAGCTGTAGATGAAACTCAAGGTTCAATTACTTTTGCAGGAGATATAGATGAGGGTAGTAAAGTAAAGTTTGGATATGCAAATATAGACTATATTACCAATCAAAATAAAGTAGATTTACAAAAACAGTTCAACTCGACTCATGAGGCAATATATATTTACAGTTGTGGTTCAAGAAGACAAATGCTTGGTAGTTTTTTAAATGATGAGATTGCAACTATAAATCAAATTGCACCCACAACTGGCTTCATAACCTATGGTGAGTTTTTTCACAACTCAAACAGCTGTCATAATGACCTTTTAAATATTACCACTACTTATGTTGTATTAAATGAAAACAACACCATTGAAAATAATCTAAAATTTACAAATATAACTACTGAAAAAAACAAACATGATATTGTACTAAAAGCACTTACAAATCTCATTACAAAAACAAGTAATGAACTTGATGAAAACTTATACTATCTTGAACAATTTAAAAATGCTGTTAATGAAGCTGCAATTTTTTCTATTACTGATAGTAAAGGGAAAATAAAAGAGGTAAATAAAAACTTTGAAATTATATCAGGATATAAAGAGGAAGAACTCATAGGGAAATCACACAATATAGTAAGAAGTCCCGATATGCCAAATGAAGTTTTTAAAGATATGTGGGAAACAATCCAAAGTGGAAAACTTTGGAAAGGATTGGTAAAAAATAGAAAAAAAGATGGAAAACCATATCATGTTCTTTCAGAGATACTTCCAATATATTATAAAAATGGTGATTTTAGAGAATATATAGGTATTAGAAATGATGTTACAGAATTAGAAGAATATAAATTAATTCTCAAACATGAGTTAGATACAAAAAGTAAAAACCTTGAAGAAAACCTACACTATACCTCACAATATGAATTAGCTGTGAATACGACAACTGCTATTTTAAAAACAGATACTCAAAATATCATTACTTATGCAAATGATACTTTTTGTAAAATAAGTGGCTATAGTTACAATGAATTAATTGGAAAAAGCTGTAAAGATTTAAGACATAATAAACATATAATATCTCATAAATGTGACCAAATTAAAGAACAATTAGCCAAAAAACAAATAGTAACGGAAGTACTTACAAATATTTCAAAAGATGGTGAAGAATATACTGTATCAAACTTATTTTATCCTATTACAAATTTAAATGCAGATGTAATTGAACATCTTCAAGTGATGCATGATATAACAGAGATTATACAACTGACCCAAGAAATAGTTGATACTCAAAAAGAGGTTGTATTAACTATGGGTGCTATTGGAGAAACTAGAAGCAAAGAGACTGGACTTCATGTAAAAAGAGTTGCTGAATACTCTTATTTATTTGCTATACTTTATGGCCTTGATGAAGATGACGCACAGCTCCTAAAACAGGCAAGTCCTATGCATGATATAGGAAAAGTAGGTATCCCCGACTCTATACTAAATAAACCAGGAAAACTTACATCAGAAGAATTTAGTATTATGAAAACTCACGCTCAAATTGGTTATGAGATGCTCAAACATTCTAAAAGAGATATTTTAAAAACATCAGCAATTGTAGCACTGAACCACCATGAAAAATGGGATGGTAGTGGTTATCCAAATCAGCTTAAAGGTAAAGATATTCATATCTTTGGTAGAATCACTGCTATTGCTGATGTATTTGATGCCTTGGGACATGATAGATGTTATAAAAAAGCCTGGGCAGATGAAGATATTTTTACTCTTTTTAAAGAACAGAAAGGGAAACATTTTGAACCTAGATTAGTAGAGTTATTTTTTGATAATCAAGATTTATTTTTAGATATTAGAACGGAGTTCCAAGATATTATTGAGTGAAATTAGGGTTTAATTTTAATAAAATTAAATCTGCAATTATATTTCCAAGTAGTGTTAAAAATGCTCCAATAATAAGTATTCCCATAATCACAGGATAATCACGACTTAAAGCAGATTGAAAAAACAACAATCCCATACCATCTATAGAAAATATTGTTTCAAGAATAACACTTCCTCCAATAATTCCAGGAAGACTTAATCCAAGAAGTGTAATAACAGGTGGATAAAGATTTGGTAAAATATAATATCGCAATAATTGACTACTACTAAGTCCCCTTGCCTTTGCCCAAAATATATAATCACTTTTTAATATCTCTAATGTAAGCGATCGAATATATAAAGTAAGACTTCCAATACCTCCAAAAATAATAATCCCTATAGGTAAAACTAAATGCCAAGCGGTATCTGTATAATATTCAAAACTGCCTTCTTCTAAACCACCGCTATGAAGTCCAGCTATTGGTAAAACTTCAAAAGTCACAGAAAAAACAAGTACTAATAAAAGTGCTAAATAAAATGATGGTAAAGAGAAACTCAAAAGAGATAACTGACCCACAAACCTGTCAAATAATTTATCTTTATTTAAAGCAGCTTTAATACCCAAAAATAAAGAGAGTATAAATATAACAACCATGCTAATAATATTAATAGTAAGAGTTATTGGTATTCTACTTAGAATTTCATCTTTTACATTCACCCCACTACTAAAAGATATTCCGAAATCTAATCTTATAATATTGACTATCCAAGAGAAAAATTGTATATACAATGGTTTATCCAAACCATATATCTCTTTTAGATGAGCTACAGATTCAGGTGTAATATTAGGATTCAATTCTCCTGAAGCAAAAAAACTATTTGGAGCTAAGTTTATTGCTACAAAAGATATTAAAGAGATGATAAAAAGCATAATTGCCAAGTATAGAAATTTTCGTACAACTATTTTAGTCATTTCTTCTCAATCGCTACAACAGCTATAGCAAAACCACCATCATGGGTAATACTCAATGATGAATTTTGAATTTTGAATTTTTTTCTTATATGTTTTTTGTATTTAATTTGTGGGGCATTGTTTTTAGTTTTTGATATTTTTATATCGTGAAATCCACACTCTTTTCCTATCCCAGTACCCAGTGCTTTGCTTGCTGCTTCTTTAGCTGCCCAAAACCCAGCTGCTGTTGATGGTGACTTGATTAGAAGTTTTTCCTCTTCATTTAAAAACCTATCAAGTGTTTTAGTTCCAAACTTTTCCATCAATCTTTCAATCCTAGAAATTACAACTATATCAATACCAATCATAGTGATGCTAAATACCTTTCTAGTATAATTTTTGCAGCGATAGAATCTATTCTTCCATCTCTTTTATGTTTGATTTCACCTTTTGTTAGCTCCTTTGCCTCTAATGAACTTAAATTTTCATTTTGAAAAACTATCTCACCATCAAACTTCAAAAGTTTTACAAAATGCTCAACTCTAGGCTTCATATCTTCACTTGACTCTGGATATCCAACGACTAGCGTATCTATCTCCCAATCTTTCAAGAATCTATCTACATCACTGCTTGCTTGATTACGGTTTTTTCGTAAAATTGCCTCTTGTGGATTTACAATTGATGAAGATAAAGAGAGTGCGCACCCTATTCTTTTAAGCCCTATATCAATTGCAGCATACTTTTTTGACATTTTAATCTAGTAACTCATTTGCTAACTGAAATTTATTTGCAGTCATAAGATGTATTTTAGGATGTATATTTTGAATCTCTTCTAAAAGTCCTTTACTTAACTCTATACCAACTTTGTTTTCCTCTTCTTCACTAATTTTACTAGCAGTTGTTAATTTATCTATCCACTCTTGTGGTACATAAATACCTGGAACATGTGCTGATAAAAATTGTGCTGTTCGTAGTCTTGTAATAGGAAATATTCCTACTATTAATTGTGACTTATTTCTTTCATCTTGAAATCCACTTTGAACTGTTTCAAAATACTCTAAAAGTTTTTTAGCATTTTCCACATCATACACAGGCTGAGTAATAAGTCCTTTTGCCCCATTAAGCACTTTTTTTGCCATCTTTTTTTCTAAACTTTTCATGTTTTTTGCATAAGAATTTATCACTGAAAATGGATAAATAGTTTTTGGTTCACTTTTAAAGGGTCTTCCTGAATAGTCCATACCATTATTAAAAGAGTTTATCATCTCTAAAAGCATATTTGAATTTCCCTCAAATACACCTTTTGTTCGAGGTTGATCTGACATATTTGCAGGATCCCCTGTTAAAGCTAGGATTGCTCGTACATCAAAATCATTTGCACCAAGTAAGTCACTTTGAAGTGCTATTTTATTTCTATCTCGCATACTCATTGTTGCAATAACTGGTTTATTAAATTTTTGTTGTAATTTTATAGCTGCAAAGAGTGCATTGTATTTTAATTTTGCCAGAGGATTATCTGTTGTACTAAATCCATCAACTTTTTTATCTAAGTTATATAATTCTAATTTTTCTAAAATAGTATCTATTGTAGGCTCATGTGATGGTGTTGTTTCTAATGTAATATATTTATCTTCTTGTAATTTTTTAATCAATGTTTCAAACATTTATATTTAACCTTTTTTCGATATAATCTCCCAATTATATCGAAATATTTATAAAGGTTTAAAATATGAAATTAGCAGTATTTGATTTTGATTCTACACTTATGGATGGAGAAACAATAGATTTTTTTGCAGCCGAATTAGGCTTAGAAGAAAAAGTTGCAGCTATCACAGAAAAGGCTATGAAAGGTGAACTTGATTTTTTTGAAAGTTTGATAACTCGTGTTGGACTTTTGGAGGGTTTGAACTATGAAAAAGTTGTTCAAATTGGACGAGATTTACCTTTAATGCCAGGTGCTTTAGAAACAGTTGCAAAATTAAAAGAACTTAACTATAAAGTTGTTTGTTTTAGTGGAGGATTTCGAGTTGGTACAGAGCCTGCTAAAGAGAAGCTAGGACTCGATGCTGACTTTTCTAATATTTTACATCATAAAGATGGACTACTAACTGGACTTGTAGGTGGAGAGATGATGTTTGATTATAGTAAAGGTGAGATGATTCAAAGACTTCAAAGACTTCTTAATATCACTAGAGCAAATACACTTGTTGTGGGAGATGGAGCAAATGATAGAAGTATGTTTAAATTTGCTGATAAACGAGTAGCTTTTTGTGCTAAAGAGATACTCAAAAAAGAAGCAAATGTTGTTATTGATACAAAAGATTTAACACAAATACTTCATCATATATAAACTCATTCAAGTTAATAAATAGTGAAAAACTATTTTATTAGCTTGAACGAATCTTCTTTTACTTCATAAAGCTTAACTGGATATACCACTTGATTATTTTCTAATTTTAAATCTTTAAAAAATGAGATATTCTTTGATGTTAATAACTCTGCACCAACAATTGAAGAATAGTTAACCCAATTATAAGATATACTGTTTCCTAATATTTCATTATATTCTATTAAGTCTAATGGTATATCTCCAATAGAATTAGCGACTATTAATCCTTTTCTATCTATTTTTTGAGTCAATGAAAATATCAATGGTGTATAATTCAACTGTGTAGATAATACTGTAGCAGGATTAAGTTCTTGAGCTGTAATAGAAGATAGAAGTATTGAACTTTTTACAATAGGTGTATTTAAAACTATTGCCGAATTATTTATATATCTATTTCCTTTTAAAAAATATTGATATCTTCCATTATTATCATCCACTTTTTTTGAATAGCTTACTTTTTTAGTTTTCAAATAATTATGTAAAAAATCTCCCATTGCTGTATTATCATACAACTCTACTAAAGAAAATCTCTGTGCATAGTCAAACAAATATTTAAATTGTTCTTCATAACTAATTGCACCAAATGTTACTTTTAAATTCTTAATTTGATTGAAGTTTGTAATCTCATTTTTATTCACTAAAGGCAAATAAATCTCAATGTCATCAATTCCATCTATTGAATTTAATATGCTTAAATTTTCTTTTGTTATCATAACAATTGCTTTTGTAATATTTTTTTCTTTTAGTTTTTCAAAAGTATTTAAAATATTTTTTTTATTTTGAATAAACATATCAAATGTCATCACATGAAATGAAGTTCCCTTATACAGTAAAAAAGTATTAATGCTATTTGTAGCATCAAGTGCATACTTACCGATATTTACAGAAGGGTAAACTACAGCTATAGTATCAACTATAACTGCTTTTTCAGGTACATACACTGAAGTGCTATCTTTCACCTCTTTTGTATCAAATTGTGCTATTTGTTTTTGTACATCATCGTATTGTACACTTGAACCTCTCTGTAGTTCTGTTTTTGGTGCACAACCAATAAATACAAATATTGATATAAATATATAAACTATATATTTCATTCTTTCTCCATTAATAATTTTATTTTTTGTAAATCTTTATACATATCTTGTTTATATGATGGGTTTTTATAAATAAACTCTAAATCCATTAATGGTAATAATTTTGAATCATTATAATTATAGCTATTTCCTGAAATATTAGATATCTCTTGATTATTTTCCATTAGATAGTTAAAGGCTTCCCCTAAAGTAATAATATATTTTGGTTTTATTATATCAATTTGTTTTATAAAATACTCTTTACATAAATTGATATTTTCATTTATTGATTTATTGATTGATTTTATATTACATTTGATTAAATTAGTTAAATAAACATCTTCCAGTTTATATTCTAACACATTTTGTACAATATTCTTTAAAACAGTATTTATATGTTCATCGGTAAAATCACTATTGATTCCAACAACAATATATATATTACTATGGATATTACCTGTACCTAAACTTCTCATATTACAATTTTTTGATAGTTCACATAAACTACAATGTTGTACATAACTATCAAGATTTTCTATTGTATTTGGTAGCTCGTGATTTATAATGAACTTTTTATCCAAATTAATAGGCTCACAATATTCTATNCCAAAACTTTTATATAAATTTAAATAATTTAATATTCTTTNTTTACCCATTAATACCTCGATGAATTATACAAAAGTTCCCCTTTTAGCAACTTTTGTTCCAATAATTGGAACAAATATCATTTTTATCTTGACTTTTGTTCCAAATATTGGTACACTTCTATCTACAAACCAACACAAGGAATAAAATGACAGCACCAAATGTAAAAACAGGACCAAGTTTGAGAAAACTAGAAAGTGATTTAGAGGTAAATAAAACAACTTTGCACAACTGGAAGCAAAATCGTCCAAAACTATATGAGTTTATTATAGATTCGTATGAGCATAAGGCTGCTTTAAAAGAAAATATTATGTTCTTAATTGATCAAAAGAAAAAACTTGAAGATCGTATTAATAGTGAACAGAAAAAAGTTTCTTAAGTCTAGTTGTGAAAATGATTGTTTATTTGAAAAGAAAAGTTGTAAGAGAACAACTTTATAAGTTTATATAAATAGTTTTATTTTTATAAAACTATTTATATCTATGTGTAATTCTACCCTTATCTAATGAATAAGGTGTAATTTCTACTTTAACTGTATCTCCTAAGAGTATTTTTATGTAGTGCATTCTCATTTTTCCTGAGATGTGACATAACACCACATGACCATTATCTAACTGAACTCTAAATGTTGCATTTGGTAAAACTTCAATTACTTTACCATCTACAACAATTACATCATCTTTAGCCATAACATAATTCCTTTTAATTTATATCTATATCTGTGTAAGTATTTGGGCTTTACCATCTACTATTGCAACTTGATGTTCATAATGACTTGTTCTAAGACCATCAGAACTTCTTACTGACCATTTATCTTCTGAGTCAATAATTGGTTCTTCTTCTTTTTGACATATCATAGGTTCAATACAAAACACCATTCCATTTTTTATTTTAGGACCTTGCTTTGCATTTCCGCTATCAAGATAGTTTGGCACCTCAGGATCACAATGAGGTTCTCGCCCAATACCATGACCACAAAATTTTATTAAGGGAACATAGCCTCTACCTGTAATAAACTCTTCAAGTGCTAAACTTAACTCTTTGAATCTCATCCCTTGCTTTATAATATCAATAGCATAATATAATGCATCTTTACTACAAGCAATTAGATCTTCATCCTCTTTACTAATTTTCCCTATTGGCATAGTAATAGCAGCATCACCATACCAACCATCTATTTCACTTCCGATATCAATACCTAAAATATCACCCTCTTTTAAAACTGTATCATCTGGGATACCATGTATCACAACTTCATTTAATGATGTACATATAGCATTTGGGAAACCATATAAACCTTTAAATGCTGGTCTTGCACCAAGTTCATTTAAACATTTTTCTCCCATTGCATCTACATCTAATAAAGTCATTCCCGGTTTTACATTTTCTTGAAGATATTTAAGTGTCGTAGCAACTGCTTTCGCAGCTGTACGAAGTTTTTCGATCTCTTGTGGTTTTCTTAATGGAATTGCCATAGTTTAATTATAAACCTACAGCACTAAGAGTGTTGTATTTATTAGTATATTGTTGAGCTTCTATTTTTCTCATAGTGTCAATTGCAACTTGAACAACAATTAGAACTGCTGTCCCTCCAAAGAAAAATGGAACACCCATAGCTTTTACAATAAGCCAAGGCACAGTTGCTATCATCCCTAGATAAATAGAACCCCAAAAAGTTAATCTACTTGCAGTTTCATTTAAAAACTCAGATGTACCACTACCAGGTCTAATCCCAGGTATAAATCCACCTTGCTTTTTAAGATTTTCTGCTATATCTTTTGCATTAAATGTAATTGATGCATAAAAGTAAGCAAAAAATACTACAAATAAAAATGTCAATAAATTAAAAGTATAACTATTAGGATTTAAGTAGTCAGAAAGCTTCATTAGTGTTTCATTCTGTGTACCTTGTAATATAGTAGCTGGGAACATCAAAATCGCACTTGCAAAAATTACAGGAATTACACCACTTAAATTTACTTTAATAGGTATATAGTTCATAATCTTTTTATTTTGATTTTGCATAATAACTTTTCTACTATATGAAACAGGTACTCTTCTCTCACCTAATTCAACATATATAATTGCACCCACAGTTGCTAATATAACAACTAAGATTGCGATAACGATTAAGAAACTCATTTGTCCATTGTTCACTAAATCAATAGTTCCACCAATAGCACTTGGAATAGCTGAAACAATACCTGCAAAGATAATTAGTGATATACCATTACCAATTCCTCTTTGTGTTATTTGTTCACCTATCCACATAAGCATCACAGTACCAGCAATCATAGAGATTGTAGCAACAGCAACAAATGTATCCATATCTATCATAATAGCACTTTGACCTGCAGTTCCTGTTAAAGAATTCAGTCCCATTGATACCCCTACAGCTTGAACAGCTGTAATACCAATAGTTGCATATCTAATAATTTGCATATATTTTTGCATACCATCTCTCTCTTTTTTCATTTTTCCAAGAGCTGGGAATGTTGCAGCAAGTAATTCCATAATAATTGAAGCTGTAATGTATGGCATGATACCAAGTGAGATTATACTTAGTCTTTCAACAGCGTTACCACTGAACATATTAACAAGACCAAGTGCATTGTTTGAGTTTGTGTCGAAGAATTCTTTTACAACAGTTAAATCAACACCAGGTACTGGAACATAAGCCAGTACCCTGTATATTAAAATAAAACCTAATGTAATTAAAATTTTATTTAATAAATCTTTATTCATAAGTTTTATTTACCAGTTGTAGTTACATTTTCATCTTTTATCTTAGAAGCTACATCTTTTACAGTTGAACCAATTAGTTTAACTTTTGTAACATCTTTTGATAATTTATAAACAGATCTGATTGTTTCCATTGTGATCTCTTCTAAATTTGCAACTTTTTTTACTTTATCAACATTGATTGAGTAAGGTTTGTTAGCTCTAGAGTAAAATCCAATTTTAGGTGCTCTTTTTTGAAGTGGCATTTGCCCACCTTCAAAGTGTCTTTTGATCTTGTAACCAGATCTAGACTTTTGACCTTTTTGACCTCTAGTAGAAGTCTTACCCATTCCTGAACCTTGACCTCTACCTACTCTTTTTCTATTTTTTGTACTACCATCAGCTGGTTGTAAATCATGTAAAATTGACATTTTCTATCCTTTTATCTTAGCTAGTGCTTCAACTGTAGCTTGAACAAGGTTGTTAGGATTATTTGAACCTAATGACTTAGCAATAATATCAGTAACACCTGCAAGTTCTAGAACTGGTCTAGCAGCACCACCAGCGATAAGTCCTGTACCCTCGCTAGCTGGTTTTAATAATATTTTACTTGAATTATACTTATATTCAATATCATGGTTAATAGTAGTACCATTTAGGCTAACTTTAACTAATGATTTAAATGCATCATCAAGTGCTTTTTTAATAGCATCAGGAACTTCTTTAGCTTTACCTACACCAAAACCAACTGTTCCATTTTTATCACCAACAACAACTAAAGCAGTAAATCTAAATCTTCTACCACCTTTAGCAACTTTTGTAACTCTACCAATCTTAACGATAGCTTCTTCGAAATCATCTCTATTAATTGCCATCATTGCCCCTTATAAGTTAATACCATTATCTCTTAGTGCATCAGCGAAAGCTTTTACAACACCATGATAAAGGTATCCATTTTTATCAAAAACTACAGTTTCAATATTTTTTGATTTTAAAGTCTCAGCTAATGCAGCTGCTACTTTTACAACACTCTCTTTACTAACAGTTAATTTTAATGCTCTACTATCAGCTGAAGCTAATGTAGTACAAGCTATATCATCAATAGCTTGTGCATAAAAATATTTGTTCGATTTAAAAATAGTTACTCTAGGTTTAGTAGCGTCTCCACTAATTTTTCCTCTAACTCTTTTTTTTCTTCGTAATCTTAAGGCATCTCTTTTTAATAAATCTTTTGCTCTACTCATATTTTTATACCCCTACTTCTTAGCTGTTTTACCGGCTTTTCTCACGATATGCTCGTCAGAATACTTCACACCTTTACCTTTGTATGGCTCTGGTGGTCTAAAACCTCTAATTTTTGCAGCAACTTGTCCAACTTCTTGTTTGCTACTACCTTTGATGTTAATAGTATTTTTATCAACAGCAATCTCAATATCACCTGGTATCTCAAAATTAATTGGATGAGAAAAACCTAGTTGTAATTCTAGTACATTTCCTTTTACAGCAGCTCTATAACCAACACCATTGATCTCTAAAGATTTTGCAAAACCTTCATTTAAACCAATTACAGCATTGTTTGTTAAAGCTCTGTATGTTCCCCAATATGCTTTATCTTGAGACTCTTCACCTTTAAGTGAAAAATTAATACTATTATCTACAACTTCTACACCAACTCTACCATGTGTTTCAACATCAATAGATTTGTTACCTTTTTTTACTGTAACTAGTGTATCATTAACTGAAACTTCTATACCTTTTGGTATCTCTATAGCTTTTTTACCAATTCTTGACATAACTACTCCTTACCAAACCGAACAAAGAACTTCGCCACCAACATTTTGTTTATAAGCTTCTTCATTGCTAATAATACCTTTGTTAGTACTTACGATAATTGTTCCGTATCCATTTTTAAAACTTTTAAGCTCAGAAGCGTTTTTATAAACTCTTCTACCTGACTTAGAAAGTCTTTTTAACTCATTGATAACAGTGTTATCATTGTCATCATACTTTAATGTAACTGATATAGTTTTTTTCTTTGGGTCTGTATCAACTACTTTGTAATCTTCAATATACTCTTTTTCTTTTAAAACATTACAAACAGCTTCTACAGTATTAGAATGCACAAGAGTAGTTACTTCTAACTTTCTCATGCTTGCATTTCTGATTCTTGTCAAAGCGTCTGCGATTAAATCATTCATCATGGGCTTTTTTCCTTAATTTTTTAGCTTACCAGCTAGATTTTCTAATACCAGGTATTAAACCTTCGTTAGCCATTTTTCTTAAACATATTCTACAAAGTCCGAAATCTCTATAAACAGATTTTGGTCTACCACAAGCTGAACATCTTGTATAAGCTCTACTAGAAAACTTAGCTGTTCTTTGTTGTTTTGCAATCATTGACTTCTTTGCCATTACGCTCTCCCTTTAGTAAATGGTACACCCATTAATTCTAACAATCTGTATGATTGCTCATCACTACTTGTTGTTGTTGTAATAGAGATATTCATACCATGTGTTTGAATAATATTATCAAACTCAACTTCTGGGAACATTAATTGCTCATCTAAACCAAAGTTAAAGTTACCTGAACCATCAAATCCATTTTTATCAAGACCTCTAAAGTCTTTTACTCTTGGAAGTGCAATTGTACATAGTTTGTCTAAAAATTCATACATTCTATCACTTCTTAAAGTAACTTTTACACCAACTGGCATATCTTCTCTTACTTTAAATCCTGCAACAGATTTTTTAGATTTAATTACAACAGCTTTTTGACCTGCAATTAAAGAGATAGTATCTGTAATATTTTGGATAAGTTTACTATCTTTCATAGCAAAACCTGTCCCAACAGAGATAGTAACTTTTTCAACTGCTGCTGTTAACATTTTATTTTGAGGAAATTCAGTTTCTAAAACAGGTTTTATCTCACTTTTATATCTTTCAAATAATCTAGCACTCATACTATTCACCTTCTACTTTTGCTACATTAGAGATATCTATTGGCATCTCTTTGTTTACAAATCCACCATCTTTATTTTCTTCTGATGGTTTTACTGTTTTTTTAGCAATTTTACAATCTTTAACTATAACTTTACCATCTTTAGGAAAACAAGCTAAAACTTCACCAGTTTTACCTTTGTCATCTCCTGCGATAATTTTTACAGTATCACCTTTTTTAATTTTCATTGCCATTATAATACCTCCGGAGCTAGTGAAACAATTTTCATAAATCCAGCATATCTAACTTCTCTAGCAACTGGTCCAAAGATTCTTGTTCCTATTGGTTCTCTTTTATCGTTAAGTATAACTGCCGCATTATCATCAAATCTAATTAAAGATCCATTTTCTCTTTGAACCTCTTTATGAGTTCTAACGATAACAGCCTTAACAACAGCACCTCTTTTTACTTTACCAACTGGTAATGCTTTTTTAACTGATGCAACAATTACATCTCCAACAGTTGCGTATCTTCTATGGCTTCCACCAAGAACTTTGATACACATAATCTCTTTAGCACCAGTATTATCAGCAACATTTAATCTAGAAAAACTTTGAATCATATGTTAACTCCTATTGATACTATAGTTTTTAATCTGTAAGACTTTGTTTTAGATAAAGGTCTACATTCAACTGCTACAACAGTATCACCAATATTTAATTCATTTTTCTCATCGTGAATTAAATATTTTTTAAATCTTTTTACAGTCTTGTGATATTTTGGGTGTAAAACATTTCTTGTTACAAGAACAGAAGCTGTTTTTTCTCCAGATTTTTTTACCACAACACCTTGGATTTCTCTTTTATGTGTACTCATAATTTTAATCCTTCAGTTATTTAGCTGCTGTAATAGCAGTTTGAATTTTAGCTATGTCTTTTTTCACAGCTCTTAATTCACTTGTATTTGTTAATTGCATAGTTTTTAACTTAAGTTTAAGTTCAAACAATAGCACCTTTTTCTCTTTTAATAAATCATTTAACTCTTGTAAAGTTTTTGCACTGATATCAGAATAATTCATTTTCACCCTCTCTTGTTACTATCTTAGTTTTAAAAGGAAGTTTACTTTGTGCTAATGCTAAGGCTTCTCTTGCAACATCTTCAGGAACACCTGCTATTTCAAAACAAATTTTACCTGGTTTGATATTCATCACATATTTTTCAATAGGACCTTTACCTTTACCCATTCTCACTTCTAGTGGTCTTTTAGTTAAAGGTTTGTGTGGGAATACCATAATCCAAACTTTACCTTGTCTATTCATTCTTCTTGTCATAGAGATTCTTGATGCTTCGATTTGTCTTGCATCAATTCTACTATGTTCTAAAGCTTTAAGTCCAAATTCTCCGTACGCAAGAGTGTTAGCTCTATGAGATGTACCTCTATTTCGACCTTTCATCACTTTTCTATATTTTGTTCTTTTAGGCATTAACATGGTTATTTACCTCTTCTTTTTGATGGTCTTTTTGACTTATTATTATCATCTGTTTTTTCAACTGGAATCCCTTTTGCAAGAACTTCACCTTTGAATATCCAAACTTTAATACCAATACAACCNTAAGTTGTATGACCTTCAGCAAAACCNTAATCAATTCTAGCTCTTAGTGTATGTAAAGGAACTCTTCCCTCTAAATACCACTCAGTTCTAGCCATTTCAGCTCCACCAAGTCTNCCTGAAACAGATACTTTAATACCTTTTGCTCCAGCTTTNATTGCATTTTGCATAACTCTTTTCATAGCTCTTCTAAATGCAACTCTTCTTTCAAGTTGTTGNCCAATATTTTCAGCAGCTAATTGAGCAGAGATAANAAAGGTTTTCTTTCCTCTTTAATATTAACAGCGATATCTTTACCAACAAGCTCTTTAAGATTGTTCTTTAGTTTCTCAACGTCAGCACCTTTTTTACCAATGATAATACCAGGTCTAGCAGCAACAACAGTAACTCTAACTTTTTTAGTAGTTCTTTCTATAATTGTTTGTGCAATTCCAGCATAGTAAAGTTCTTTTTTAACGAACTTTCTAATTTTATTATCTTCAGCAACATTTTCAGGCATTTTAGCTTTGTTTGGAAACCATCTGCTTTCCCAGTTTCTATTGATACCTAATCTAAGTCCAATAGGATTAACTTTTTGACCCATTACTTGTCTCCTTCTATTGCGTTTACTTCAACATAAATATGTGCCATTGGCTTATGTTTTGGAGAAGCACTACCTCTAGCTCTTGGAGTAAATCTCTTAAGAACTGGACCTCTATCAACTCTACAACTTGTTACAATCGCTTCTTCTGGCTCCAAACCTGAATTTGCAACTGCTGAAGCAATAACTTTTGAAATAATTCCCGCAGCTTTGTTTGGTGTAAATTCTAAAGATGCAATTGCAACTTCAGCGTTCATACCTTGAACTTCTCTAGCAACTAATCTTGCTTTAATTGGAGATAGTCTAATAAATTTTAATGTAGCTTTACCCATACTCTATTAACCTACCTTTCTTTGTACTGAACCTTTGTGACCTTTAAAAGTTCTAGTTGGTGCGAATTCACCTAATTTGTATCCAATGTGGTTTTCTGTGATCATAACAGGAACGAAATTTCTTCCGTTGTGTACATTAAATGTAAGACCTATCATATCTGGTAAAACCATACTTCTTCTTGACCAAGTTTTGATTGGCTTTTTATCACCTGACTCAACTGCTTTAGCAACTTTTTTTGCTAAGTGAGCATCAACAAATGGACCTTTTTTTATACTTCTTGCCATTTTATACCCTTATTTCTTTTTTCTTGAAATGATTAGTTTATCACTAGCTTTTTTCTCT
>JGI10211J34971_10001163_pt1 | contig 21947 bp, 22 predicted proteins | sample Etolagsediment_FD_34971 | JGI IMG/M metagenome (IMG submission 34971)
TCGGCTTCTCTATAATTTGAAATAGAAAAATTTAACTGAACCAAGAAAGCAGCAGCAATAAAGATAGAACTATAAGTTCCGACAACAACTCCAACTAATAATGTGAAACTAAATCCACTAATAATCTCACCACCAAATAAGTATAAAGTTAAAACAACGAAAAATGTTGTAAGTGAAGTTAATGTTGTTCTACTTAATGTCATAGATACAGATTCATTTACTACTTTATTTAATTCATTCTCTTTTGATGTATTTACACCTTCTCTAATTCTATCAAATACAATTATTGTATCATTTAGTGAATATCCAAGTATTGTTAAAATAGCAGCTAAAATATCAAGATTCACATCAACATTAAATAATACAATTGCACCTAATGCTATAGAAATATCATGAATTAAAGCAAGAATTGATGCAATAGCAAATCTCCACTCAAACCGAAATGATACATACGCTAAAATAACAATAAGTGCTAAACTTAATGCCATGATACCTTTTTCTTGTAATGCATCACCAACTTTAGGTCCAACCATATCTACTCTTCGTATCTCGTACTCACCTGTTGGTTTTAATGCCTCTCTTAACTCATCACCAATATCTTTACCTAGTTCAGTAGTTGATGTAGGTATTTTAATAATAATTTCTTCATCAGTTCCAAACTTCGTAACTACAGCTTTTTCAAATTTACTATTTTGTAATAATACCTCTCGAATATCATTAATAGGTGCTGGTTTTGTATATTGAACCTGTACTAGAGTACCACCAGAAAAATCAATACCTAAATTAAGACCTTTAGTAAATAGAAGAACAAATGAAGCAATTACTAAAATAGCTGATATCCCTAAAAATGGTAGTCTTTTACCCATAAAATCATATGTTTTATTTGATCTAAAAATTTCCATTATTTAACTCCAAACCATTTTCGTAAATTTTTGTCTTTAGCAATCTTTGGCATCAATGCTTCATATATACCATGAGTACCTAAAATAGCAGTAATCATTGAAGCTAAAATACCAATACTAATAGTAATTGCAAACCCTTTAATAGGTCCTGTACCATATGCATATAAGATTACCGCAACTAAAAGTGTAGTAATATTTGCATCAAGAATCGCACTCATTGCATTTTTATACCCATCTTCAATTGCTTTATGTACACTTGCACCTGATTTTAGTAACTCTCTAATTCTTTCACTAATAATAACATTTGCATCAACTGCCATACCAACTGTTAGGACAATACCAGCCATACCAGGAAGAGTTAAAGTTGCACCAAACATCGCCATTACAGCTATAATTATAAATATATTTGTAATAAGTGCAATATTTGCGACAATTCCACCTATTCCATAATAAACAATCATAAAAATTACAACCAATACAAATCCTGACATTAAAGCAAACATTGAAGCCTCTATACTATCAGCACCCAAACTAGGACCTACACTTCTTTTCTCAAGCATGATAACAGGAGCAGGCAGTGCACCACTTCTTAAAGCAATCGCAACATTTCCAGCTTCATTAACCGTAAAGTTACCGCTAATTTGTCCACTTCCTCCACCAATTCTTTCACGAATAGAAGGTGCAGAAAAAACTTTACCATCTAACACAACAGCAAGTCTTTTTCCAATACTTCTTTGTGTAAAGTCACCAAAAACTTTTGCACCAAATGTACTTAATGTAAAATTAATTATCGGTTGACTTGTTTGAGAATCAAATGCAACCTTTGCATCTACAACTTCACTACCTGTCAAAATTGGTATTTGTTTTACAAGATATTTAATCTCTGGATTTGAAGTATCTTCTAAAATGAGATCGCCTAACTCTTGTGCTTCTTCATTCGTCAGCTTATATACTTGATCAGACTTTAATTCATCAACTTCCATCAATTCAAGATTTGCAGGTTTTGCTATAAGTTCTCTTGCTCGTTGTTCCTCTTGAGGTGTTTTAATACCAGGAAGTTCTACAACAATGTCACTTTTACCTTGTCTTGTTACAGAAGGTTCAGCTAGCCCAAATTGGTCTAGTCTATTTCTTATAGTTTCTACTGCTTGTCCAACTGCCATATCTTTTACGATATCTATCTCGATTGGAGTAAGTTTAATTGTATATACAAGATCCGAATTTTTACTGATATCTAAACCTTTTATTTCAGCCAACATATCATCTATTTTTTTTGTTTCATCACTATCAAGTAGAACAAAACTTAAAAACTCTTTTTTAATCAATAAATCTTCTATTAAAATAGATTCTTTATCTGAAAAGTATTTTACAGTCGCTGCTAAAGATTTGATTTTACCTTCAACTGCCTTTTGTGTTTCAACACCTAGAAGCATATGAAGACCACCTTGGAGGTCAAGACCTAATGAGATTTTTTTTCCATCATCAGTCTGAAGAAAAGATGGTATAGAAAACACTATACCAAATATTGTAACTAGTGCAAATATCACTAGTCTATAGTTAAAAAAATGCAAGGTTTATTTCCTTTTGCTAGTTATTATTAGTCTTCCCATTTGCTAGAAACAAAGCTTTTAGCAACTCTTAATGTACTGTCATCAATACTTTTTACAGTTAAGAAGTTCCCTTCAACTTTTGTAATCTCAACAATAAGTCCACCAGAAGTAACAATTTTATCACCTTTTGCAAGTGCTTCTAGCATCTCACTATGCTCTTTTTGTTGTTTTTGTTGTGGTCTAATAATTAGAAAATAAAATATCGCGAATAATACGATAAGTGGTAGTAAAGAACCGATTAAATCACCGTTCATTGTGTATCCTTTTAAATTTAAATTTTGTTATTTTATCTAAAGGATACTTAAAACTCTAAAGTCCCTTCAATAGTAAACTCAGCTTTAGCATCAAGCTCTGCGTGACTTAAAACAGCAATATTTAATCCAAATTTTTCAAAAATCTCTGCTATTCGTCGTCGTAGACTTGGATCTACTATCATTGATACAGGAGATACCCCTTTTGATTCAATTCCATTTATCAACTCTCTTGTTTTTGTTACAAGATTATTGATCTCACCAATACTCAATAAAAGTTGACTGACACCATGCTGCTCTTGTAGTTTACTAATAAAATTCTGCTCTAATTCAGATTTAATTGTAACAATATGTAATGAGCCATCAGCTGCTGTGAATTTATTTGTAATCAGTCTAAATAATTTCGAACGCACATGTTCTAGTAAAATATCAGGAGACTTTGTTAATTCAGCGATATCTGAAACAGCTTCCATAATGGTAATCATATCAACTAATGGTATATTCTCATGTAATAAATCTTTACATACTTTAAGTAATGAACCATATGTAGTCACTTTCATCGCTTCTTCAACAATAATTGGGAAATCCTCTTTTAGTCTATCTATAATATCGACTAAATCTTGTCGCGTAATAATATCTTCTGCATGTTTTTTAATAAGTTCAGAAAGATGGGTAGAGATAATTGTTGGGGCATCAACAACCGTAAATCCTCTATTTAATGCATCATCTTTATCTTCTGGCGAAATCCATGTTGCATCTAGTCCAAATACTGGTTCTTTTACTCTTTTACCTTTTACTTTAGANCCTGCTATTCCACCCATTGCTAATAATTGATTTAACTCAACATTTCCCTTTGCAATTGGAATTCTTTTTAAGTTAAAAGAGTACTCGTTCATATTAAGCGTTGTATCATCACTAATTCTAATTTGAGGAATTACAAAACCTAACTCTGCAGCTATTTTATTTCTAATCCCTTTAATTTTATCAAGTAATTCACTGTCACCTTGAACTAATCGTAATAATTGAGCACCTAATTTTAACTCTAGCACTTCTAACTTCATTGTTTTATCAATTGTTTGTTCTTCTGTCATAACAGTTGATTTTTGTTTCTTTAACTTATCTTGTTCTTCTTTTTCTCTCTCTTGCTTAGATTTTATAACGGTTTGATCACCTTTTACAAACCTTGTAAAAGCATTGTCTTTTTCTGCCTCAACCATATAAACAATATAACCAATTCCACTTAGTAAAGTACCCATGAAAAATAATATTCCACTTGGAAATCCTGGAACAAGTGCAAATAACATTAAAGCAACACCTGTAATTACTAAAGTCTTACTATCATTTACAAGTTGAGATATAGTTCCACTCGCAAACTTCTCTTCATCTGTATTTGAACGAGTAATAATAATAGCTGTTGCAGTTGAGATTATAAGTGCAGGAATTTGAGCAACTAATCCATCACCAATAGTTAAAATTGTATATATTTCTGAACTCTCAGCTGCACTTAGGTCATGTTGGAAAATACCAATCATAAGTCCACCAACAAGATTAACAATCGTAATAATAATGCCGGCTACAGCATCACCTTTTACGAATTTAGCAGAACCATCCATTGTACCATAGAAGCTTACTTCACTTGCGAGCTCTTCTCTTCGTTTCTTTGCTTGTTTGTCATCAATAAAACCAGCATTTAAATCCGCATCAATCGCCATTTGTTTACCAGGTAATGAATCTAAAGAGAATCTAGCTTGAACCTCAGCAACTCTTCCTGCACCTTTTGTTACAACCATAAAGTTAATAAGTACAAGAATAATAAATATAATAACACCAATTACCATATTTCCACCAACAACAAAGTCACCAAATGCTGAAATAATCGAACTTACGGCTTCAGGACCGTTATGTCCTTCACTTAAAATTGATCTTGTCGTTGCAATATTTAAAGAGAGCCTAAAAAGTACAAGAATTAAAAGTAGTGTTGGGAATGTTGAAAGATCGGTTGGTTTTTGAATAAATAAAGATATTAATAATATTAATATCGCAGAAGTAAGAGATAAAATTAGAAAAAAGTCAAGCATCCCTTTTGGCAATGGGACAATAATAATTGCCAACATTGCAAAAATAAATGCAATAAGAACATACTCTTTCCTAAAAAATATATCTCTAATGCTCATTATTTGTTTTTAGTACTTAATTAATATAATTAACTAAAGATAATTTATTCATCTTAGCTATTGTTGAATATAAAGATTGATATGTCATCTCTAATGCTTTTGATTCCATTGCAAGTTTTGCCATATCAGCACCACCTGTTTCTTGAAGTAAAATATTATAATGTGTTTCTTGAGATAATAATTTATCATACGCAATATTAAATACATTATTTCTACCTCCAAGTTCCCCATGGCCAATATTTGACGCGTCGAATTGTTTTGATGTTAATTCTAAACCATTACTTAAAGTAGTTCTAACTTCTACATCAGTTAATGGTATTGCTGTATCTTTTTGTCCATCAGGAGCAGTTCTGTATCCTTCTAAAGCATTTATAATAATATTTAAATCTTCAAAGTAATTGTGCTTTGCCTCAAAAACTCTTCCAGCTGCCGCTGCTGGTACATTAACAGAATAAGTTGCTTTTGTTTCTTGCCCATCTGCATTTGGATAAACTTGAGGTGTACTTGCCGTTACTTGTAAATCTTCTGGAGGATGAAATATTACACCATTATGATCATATTGTTGAATATAGTCATTTCCATCTCCATATGGATCTACTGCTAATTTCCACTCATTACCATTTTCGTCAATTATTCTTTCGCCATTTTCAAAAGTAAATGTTTCTCCAGCATTTGCACTAGATGCTGTATAAAAAGCAACATCATATGCTGTTACACCTCTATCACGATAACTACCAGGTTGAACTGCAATTTGTCGTAAAAAACCATCTCCTCCAAATTCTATTTTTCCATTTAATTCAAAATCTGCATCTTTTATTAATGTTTGATCTGTTGTACAAGAACCTGCAAAAACATATTCTCCATCAACTCGAACATTTGTCATATCATACATATTATCTCTAATTCCTCGAAGGTTAGTAGCAAGTGCGAGTTTATCGCTTCTGTCCATACCAGAATTAAGACCTTTTAATAAGTCTACTTTAATAGCATCTAAAGATAACTTCATCTCTTCTAAGCTAGTATCAGCAGTTTCATTAATAACATTAGATTTTATAATTTGAAGTTTCAAATTTTCAGTCGTTCTTAGTTTATCTTCAATACTTATTAAGCTTGCGTGTAAAAGTGAGTTTTCACTCCCTTTGTCCATATTCTTACCTGTTGCCATTTGGTAACTAATTCTTTGGCTTTCAGTATTTAGATTCCCTATATGATATAACATATTTTTACTTGTATCAATCATTTGTGACCTCCATAAGTCCTTTGACTATTGATTCATAAGAATAGCGCTCATCTACACCTTGTGATAAAAACTTTTTAATCTTCTCTTTTCTAAGCAGAGCATCATCAAGTTCTTTATCCATACCTTTTTTGTACGCACCAATTCTTAAAAGTACCTCATTCTCGTTTATAAGTGATAATACCCTTTTTAACTTTAAAAACCTATTATACTGTTCATTTGGTATAACTTTGTCAATTACCCTTGATGCACTTTGTAGTAAATCTATAGGAGGATAAAACCCCTCTTCAGTTAATTTTCTTGTTAAAACTATATGCCCATCCAAGATTGATCTACTTTGATCAGCAATTGGATCACTTAAGTCATCTCCATCAACAAGTACTGTAAAAAAGGCCGTTATAGTCCCTAGTTTATTGGAACCAGCCCTTTCCATCAATTGTGGTAATAATGCAAATACAGAAGGTGGATATCCTCTTTGAGTAGGTGGCTCACCTGTACTTAACCCTATCTCTCTTTGTGCCATTGCAAATCTTGTCACACTATCCATCATCAAAAGAACATCATGTCCCTTATCCCTAAAAAATTCTGCAATCGCCATAGCTGTAAACGCAGCATATTTTCTCATAAGTGAAGATTCGTCACTTGTAGCTGTGATGATAACTGTGTTTTCAAGATTGTTTCCAAGGTTATAATGGATAAACTCAGGAATCTCACGACCCCTTTCCCCTACTAATGCGATTATCTTTATTTGAGCTTCGCAACCTTTAACAATCATTCCCATTAGGGTTGACTTTCCAACACCAGATCCAGCAAATATACCAACTTTTTGCCCTTTTCCACAAGTAAGCATTGAATCAATTGCTTTTACACCTGTCGAAAATCTTTCATCAATAATACCTCTATCTAGAGGAGAGATTGTTGATTTATTAATAGCAGAGTTTTCTTCAATATTTGTAATCTTTCCACCATTATCAATAGGTTCTCCTAAAGCATTTATTACTCTACCAAGCAATCCATAACCACATTTTACAGACAAGCCCTCTTTTTGTATATATACCTTATCATCTATTTTAAATCCATCTATAAAAGAAAATGGAACGACAGTGAAGGTATGAGCATCAATAGATGCTACCATACCTAAAACGGTATATAAATGTTTAACTGATTCAATTTTAACAATATCACCAATTGCTACTTCTAAACCTGTTGCGATAATACTCGCACTGGTTATATTAACAATTCTTCCAAATGGAATATAGAGTCTATCCCCATTAATACTATTTAAAATTTCATCTAAATTTATATTATTACTCATTATAATTTATCACATATTTTTTTATAAAAACTATCAACATTTTTAATTCTTTGACATTTTTTTATAGCATCTTTATATCTGTTATTTTTCTTTTGATATTCATATATTTTTGCCATCTCATAATATATTCGTACCTTATCTTCTGGTTTAATTTTTCTATCTAAACTTTGACCATCTTTAAATCTTTTGATATTTAATCCATATTTTAAATATTCTAACGCTTCATCATAATTATCATCTAGTTTAGCATATTTCGCTAATTCAATTTCTACAAATGGAGAATATATTCTTGCTTTCATTTTATTTTGTGCATCATATAACTTATTGAGTATAGCAATAGCTTCTTCATCCTCTTGTTCTTTTAGGAGATATAAATAATACCGGTGATAAAAGTCTATAATAACTGGGTTATCTTTGTTATTTACAATAAATTCAGGATTTTGTCGTGCATAGGCAAAAAACACTTGCATTGCTTGTGAATTATTTTTATTACTGTAAATTAAAAATCTATATAAAAACTCTTCTGATAAAATCTCAGCATCACTAAACATATCTAATTTTTGTGAAAATGCAAATGCCTCGTCATATTTTTTTAATAATATTGCAACTCTTTCTAAATATAAATATACTGTGTTGTTTTTTGCTTTACTGTATACATTTTTAGCAATTGTGTATGTTCTATCTTCTGGTAATTCAATCATACATCCAAAAAGATTATCAGTCGTTTTTTTATCTTCAATTAAAAGTAATAATACATCATCTGATACATCTTTTATAACAGCATTTAACTGTTTACATTGATTTGTTTGTAAATAATATTGAATCATCTTTGAATTAACCATATCATATATATCTTTTATACTGGTATACCCAAATCTTTTAACGATTGAGGGGAATATCCCTTCATAAATCTTCTTCATTCTTAAGATTTGTTCATATTTTTCGTCTTCTATAGCATTTAGGAGCTCCTGCATCATTGCTTTATATTGCATCGACTCTGACTCACTATATTTTGATGCCATCATTGAAGGCTCAAACTTTCCTTCCCTCATAATAATTTCATCTAAATACATTTTTGATCTTTTCAAATAAGGATTATTTTGTTTTACTTGAATAAGTTCACCATAAATAGCTTTTGCCATTGATAGGTATTCTTTTTGAAAACCTGCAATTTGCATATATGTATCTGCTAATTTAAATTTGAAACTATCTATACTATCTGATTCTCTTGCATTTTGAAGTAATTTTTTTAAAATATCGATAGCAAACTCAGACATATTTGCTTGTACAAGTTTATCAACTTTTTTTAGAGCTTTGTAACTATCATTTGCATAATAATCAATGTTTCTATTTAAAACTTTTTCTACTAACTCATACGCTTCTTCATCTTGATTATTAAGGATATAAGCATCATATAATTCATCTGCAATTATTGTTGCTACTTCTAAACTTGTAGTATTTACTAATTCTTTTCTTAAGATTTTTATAGCTTTTCTATAATCTCTTCTTTTTACATGGATTTGAGATAATGATACTTTTCCATATACTTTTGATAGTGGATCATCAAAACTATGCTCGATTGCTTTTGCATAATATTCTGCTTCTTCAGTTTTATTTATTTTAATTTTAATCAAGACTAAAAGTCTATATGCCTCTAAAAGATCATCTTGACTTATTTTTGAATTATTTATTGCTGCTTCTAAAAGTTCATTTGCATTAGCTGCTTTTGGAACTGTATTTAACTTGTATAATATTTCACTATGAGTTAATATAGCTGTTGAATCTAGCATTTTTACTTTATTACTATTTTCAAACATAATAATATGTTTTAATGCAACATCTAATTGCCCCTCATTAATATATCTTCTTATCTCTTTAATTTTATTACTTGCATCTAATATTTTTTGTTTTTTTTCTTGTGAAATTTGAGTTAGATCTGGATTAATAAAGTTATAATAAAAATCTTTCTTTCCATAAAGCGATGAAATCAATATCATCATGAATATAAAATTTCTTAGTATCATTTCTATTATTTTCCTTTATTTATTTAAATTATACACAAATGTAAAAATTTCCGCAATAGCTTTATACAAGCTTTCTGGAATTTGTTGTTCTATTTCTACTTGATCGTATAACGCACGAGCTAAAGCTGGATCCTCAACAATTGGGACCTTGCTCTCTAAAGCGATCTCTTTAATTTTAATTGCTAAAAAATCAATACCTTTTGCTACAACTACAGGTGCATCAGATTTTTCATTATCATATTTTAATGCCACTGCATAATGTGTAGGATTTGTTATAACAACATCAGCATCTGGAACATCAGACATCATACGCTGTTGAGACATCTTCATTTGAATTTGTCTAATTCTACCTTTTACTAAAGGATCCCCTTCTAGTTGCTTATGCTCATCTTTAATCTCTTGTTTTGACATTCTTAATTGCTTTAAATAATAATATCTTGTAAAAAAGAAATCTATATAGCAAAAATGATTATAATTAACAAAATTGTTAATAAGAAATACATTGTTAATTCCATCATTGAACTTAAGGATGCTCTTATCTCCTTATCCATCATAGACAAAACACTATCCCATATAAGNGCTAATATAATAANCATNACAATAAAAATAATTGTTAATTTGGCTGTTANTTTTAGTGCCTCAATTGCTTTTTTCATACTAAATACATTTTTAAATCCACTAANAGGATCAATCTTATTTAATTCTATTTTCAAAGGAGTTACTATAAATCCAAATTGTATTACATTAAATATAACTGCAAGGATTAAAACTAATATATATAAAGGTAAAAGAGCCAGCGTCATTGTACTCATAACAGTATATGCAATCGCAAAGTATATACTACTATCCATCTCTTGCCCTATGAATGAATAAATAAAATACATCATTTTTTGTAATTCAAAAAATATTGGATCCCCAAAGAAAAGAAGATAAATAGAACTAAAAAATAATATTGCAGCACCAGGAACTTCAGCAGATTTTGAGACATTTCCCTCTTTCTTGGCGTCTTCTATCTTCTTGGAGGTGGGTTCTTCAGTTTTTTCTTGCTCATCAGCCATGATTCATCAACCTATTCGAATTTATTTGTAAAATATGCAGTAAAACTATCTACAAATATTTCCATACCAAACATCATAAATATAAATATTAATGCAAATTTTATTTGAAATGTTATCACAAATGGAGAAAATGCAGGCATAGATTTTGTCCCATAACCGTAATAAACATCTAGTATAAATCCTATAAAAAATAAAGGGAACGCAAATGAAAATGCAAAGGCAAACATTCTGTTGATCTCTTGTGAGGCATATAATACTCCATCGTAACTAAATAAATCAAAAGCACCCAATGATATCTCTCCAAAACTTGTTGCTAACATATATATTGTTATTTCATACATTCCTGATTCTAAATATATTACTAAAATAATCATATATAAAAATCTACTCACAATACCTTGTTGAGTACCGGTTGCTGGATCAAACATATTTGCCATAGATAAAGCCGTAGCATATCCAATAAGATCTCCAATAATTTGTATAGCTGCAAATAAAATTTGCACTAAAAAAGAAGCAACTAAACCTAAGGTGATCTCACTAATTAATGCTAATAAAAAAGTATCTTGAGTTATAGTTGTTGCTTCATAATCAATCAACGGAAATAAAAATACTGTTAAATAAAATGAGATTGCTATTCGTATTGTTGGATTTACAGTTTTGTGTCCAACTATTGGCATAAAAGCCATAAATGAAAGTATTCTAGCAAGTAAAAGTAAAAATGCAAAAACTGATTGCTGGTCAAATAGCGATATAAGCTCTTGCATTATTTACCTTACATATAATCTGAATTTACAGTATCTTCTTCATTTTCTTCTCGACTATTTAGAGTATCTGAAATATCAGTTTCGTCAGAATTTTGTTTACTCGAACTATTTTGATTAAATTGTTCAAACTCATTATTAGAGCTATCACCTTGCATATTAAAACTTAATGATACATTTGAACTATCACCCAATTGTCTTTGTAGTGCATTTTGTAATGCAGCTTTGTTTTCATTAAATGTTTCCATTGTAGCACCATTATTCATATTCATACTAACGCTAATACTATTATCAATTTTATTCGCTTTCATAATAATAGAGATACTTCCTAAATTCGCAGGATTTAAATTCATTCTAAATGCAGTTAAAGGTGGCTTATAATTTAAGTACATATTTCTTGCAACTTCACTCATAAAACTACCAACTTTTTGTTGTGCACCAATAATTTTACTTTGTATTGTTTCTACAACATTTTGAGGTACATTTACTGTGATATTCTTTTCTTTTTCATTTAAAGCATCGATCTCTTTTGCACTGCTGACAATACTATCTTGATTTTTTACTGATTGAGATACCATATCTTGTTCTAGTGCTTGTTTATTGATAATCATCCTATTTAATGTACTATTTTGATGAAGATTCATACTTGTTGCTTTGTCTTGTTTTCCAAGAAGTTCAGCTTTATTTTCACCTTTTTCGCCAGTATGTTCAACTTCCATATTTTTACCGTTAAGTTCCAACATTTCTGCACTAGCTTTCAGAGATTTTAAAGTTTTATTCTCTTCAATATTTTTTTTAGCATTAAGCACTTGTTCCATTGAAGTTTTTTCTTTTTGATTTTTTTGAGAATTTAAAAACATAGATGCCATTACTGGTGCTTTAGAATCTGATGGCATTTTAGAATTATTATTAACAATTTCAGTTAAAGTTGATTTTTCATCTTTCTTATTTTCTTCAATAATAGTATCTTCCACTTGTGCCATTTCATTTAAATTAGCAATGTTTGTATTTACATTTTTATTTAAAATTGCTTCAGTATTTGTCTTACTAGGCTCTTTTGAAATTTCTTTATTTTCTGTTTTATCTACTTCTTTTGTATCTTTATTCTTTTCATTTACAAGTTTTGATACTTCACTTTTAATCTCTTCTACTGATTCTTTAATAGTTTGTGTTTTTGTATCTACTAGCTCTTTTATACTTGTATTTTTTTCTTTTCTTTCTATCTCTTTATTTTCTGTTTTATCTACTTCTTTTGTATCTTTATTCTTTTCATTTACAAGTTTTGATACTTCAATTTTAATCTCTTCTACTGATTCTTTAATAGTTTGTGTTTTTGTATCTACTAACTCTTTTATACTTGTATTTTTTTCTATTTTCCCCAATGCATCAGTTTGTAAATTCTTTTTTATTTTTGCTTTATCAACAACAATATCAACTAAATCATCAACCATTTTTCCAACTGGTGTTTTAACTTTATTCTCGCTTTTTACTTCAGGTAATTGTTTTGAATCTTTAACATTAGTAGTTGTTTGTGTAGATTCTTTTGTAGATTTTTGATTTTCTTTTGTAGATGTTTCTGAATTGTCTTTTTGTACATCTTTCATTAAAGAGTCAAATAATGAAGGTGTTTCTTTTTTAGCACTTGAATCAGCAGTTACAACTGTAGTTGATTTTGATGATACTTTTTTTTCAACTGTTGGTAAAATTTCTAAAGACATTTAAACAACCTACATCTTGATGATATCTAAAGTTTTAGTATCCATCTCTTTTTGAGTTTTAAAAGCTGATACATTTGCCTCATAAGATCTCATAGCTTCAATTAAATCAACCATTTCAATAACAGGATTTATATTAGGATAAGCAACATATCCATCTTTATTAGCATCTGGATGAGTTGGTTCATATTTTAGTATTGGAGCATCTTTAGCTTCTAATACTTCTCTTACCCCTACACCTTTAAGAGCCATAGGATTTAGTTGTTCAGCTTTAGCTTCCTTACCCTTTTTTGCACTATCAAGTAGCACCTCTTCAAAAACAACATTTTGCTTTTTATAAGGACCACCATCTTTAGAATGTGTTGTTTGAGCATTAGCAATATTTGAACTTACAACATTGATTCTTGTTCTTTGTGCACTCATACCTGATGTTGCTACATTATAACCATCAAAAAAACCCATACCAACTCCCTCTTAAACTTTAATAATAAATTACCAATGCTAAATTTGCATTGCCATTACTTGCTTGTACGCGCCTAAAGCTTTATTTTTAACTTCTAAACCAAGTTTTAAACTTAGTTCTGCTTCTTCAATTTTTTGCACTGCTTCTTGTAGATTTTCTACTCTTCCAGTAGCAATATCATTCATTGCATCATATGCATTTACTTGAGTTTGATTTATCTCATTTATAGATTGTTTTAATACTTGTGAAAATGAATCACCATTTGTACTAGTTTGTTGGTCTTGCGACATATTTGATTTAATACCAACAGAGTCTAGTAAAGAATTTTTATTTAATCCATTTAAAGAATTTGTAACTTCTGTTAATTTCATATTTTATCCTTTAATTATTTGCTATTGTTTTAGCACTTTGTGTTGCAGCTTTTTGTATTGCGAGATCATTTACTAGTGATTCTAATTTATCAGATGATTCTTCAAAATCTACTCTATCTTGTTCATTTGATAGATTAACTAGAGATATAACCATAGATAGCATAATATTCGACAGACCTTTGAATAGTATTGTAATAAACATTATTCCAAATATCATCTCGATTGGTGTATAAAATGCCGAATTTAAAACAAAAAATATAACTGTACCAAAAAATACAGCTGCTACATAAGTATCAAAAATCTTAGTTCTTAATAAATTTTGCGAAAATTCTTCCGTTCTCATAATAACATTTACCTTATATTTTCTATTAAGTTATCCACTACCAATTGTAATTCTAATGACACGATTTCACTACTTAACTCTTTTGTAAATAGTTTTCTCAATCTACCAGTTATAGCAATACTCTTCATTTCGCTTACATTTCCCATATATTGTACCATAAAATTTCTATTAAGTTTATTTTTTATAGCCAAATTAGTTATAGATTTGGTAATTGTTTTCCCCGTTTCATATTTTGCGGTATGATTAAAACATAACATAAGTTTTTCTTTTTTTAGACTTATCATTTTAAGTAAGGCATAAACATCAGTTAAAGCACTAGGGTCTGTACTTGTAATAGCAAGAATGTTATCTGTTAAATCAATAAATTCTTGCACATGTTCATTGATTCCTGCACCTGTATCAATAAGCAAAATATCAAATTTATTTAATGCTTTTATTTCATCTACAACTCTAGAAAAAATAATACTATTATTTAATTTACTATACTGGTAACCACTTTTTCCAGCAATTAATGTCACATTTTTATATGCTGTATCTAAAAATATTTCTTCCAAAGAACAAGCACCATCAGTATAATCAAAAAATGTTTTTTGAGGTTTTATATTAAATATTACTTGTAGATTAGCAAGACCAATATCTGCATCTAATACAGCAACTTTTTTACCTTTTAAAGAAAGTAAATATGCCATATTAGAGGTGAGTGTTGATTTACCAACACCCCCTTTTCCTGAGGTTATTACAACAACTTTGGTTTTAGATGCTGAGTGATGTTTATTTGTTAATGAAACAAGTTTATTAGCTTGAGTAGATATTTTATCAAACAAGTGTTACTTTCTCAAGAGGTGTGTTTATTCATAAAACAATCTATTAGATATTCACTACTTGCTTCATGTAAATCATCTGGCACATTTTGTCCAACTGATAAATAACATATTGATTTTTTAGTTTTATGTGCAAACGAAATTAAATTACCATAACTTAAGGTTTCATCCAATTTAGTGAAGATTAGATTATGAATATGTAAAGTTGAATAGCTATTATATATCTCATATAAATCTGTTGTTTTAACATTAGCAGGTAATACTAGCATCTTTTCAATTGGTGTTTCTGTCAAATGTTGTTGATATTGGTTAATAAGCTCAATTTTATCCATATCGTATTGACTTCCACCTGCTGTATCAATAAGTATATAATGACAATCTTTTAATCTCATAATTGCTTCACTTAATTCTTCAGGTTTTTTTACAACTTCTAATGGCAATCTCATAATATTTGTATATGCTCTTAATTGTTCTACGGCACCAACTCTAAATGAATCAAGTGTAACAATTCCAACTTTATAGTTTGTACCTAACTTATAAGCATAACGAGCTGCAAGTTTTGCAATTGTTGTTGTTTTACCAACTCCAGTAGGACCTACAAACATCATTATCTTTCTTTGATGCGTTCGTAATGGTACTTCATGTTTAATAGCTATTATTCTTCGTAAAATTAATTTGAAAAAACTAGTTATTTTTTCAGGATTAGACTTCATAGCAACAGGTAATTGTTCAATAGTTTTTTTCATAATACTATAAGTCATTTCAGGATCAAATTCATTCTCTTCAAATAAAGTATAAATATCAATAAATTCAGGAGGTATTACTAGATCATATAATTGACTTTTAGGTTCCCATAATGTTTTTTGAACTTGAGATAAAGATTGTTGCATATTTTCAATTTCATGTTTAAAGTCATAAAATTGTGCACTTATATTTTCACTACTTGTATTCGTAGCAGATTGAGTTACTATTTTTTGTTTAGGTAGTCTTTTAGTATTGTCATATTCTTCTTCAAGGGCAACAGTAATCTCATACATATTTTCACTATCTTTACTTTTAGAAGATATTTTTTTTGTTGAAATAACTACAGCATCTGAACCACATTCTTTTTGTGCGTTTTGTAAAGCTATAGTAGGAGTATTTCCTAGAAATGAGAGCATCTTCATCTATTAGTTCCATCTTTAAATATCTTGTCTATTGTACCATCTAAATTCTTAATTTTTATATACTCATTTGTTTCTCTTATAATCTTTCCATCTCTTTCGATTTCTAAATTACCAAATTTAAATTTTATTTTATTTTGTGTTGGCACAAATACATTTCCTTCACACAAAGGTTTCCCCTTAGCAATATATCTTTTTGCAAAATATTTGCCCTCTTTTAAAGTTTTGATATCTAAATATTTTTTACATATTTTCGTATCTTTTGTTTGAATTAATTTAAAATCAGATGAATATATTTTTGCTTTATAACTTATTGTTTTCACAGCCATTGGAACAACTGTAATCTCTTGAGATAAAAGGTTCATACTATAAAAAAATACAATAAAGATACTTACTTTAATATTTTTTAACACTAAGCCATAACCTCTACTAGTGTCCCGCCATTCTTCATTGTAATTTCATCTATAATATCTTTATACATCTCTTTTACAGGAAGTACTATTGATGCTAATTTTCCATTAATTTTATATAGTTCTTTTAAACCTTTTTCTAATTCATCTACACTATCTCTATAAATTGATATATCAATGCCATTGCTGTATTCATTTGATAGTTGTACATTCAATTCTTTTTTTAATGAAGATAATTTATCCATAAGTTTTAACTTTATTTCATTTCTTTGCACTAAACTTTCATGATTAGCTTTTTTTACATCTTCAATATCAAGTTTAATTGAATTATTTAATTCTTGAGTTACCTCTTTGAGTTCAGCTATTATTTCATTAATCATGATTTTTTCTCACTTAAAAATTTATACAACATATCACTAATTCCTAAACTTCCTGATGATTTTTGAGATAAAGCATCAGTATACATACCTTTAATAATATCAGATCCTGTACCCTCACCAGCCATTTTTGATGATTTTAAAGATGTTTCTAATACTTGATTCATAAAAAATGATTCAAAACTATTACATACCTCTCGTAAAGATTTATCTTCATTAAGATTTTTATTTTGTAAATTATCATATGATTTTGGTTTTATACTATTTATATCTAAAAACTGACTATTGATATCCATATTTATTCCTTTACTCTTCAATTCTCTCAAAGAAGTTTTCTTCTTTTGCCATTTGACTATTATTTTGGCTAGAAGATACAAATCGTAATTCAACTCTTCTATTTTCAAATGCATCATTACTTTTTGGTCTATATGATCCAAATGCACTAACTTTTAAAGTAGCAGGATCTATTTGATTTTTAATCAACTCTTTTACTACAGCAATAGATCGTAATGCAGAAACATCCCACGAATCTCTTGGAATACCATCCGACCTTTGATAATTAGACCCAGTATGTCCCGCTACTTCTATATCAAATCTATTTGTCATAGTTCTTAGAACTCGAGATATTTTTGTTATAAATCTTTTCGCATTTGGATCTTCTAACTCATACTCACCCTCATCAAACATTAAAGCAGATGGTATATCAAGGGTAAATTCATTATTACCCTTCATTGTTAAATTAACTTGCTGACTTTCATCTTCACTTGTTTCATTAAACTCTTGAGTTATCTCTTCAACCATTTGAGATACATCTGCAGCTTCAGTATTTTGACCATTATCATCACCACTACCTGATTCACTTTTATCAGCATGATATGAAGATAAAGATTCTTTTTCAGCTTCTGCTGTATCTGTTGATCCTTCTAAAAAACCCATACTTCTACGCATAATTTCAAAATATTCTTCAACTTTTTTCTTATCCATTGTTGCCATAGATAAAAGTAGAATAAAAAAACAAAGCAAAAGTGACATCAGATCACCAAATTGAACTAGCCAACCTGGTAAACATTTAGGACACTCCGGACACTTATTTTTAGCCATTGGCTATTCTTTTATTCTTCTGTAGCTGGCATGATTGCACCAAGCTTCATCTTAACATTACCAATTGATTCTTCAGATGCAATCATATGAGCACCCTGTATGATAATTTGACATGCAATCATCTCTTTATTATGTTTTTCAGATAATTTGTTTTCCATAATACCTGCAAATCCTGTACCAATTAAAGCCCCATACATTGTTGTAAGTAAGGCAACAGCCATAGCAGGACCAACGGCTGATGGATCCGAAAGGTTAGCAAGCATAGCAACTAGCCCAACAAGTGTACCAATCATCCCCATCGCTCCAGCAGTACCACCAATACTACTAAACATTGAGATCATTGTTTTATGTCTATTTTCCATATGTTCTAGTTTAATCTCTAAAAGATTCTCTAGTACATCAGGTTTTGTATTATCAACAAGAAGATTAAATGCTTCTTTATAAAATGGATTTGATTCTTCTTGAATTTTTCCTTCAACAGACATTACGCCATTTTTTTTAATATCTGTAGCATAGATAATGATTTTTTCAATTAGTTCATCTATGGGTTCTACTTTTACTTCGTTCATAGCAATACCAACAGCTTTACCAAATCTACCTAATGCATCACCCTCAAATTGAGCCATTGTAACTGAAGCAGTACCACCAAATACAATAATTACAGAAGGGATGTCAACATAAGCACCAAAACCAGCACCACCTAAGACAATAGCTAAGGCTACTAGTCCCCAAACTCCTGCCAATCCACCTGCGGTCGTTTTATCCATCGTTTCTCATTTTAATTAATTTTTTTCAATCCGATTGATTTGATTTTAACACCAAATTTACCATCAACTATAATCGCTTCACCTTTTCCAATAACTACACCATTTACTAAAATATCCAACGGTTCGTTTGTCATCTGTGATAGCTCTATAATTTCACCTATATCCCAACTAATAACATCTCTAAGTAAACAAACTTTAGTACCAAGTCTCACACTTAATCTCATTTTGATATCAAATAATAATCTTAAATTATCAACTGATTCTTCACCAAGCAATGAACCTAATATAGAGCCAGTACCACTAGATGATTGAGCAATAGAATCATTACTTCCTGTAGATACTTCAGCTGGAGCATCACTCGTCAATTGTTTTACAAATGGTAAAATTGAATCATCAAACAACAGCACCAATTCAAATTTATCATCATTTAAAGAGAAAATAAATTTATATGCTTTTGATCTATCTGAGATATCACTACATTGTGAAATACTACTACTACCTAAAGTAAATTTTAATGAACTAATATCACCAAAACCTTGTGCATTTACACTAGTAACAATACTACCAGATATTGTAGAAACAATTTCTTTCACAGCATCTGTAATTTCATCATCAATACTATCTTTTAAGTCCGTAACGCCACCCAGCATTAAATATTCAAATTGTGTTGATGCTGCGGTTGGAATAAAAAATTGCCAAGCAGATTTTTTTCCTGAAAATTCAAAATCAGAATCAACTTTTATGCACTGTTCTTCACTTAAATCAGAATCATCTAATAATGAGACCTCTTCTATTTTACTCGTTACAGAAAGTAAACTTTCTAATGTACTCGAAATTTCACTTTTTATTATATTTGATATATCAGATGCCAATTATTAACCCTATTTTAAGATTGTGAATTCTTATATGCTTCCATAAGATTCTGTTTTAATTTCATCATATCCTCAGTTGGATATTGAAATTCAGCATCACCTTTTTTTATTCGTACAAAAAAGTCATTTGTAGATGAGTTGTAACCAAATTTAACATTATCTAAGATAACTTCATTATCAGCCACCTCAACTTTTTTATTTGCGTTTTTGTACTCATCCTCTGGGTCTATCTTTGCCTTTTGATCAGCTTCTTGTATTTTCGAGATTTTAGATACGTAATCAACCTGTGCCTGATCCATAACCTCAAGTCTTCCTAACTGCATACTGTCCTCCTTAATTTTACTTATTCAATTATTATATCATAAAAAATATTATAAGAATACTTTTTATATAACTTTTTATAAAGATTCTAAATAGTCATCAAAATTTTTAAGTCTAAAATCTATTAATTTTCCATTTAACTTATAAAGAAAATACTGTTGTGCAGAATTTAATCTTAAATCCTGTAATAATCGAATTCCACTTAAAAATTTTGCATCTCTATCGTTGTATAGAAGTTCTATTTCACTCAATGTGGCATATGCTAACTCTTTTTGTTCAGAAGCAAATAATGCAGCTGCAAGGATATAATAAGTGTCAATACTTTGTAATGAATATTTATTTTGAATATGCTCTATAATATCAATAGTTGCTTTTGGTTTATCTGAATAAAGTTGCACCAATGACTTGGTTCTTAAATAACTAGGTGAAATATCCGTGTCAATATTAAAATCTGTTCTATTAAATAAACCTAATGCCCGTAATGTATCAAAATAATAATCCGTAATTAACAAACTTCCTTTTAAAAAAGTATTATTATAAATTTTTGGTAACTCATCTTGTATTCTTGAAATATATAAATATTCATTTTCATTTTTTTCTCTCGATATTAATGTCAATAAATGCACCAAAGGATCTTTATCAAATTCCACTAATAATGGTTCGTTTTGCATGATACCATTTTTATCTAAATTATCTAAAAAATATAACGCTCTAAAGAATATTGATTTTTTTTGTTTGTGTGATAATTTTGTTTTATCTAATTTATGCGATGAATCTTCAAATATTTTATATAAATATTGTGCTACATAATTATAAGAACCATTATCTGATAATATATTTTTGACTAAAAATTCTTCATATACTTTATCTTTAGGAATATTTAGTTTTTTCAATGTTAAAAAAGTCATAATTGAATAAAGTTTATTGCCATGATCTAAATCATACGCTTTTTTGAAATATCTATATGCATTATTAAAATCATAAATTTGCGCATATGTTAAACCTAGATTATAATATTCATATGCTTTTGTATCAAGTTTTTCATCAATCATTGATTGAAGTTTTTGTACTCTTAAAATTGGATCGAGTTTGATCACTTCTAAAAAATCTGCGTTATACTTTATCATCATATTCAATTCAAAGATACTATTCTGATTCTTTATAATAAAACCTTTTGTTTCATTTAAACCTATTTGATCATAATCTTCAAAAATAAAAGGTGTAAAATAATATACAAAATCCAACTTTTTACTAATACTTAATTTTGTAATTTGATCGAAATACTCTTTAGGTGTAAACTTGTCTTTATTAAAAAACAATTCAAGTTTTAATTTTTTATTTGTTTGAAATATCCTTTTTCTATCTTCAATTTTAGTAATAGAATCTCGTATTGATATCATATCATTTGCTTTTAAATTTCGAAAAAGTTGAAACCACAGAATATCATTTTTTGATTCATCACCTTTTGCTTCATTATAGGCTTGATCTAAATAATATTTAGCATTGGTATAGTCTCTAAGCTTTATATATAATAATGCTATTTTTAATTTTGAAATTGTTTTAATCTCTTTAGCAATATCTAAAGCATATTTGTATTTTTTTTGTAGTATTAAAGTATCTATAAGCAGCAGCTTTTCATGATCAAATAATTGTTTTGCTTTTGAACTTACTCTTGTTATCTCTTGTATATAATTTTTGTCATTTGTAATTTTATATAAATAATAAGCTGCACTAAAATAAGAATATCTATCTTTAAATTGAAGTTCTTTAAAATCATATATTTTTTTCAAATACAAATAAGCGTTATTGTCAGATTTTAGTTTATAGTATGCAATACCTATATTTAAATAAGAAGGTATTTTTAATAACTTTGATGATTGTTTAAATAGAG
>JGI10211J34971_10001165_pt1 | contig 21936 bp, 22 predicted proteins | sample Etolagsediment_FD_34971 | JGI IMG/M metagenome (IMG submission 34971)
GTCACAACACTGCGCGCAAACACTGCAGTGCTTGCGGCGGCAAACCCGAAATACGGCAGGTTCGACAGCTACAGGCCGATTTCAGACCAGATAGACCTCTCCCCTGTTATCCTGAGCAGGTTTGACCTGAAGTTCCCAATCAAGGACATACCTGACAAGAAGCGCGACAAGGAGCTTGTAGAGCACGTCCTTGACTCATTTGTTGAGCCAAAGTCAATAGAGCCCGAGATATCAACGCAGTTCATAAGGAAATACATTGCCTACGCCAAAACCCGGTGCAAGCCCACCATTACTCAAGAGGCAAAGCGCGAGATAAAGAACTTCTACCTGGAGTGGCGTGGCAAGTACATCGGCGAGGGGGAAAACCAGTCCGTTGCACTAACCCCAAGGCAGCTCGAGGCGCTAGTCAGGCTTGCTGAGGCATCTGCCAAGGTAAGGCTGTCCAACAAGGCAACAATCGAGGACGCAAAGCGCGCAACAAGGCTGCTCGAGCTTTCCCTGAAACTATTGGGCACAGAGCCAGAGACGGGAAAGATAGATATCGACAGGATAGATGCAGGAACCTCGGCAATAAAGAGGAGCAAGATAAATACGATGCTGAACATCATCGAGGACCTTACCGAGAAGATTGGGAAGGACGTGCCGACCGAGGAAATAGTCAAGGAGGCGTCAGAGCGCGGAATAGAAAAGGCCGCAGCAACTGAGTTCCTTGAGGAAATGAAGAAGAAGGGGGATTTGTATGAGTCCAAGCCAGGACACCTCCAGGCAGTCTAGGCCCTTCAAGGCAAGGATGTTCGCCATTGAGAGCCTTCTCTTTCTCGCGGTCCAGGGAATAGGGCTTTGGGTGGGCTGGTCATTGCTCAACCGGGGCTATGCATCCTACGGCGGGGCAGGCGAGTCAATAATAACCTTCCTGCTTGCATTTCTTTTCGCTACAGTGGTGATAATACTCCTCCTGAAGTTCCTAAAAAATCCAATCTTCTTCAAGGGCCTGATGGCATTCCTCATATTCGTGGGCGCGCAGACAGTATTCGCAGTTCCATTCCCGGAGATTGTGGCTGCGCTCATTGCTGTTGAGCTCCTGATACTGCACTTCCGCTTCGCCAATGTTTTCACGCAAAACATTTCAATCATGCTTGCGGTCGCAGGCGTGGGTGCGAGCCTGGGCATGATACTCCCTGTGTCTGCAATAATAGTTATCCTTCTCGTGCTCTCGCTATATGACTACATTGCAGTGTACCGCACAAAGCACATGGTTACGATGTTCCACGGCCTCCTGGACAAGGGCGTCCCAATGTCCCTTGTGGTGCCGGACAAGGCAAGCGGCGTGGTAAGCGATGTCCAGGATGTTGTGCCCGGAACTGGCAAGTACTTGATATTGGGCACAGGGGACATAGCATTCCCTGTCATTTTCGCGGTTTCAGCGCTTAACTACAGCATTATACACTCTCTGGGCGTTGTGGTAGGGTCATTCTTCGGCCTGCTCGTTGTGCACTGGATACTCACAAAGCGTGCAAAGGGTGCGGTCCCCGCACTGCCGCCGATAAGCATCCTTGCAATACTCGGATTCATGCTTGTTCAATTGATGGGGGTTTGATGAATTCTCTAATAGTTGCCAAAAAAATAAGGGTAGCGGACATAGTCCACGGCAAGCTATCCAAGGAGGAGGGCAGCACCCCTATCCTGCAGATACCCAAGGGCGAGAAGGTTTCAAAGTTCCGGGTGATGGGCACAGTCATTGACAAGTACTCGTCAGAGGACGGGACCTACAGCACCATAACAATTGACGATGCGACTGAGACAATCCAGGCGCGCGCCTTCAAGGAGGACACCGAAAAGCTGGAAAACATACACAAGGGAGACCTTGTGGACATACTCGGCAGGCCGCGGGAGTACCAGGACGAGCTGTACATACTGCCGGATGGCATCCAGAAGCTCACTGACCCGAACTGGGAAACCCTTCGCAGGCTGGAGCTGGAAGGGGCGCAAAAGGTTGACCAAAAGCAGCTGGAGAAGCTGGTTCTTGAAAAGCTGCGCGAGCTCGACAAGGGCGAGGGCGCAAATGTCAAGGATATTATTGCCTCCCTTGACAATTTCGAGGAAAAAGATATAATAGGGGTAGTTAGAAACCTTATGATGCGCGGAGATGTTTTCGAGCCCACAAAGGGGAATCTCCGGCTGATATAAAATGGAAAAATACGAAGACTACGACGCACTACTTAAAAGGGCAAGGGAAAATATGCCCAAAGAGGTCACTGAAGAGTCCAGCCGCTTCGAGATGCCGAAGTTTGAGTCATTCACACTTGGCAAGGAGACAATCATCAAGAACTTCACCGATGTTGCAAGGACCCTGGAGAGGGATCCTGCACACCTGCAGAAGTTCATACTCGCTGGTGCAGGGGCATCCGGCGAGCTCGAGGGCCACAGGCTCAAGTTCATGGGGAACCGAAGTACGGAATTCCTGAACCAGAAGCTTGAGGATTATGTGAAAGAATTTGTCATCTGCAAGCAGTGCGGCAAGCCCGACACCGAACTGAGGCGGGAGCAGGGCGTGGACAGGATTAAGTGCAAGGCATGCTCAGCGAAATATACAATCAAGAAGGTATAATGGTCTATATGAAAATTGTAGACACGCCAGACGGATTTCTCCTAGCTGCCTGCGACCGAGAGTTGCTGGGCAGGACATTTTCCGGGAATGATTTCGTTCTTGATGTCAAGGAGGACTTCTACAAGGGCGACCTTGTTTCCATAGATGACTTTGCGGAGAAGCTTCCAAAGGCGTTTGTTGCAAACCTGGTTGGTGTCAATGTTGTAAGCAAGGCAGTGGAGCTTGGCGAAATACTGGAGAGCTCTGTAATCTACATAGAAGGTGTACCGCACGCCCAGCTTGCGAAAATCTAGAAAAGCTTTGTCTCTAAGTCTATATCGCTGATGTTTACAATTACCGGCTCGTGGCCCTCTGCCCTTCTTATAACGGTCATTGGCACAGCCATTGCCTTGAACTCTGCAACTGCTATCTCTGTCGGGTCGCGCTGCTCCTTTGCAGCCTTTACGAGGATTGGCGCGCCCATTGAGATCTGAAGTGCCCTGGCGCCGATAATCCTTGCCCTTTCAAAACGTGTTAGTCTGGGTACGTTGTACATAGCTGTGTTTTATCGCCTGAAGAGTTATATAAAGTTTGCTGTACATTTCTTTTTGCGCATGGACCTTAAAATTGGGGAAATTACAAACATTAGTGGAGTTGAAAAAGAGCTCGAGGAGCTTGGCGTCTCTGAGATTATCCCCTACGGGCCAAAGGGCTACAAAAAGGGCTGGCGGGGCTTCGTTTTCAAGGCAAGGATTAATAATAAAACTGCTGCCCTGAAAGTAACAGAGAAGGCAGAAAAGGAGGCAAGCCTGCTCCAGCTGGCGAATTCTGTCGGAGTAGGCCCGGAATTCATAGCAAAAACAGGCCACATAGTTGCAATGCAGTTCCTGGACGGCCCACTCTATCCCGAATGGCTGGAAACCGCGGAAAGGGGGGAGGTCAAAAAAGTAGTCATAAATGTGCTCGAACAAGCGTATGAGCTGGACAAGCTAGGCCTTAGCCACGGCCAGCTGTCGAATGCCTACCGCCACATCATAGTCTGCGAAAAGCCATACATAATTGACTTTGAAAAGGGCTCAAGTGACTCAACATGCAGAAACTTTTTGGCAATCCTCAACTACCTGCTGCTCAACCCACATAGCGCTATAGCTGCCAAAACAAGGGCAAAGCTTAATATAGGTGCCACAGAAATAACTGCGTATGCCCGGAAATACACCATTCAAAAAGAAGAAGCCTTTCAAGAAGTCAGGTCCAGGCTTCTCAAAGCCTAAGCCTGAGTCCAGCTCCTATGCAGATGAGCTCGCCAAGGTGGGCACTGAAAGCTCCGAGACCAAGCAGCCTGTTGCCAAGCCAGCACCAAGCANGCCGCCTATGCGAAGGCCAGGATCATACCCACCCACGGGATTTGTGCGCGTGAGGATACCAAAGCCGGAAAGGAGGGAAGTCCTGGGCATTATTGTGGACAACTACGGTAACAAGCTTCTTGTGCGCTGCCTGGACAGCCATACAAGGATATGCAGGATACCTGGAAAAATAAGATACAAGGTCAGGGTCCGCCTCGGGGATGTTGTCCTGGTGCAGAAATGGACAGTCCAGGGCGACGAAAAGGGCGACTATTTGTACCGCTATACCAAAACGCAGGTAAAGCAGCTTATCAAAAAGGGCTTCTTGAAGGAAGAAGACCTAGTTTAAGATGCCAAAACTAAGAAAAAAGAAAAAGGAAAAGCGGGCAACACGTTTTACACAGGCTCCAACCAAGATAGAGGATAAAGTCTTTGATTATGATACATTACTCACGCTGAACAAGCTCATAAAGTCAGAATACCTTACCCGGGTCAACGGCCCAATATCAGTGGGCAAGGAGGCCAATGTTTTTCTAGGCTATTTGGGCGAAGAGCCCCGCGCGGTGAAAATATACCGGATTGAGACAACATCATTCAACAACATGATGCCATACATTGCAGGTGACCCACGGTTTAATGTCAAAAAGGACAAGCGCCAGTTCATCTATACTTGGGCAAAGAAGGAGTTCCGCAACCTGCGCAGGGCATACAAGGCGGGCGCTTCCGTGCCGAGGCCCTATGTTTCAATGAAGAACATAGTCGTGATGGAATGCATTGGCGGCGAGGTGCCTGCGAAAACCCTAAAAAACACTGTAGTGGAGGATCCTTCGGCAGTGTACGAACAGGTTGTAGAAAACATGGCCAAGCTGCAACAAACTGGGCTTGTACATAGCGATTTAAGCGAATACAACATACTGATGGATGGCGAGAGGGCNGTGCTTATTGATATGGCGCAAGCTGTTGTGCTGGAGCACCCAAATTCCAAAGAATTCCTCGAGAGGGACGCCCAAAATATAGCCCGATGCATGTCGAAATTGGGTGTAAGGACAAGCAAAAAGGAGGTGCTAAACCGAGTTACATCACCCTCTCAATAAGGTTTATATAGTACTAAAACAATACACATCGGTGTCTTCTATGGTTGAATATTTGAAGATACCAGAGGAAAGGCTTGCGGTTCTTCTGGGGGAAAAAGGCTCTGTAAAGGGGCAAATCGAGCAACAGACCAATACAAAAATTGAAGTGGACGAATCCCTTTGTGAGGTAACCATTTCACAGGCTGAAGGCTCAGACGACCCCCTATGCGCATGGACTGCAAGGGACATTGTAAAGGCAATAGGCCGCGGCTTTGAGCCTGAAATCGCAATGCTACTAGCTGACGAGGAAAACGAGTTCAGGCTGATAGACCTCAAGGAATATGTGGGCAAGTCAAAAAACGCGCTCATCCGCATAAGGGGCCGGATAATCGGACGGGAAGGGAAGGCCAAGAACATAATNGAGGACTATACCGATACGCATATAGTAATATATGGCAAAACTGTTGCAATCATAGGCCGCTCAGACAAGGTAGACGCGGCTGCAAAGGCTGTTGAGATGCTTGCCAGCGGCTCTCGGCACGGCTCAGTCTACAAAATGCTGGAAAGCGGAAAATGGCAGAAGTAAGCGCAGATTCACTGTTCAAGGAATTCAGGAAGGTTCCCCTTAGCGAGTTCTTTAGGAAGAACAAGCAATACTTGGGCTATGTCGGAAAAATCAAGTCCTTGACAACTATCATCCACGAGCTTGTTACAAACTCGCTGGATGCGTGTGAGGAATCAGGAATACTGCCCAACATCAAGGTCAACATCGAGGAGCTGGGCTCAGAGCACTACAAGGTCATTGTGGAAGACAACGGCCCGGGCATACCTGCATTACACTTGAAGGATGTTTTCGGCTCTCTTCTTGCGGGCACAAAGTTCCACAGGAACATCCAGCTAAGGGGCCAGCAGGGCCTTGGCGTCAGCGGAGCAGTCCTGTTCTCCCAAATCACAACCGGGAAGCCAACGCGTGTAAAGTCCGGCACTGGAAAAGGCAAAGCCATAGATGCCAAAATCCAGATGGACATCAAGAACAACCTCCCCAAGATTGTCTCACAGGAGGAAGTGTTCGATTCCTGGCGCGGCACTATTGTCGAGGCCGAGTTCAAGGGAATCACATATTCAAAGGGCTTGCAGGGCCCGTTCGAGTACATCAGGAGAACTGCTGCTGCAAACCCTCACTGCGAAATCTTCTTCAAGGACCCTGAAGGCAATGAAATCTTGTTTGATAGGGTTGTTGAAAAGGTGCCAAAGCGGCCGCAGGAGCAGAAGCCCCACCCCGAAGGTTTGGAAACACATGACATACTGGACCTTGCAACAAAAAGCAAGGCCCGCGCAATTTCAGGGTTCCTGACGAGGGACCTGTCCAGAATCAGCTCCCAGAAGGTGAAGGAGATTGAGGCCATAATCAACAATGACATGGTGGAGAAGCACAAGGAAAAAATAACTGACCTGCTCGTAAAAGAGGCCTACATCCAACCCGAATCTGTCTCCGATGTGCTTAAGCAAATGGCAGAGCACGGAAACATTGAAAAGGTGAATGCTTATCTAAGGGGAATTTTTGAGAACCGCGGGGTTCCTGCGGACAAGATTAAGCAGGTAACATATGCAATTGACAAGCAGCTTTTCGACATGCGCATGTCCCCAAAACGGATGGAGTGGGAAAGCGCAGAGGCACTGACCGAGGCGTTCAAAGAGATACAGTTCATGGCCCCGCCAACAGCCGGGCTCATCCCCATCGGCAAGAAGCAGATAGAGTCTGCGCTCAAGGGCCTGCTCGCGCCTGACTTCTGCGAGGCAATTACGCGGAACCCAACTGTTTTCAAGGGCGGAATCCCCTTCCTCGTTGAAGCTGCAGTATGCTACGGCGGCAACTCAGGCAGAGAAAGCTCTGATGGCAAGCGGTCAGAATTGATGAGGTTTGCAAACAGGGCTCCGCTGCTCTTCGACGCCGGCTCCTGCTGCATATCAAAGGCAGTGCAGTCTATAGAGTGGAAGCGCTACCACATACAGGACTACGAGAATTCCCCAATCTCCATATTTGTTAACATAGTTTCAACTCATGTCCCATATACCTCAACAGGCAAGCAGGCTGTTGCAATGGAAGAGGAGGTTTATGCAGAGATACGGTTTGCGCTGATGCAGGTTGCAAGGTCGCTGCAATCGTTCCTGTCTGGAAAAAGAAGGGCCCTCGAGCAAGAAGCCAAGAGAAAGATGTTCGAGCGCTACGTCCCCGAAACTGCCAAGGCGCTTGCAAAGCTTACACAGGCAGATGCAACAGAGATTGAGGTAAAGCTTGCCAGGATTGTTGAGGACAAGTTTGGCGAGGAAATGGCAGAGGCTGAAGTTGAGAGTGCTGAGCCCAAGGCTGCGTACGAAGAGGGGCCGCCGCCGGAGACTGAACTAATTGAGGAGGAGTCCCAGGCTGAGGAAACCCTTGAAGAGGAATCTGAGACTGAGCCTTCAGAAGAAGAGGTGAACGAGTAAAATGGCAGTAGATGAAAAACACGACATGGAATCACTTAAGAGAATAAAAGAATTCGGCGATGGTCTGCTTGATCAGCTAAATGCTTCAAAATCATTATCATTTACCCTCCCTGTTAGGGCGAGGAACAACGTTTCCTATAATGCGAAAGACGGCGTTCTTGAGCTCGGTGACAAGACATCCAGCAGACGCTTCGTAAATGTTGCACACACCCGAAAGTTCATGCAGTCCCTGCTTGTTGCATCAGCCTGCAAGGAATACATCGGCCATGACCGCACAGTAGGAAAGCGTGAGTTGTACTATAACCTGAAACACTCCCTTCCAAATTCCAAGGAAAACACTTTTGAGGATGACATAGAGTCCGGCACAGTCCTGGATGACCTGGAAGCATCCCTTAATGTTCTCCGGGAAAGGCTTCACATCGAGGCAAAGGCCCGGGGCTCAATCTATGGAGATATTACCCTGAGCCAGTCGGGCGACACCTTTGACTGCTCAAAGCTCGGCAGGGGCGGATGGGCAATTCCGGGTTATGTCGAGGATGTTGAGGTAGTCAACTATACCGCAGACTTCATACTTGCAATAGAGAACGATGCTATGATGTCCCGTCTCATACAAGAAAAGGTCTATAAGAAATTAAACTGTCTCCTCATAACCGGAGAAGGAATGTTCCCGCGAGGCGTGAGGCGGTTTGTCAAAATACTCAACGAAAAGTTAAAGTTGCCAGTAGTCGCCTTTGTCGACGGTGACCCTTACGGCTTTTACATCTACTCTGTTCTGAAGTATGGCTCCATCCAGCTGGCCCACCTCTCAAAAAGGTACGCTGTCCCGAACTGCAGCTATGTGGGCATGACTATGGATGACATAGATACTTACGGCCTGCAGAACGTTACAGAGAAGCTCAAAGAGGTCGACAAGAAGCGTATCCGGGAGGAAATGGAATACCCCTGGTTCAAGAACAACGAGGCCTGGATGAGGCAGCTGAAGATGATGGCGGAGAAAGGCGTTAGGATAGAGCAGCAAAGTCTGGCTAATAAATCATTAGATTTTGTTGCTACAAAATATTTACCTGAAAAAATAGAAGGAGAAAAGTTCCTAATCTAGTCGTTGAACTAGCCAATCAAGTCGAGCTTTTTTGTCTGGATGTAAAAATCCAATTATTTGGCTGTATTTTTTAATCGTAGTCTTACTCTTCGTTTCCAGCATATACCATACAAACTTTTCTCTCCTCTTTTTATGTAGTTTAAAATCCAATTCAAAGTTTTTGAGTAAATTTTGAATTTCTATCAAAATTTTTGGGTCTGATTGCGAGACATGAATTATTGGCGAAATCTTTTTTTGTTTTTTAATTTTTGTACAGCTGCCATCCCCATCAAAAAATCCCATTATGAAATATTTTTTAATCTCGTCAGGAGCATTATTAATAATATCTGGCACTTTCAATTTCCCCTTTTTATAACCAATGGGCATTTCAAATACTTTGCTAAGCATTCTGTGCAATGAACCACTATAAAACAATAGTCTATGCCATCTGTTATATACTGTTTTAACATTTGTTTTTATGTTAAATTCTTCGTCTAAGAGCATTCTAACATTTTCTAAGTGTTCCTTTGATTCATCTGTTATTGTTATTTCATATCTAAATCTACCTTCTTTCTGATAGGTGTTCCATGTGTCTCTCAATGAACCATCTGCATATAAAACTCCTAAAAGATATGCTAAACGAGGTGTTAACTCTTTCACTACTCTAATCTTGACATTTGTTTTGAAACTTCTAAAAAAGGTTGCTTTCCGAAATATTCTGTCATATAGCTCCTCTTTTTCTTTATTTGTTTTCTGACAGATTTCACACTCCATCTCTAATATTTTTTTAATCTTTGCAATTGGAACCGGATATCTGCCAACTTTCCAATTATAGAAACCGCTTTTAACGCCATAAGTCTCTAACATTTTTTGTATATTTCCTTGAGCTTTTTCCTTCAGGTCAGTGTGTATCTCTTGTAGAATGGTTGAAATCCCGTCTATACAAACAGGACAATTACCAATTTTGTCCGCTCTAACATCAATCATCAGGTCTAGGTAGTTCTTTAATTCTATAGCAGGTTTCAATGGAAGCGTATTCATTGCTAATGCTTGATATTCTTCTATATTTAAATGTTTTTATCAGGCTCTAGCTAGAAATTAAACAACGAGAAAAGAAGAAATTCCTGGTCTAGAGAAACATTTAAAACCAAATCAATTCTTTTAATGTAGCGTGCCTCTGTAGCTCAGCTGGTAGAGCGTGTGGCTGTTATCAGAAAGCGAAGCTTTGTGAGACATCACGAAGCGGAGCGGAGTGATGGAAACCACAAGGTCGCAGGTTCGACTCCTGCCGGAGGCGCTCGAACTTTTTTCACGCTCGCTCCGCTCGCTAAAAAGTTCGATCAAAAAGGAGTGCTGCTTCGCAGCACAATTGAAATTTGTTATTATTTCCCCCAATTCTCAGGGTCCTTGTTCCACTTTAAAATAATCTCTTTCTGCTCTGCAGTTATGTCGCCACGCTGCTCGGCAACCTTAACCAGAGTTTCAAAATCAGTAAGCGCTATCAAATTGCAGTTAATTCCTCTGAACCTATTCTCTGCTTTCCTAAAATCATATGTAAAAATAGCTGCGCAGTAATCCACAACCCCGCCGGCTGAGCGGACTGCCTCGACAGCCGCCGCAGAGCTGCCACCCGTGCTTATCAAGTCCTCAATAACAAGAACCTTTTGGCCCTCCTTTAGCGGCCCTTCAATCTTGTTCTGCATTCCATGCTCTTTCGTTGAGCTGCGCACATAAATCATCGGGGCATTCTCCTTCTCTGCCAGCCACGCTGCATGAGGAATCCCGGCGCTTGCGGTGCCTGCAATCACATCAAATGCAACGCCGTTTTCCTTAAGCATCTTCTCAAAGGCGTCAATAATTGTCCTTCTCTCTTCCACGTGGCCCATCAAGAGCCTGTTGTCGCAGTAGATCGGGCTCTTAATCCCGGATGCGAATGTGAATGGCTCATTCGGCTGCAGTTTCACTGCGCCAATGTCCAGCAAAATTTCAGCTATTTCTTGCTTGTTCATCGCTTTGAAAAGCCCTCCCCGCAGCCCCTGTATAGCTCATTGACAACAACAACAGGGTCCTCTGCCTGGTATATTGCCCTGCCAACTATCGGATAATCGGTGCCTGCCTGCACTGCTTTTGAAACTTCCCCGCCCTGCGCTCCGATGCCAGGAGAGATTATGAACATCTCCTTTCCACTCCCCTTTATCCAGCCGCGGTACTTCTCCAGCATATCATACTTGTTGCCCGGCGCAACAAGGTATTGCACGCCCAGCTCCACTGCCTTGTCAAACACTTTCTTTGGAGTATCCTCCTTTAGGAAGTCATTCGCGCCATCGTGGGTCATCTCCAGCAGGACAATCGGGGCTATCCCAGCCTCCTTGCTTGCATTCACAAAGCTCTCCAGCGTTTTCAAGCCAGCGCCGAGCGGAACTGCTATAAACGAGTCAACTCCGCAGTCCGCAGCGAGCCTTACCTGCTTCTCCACAATTGCGGGAATGTCTGTGGAACCTTTTTGATGGTCGTAAATAATCGGAATGTCTGAGAATGTGCGAAGCTCGGCAACCGCAGCCCTCAGGCCCACGTCAAGGGTCTGCAGCGAGCCAATCTTGAAGGCGGCTATCTTGTCCTTGACCTTGTTCAGCCTGCTTGCCAATTTCCCTGCCTCGGCAAGCGGCAAGTCCATTGCAGCTATGATTCCCGGCGGTTTTTTCAGGTCCATCCCTCTTTTTTATGGAGCTTCTATATTTAATACTTTAGAAGTAAGAGTTATAAACCTCCTAAAACTAGGTGCTTTCATGGTCAAGACAGAATACAAGACTATCAAAAGGAATCACCACCACAAAAAGTTCCGCATGAAGAAGACCGTTACGCTTCGCCGGGACCTGGGCCTACTTGAGGCCACTTCCGCGGGGGTTGGGATCATCTCCGGCGCCGGGATTTATGCCCTGATGGGCGTTGCAACAGGCATGGCTGGAAACTCTGTATGGATGTCTTTTCTGTTTGCATCCTTGGTCGCAGTTTTCTCAGGCCTGAGTTATGCAGAGCTTTCTTCAATGTTCCCTAAGGACGCAGGCGAATATGTCTACGCTGAATCCGCATTCGGCAGCAAAATCGCTTTCATTGTCGGCTGGCTAATACTATCATCGGGGATTATAGCCATTTCCTGTGTTGCTCTTGGTTTTGCAGGCTATTTTCAGGCACTTATAGGGTTGCCGCTTCTTTTTTCAGCAGTTGGGATAATTTCGCTGATTGCAATAGTCAATTACATTGGTGTCAGGGAATCTGCAAACCTGAATATTCTTTTCACTATTATTGAGGTTTCAGGTCTTGTTCTAATAGCAGTCATTGGCATTTCCAAATGGGGCTCCGTGGATTATATGGCAATGCCCAATGGCACATACGGCGTGCTGAGCGCCGCATCCCTGATTTTCTTCGCGTTCATCGGGTTTGAAAGCGTTATAAAGCTTGCCGAGGAGACAAAGAATCCCGAGAAGACAATACCGCGTGCCCTTCTTCTATCGATTATAATTACTACAATATTGTATATTCTTGTTGCAATCTCAGCAGTTAGTGTTATGGGCTGGGAGGAATTAGGTGCATCAAGCGCACCTCTGGCTGATGTTGCAGCGTCTGTTCTAGGCTCGAAGGCGTTTGTGCTCTTGTCAGTAATTGCACTTTTCTCCACTGCAAACACCATGCTAATCTCACTATTATCAACATCCAGAATTGCCTATGGAATGGGCGTTGACAAGTCCCTCCCAAAGAGTCTTGCAGTAATACATCCCAAGAGACAAACTCCATGGGTTGCAATCCTCTGCATTAGTGCAATTGCAATCCTTTTTGTTGTGCCAAAGGACATAGGTATTGTTGCTGAAATGACAAACCTGGCAATTTTTGTTACATTTATCTTTGTAAACCTGTCGCTGATAATGCTGCGCATGACGGATCCGAAGATGCGAAGGCCTTTCAGGGCACCTTTAAACATAGGCAACTTTTCTCTAGTTCCTGTAATAGGCATAATACTCTGTTTGTTCATGCTGTTCAACATGGAACTAATTATAATGGCAGGCGGGGTAATTCTAATCCTAATGGGCTTTTTGTTCTACAAGTGGTACGAGTTCTTTGAGCACATAAACATCAAAATAAGGTATGTTGAAAGGCCAAAGGGCAGAAAGAAGAAAAAGCCTGCGCCGAAGATACTGCCGTAAACATAGTTATTTATTTGAGGTTATGCATATTCTAAAATAAGTTGGCAAAGATAGACTTTACGCGGACAGTGGATGAACTATTCAATGCAGCAGTTAACAGCATTAGTCATTATGCTCTCGATGATGGCACACCCCGCAAACAGATGGCTTGGAAGCTCACAGAGGATTTTCGTAAACTGGCGGATCTCTACATTGGGCATTTTATTGAGTACTGGAAAAAAGTAGATGAGGCTTACCGAAAGGCAACCAAAGAGGAATACGGCACGGATATTGATAAGTATCATAAACAAATGAAGCCTGCCTGCAAGGAACTGATAAAGAAGATAGACCAGGTAGCAGAAGAAATCCTGAAACGGGTAAAGGCATTTAATCTTTATTGTGGCAATACGGGCATTGAGCAAGGGACGCAGTTTAAGTTGCACATCCTCAGTGGGGGCGCACCAGTTGGTTTTGATATGATGCCGGACAGTCTTGTTCTTTCGTGGTGGATACAAATTTTATATGAGGAAATTGTGAAGAGGTACGTAGAAATAAATAAACTAAGTTCTGAAAGGAGATTACGTGCAGCTTCTTTCTCTGATTCAATTGGAGAGGCGTTTTTTGAGATTAGGTGCCGTGGCAAAGACTACGATGAGTGGCCAGAGTGCAACAAGTCCTCAATGTGTAGTACCCCATTTTGCAAGTATTATGGCATTGATCACGATACCACTCAGCTTTTGAAAGAGCAGTGCGATATTCTCACAGTTGAATACATGTTCGCCCACTCGCATACGGTGTTTAGTCGTAAAGTGCCTGAAAAGTTGTTTGGAAATGTGAAGGAATACATGAACGAACTGAAGAAGCCAATAGGTACTTATGTCAAAAATCTCCAAAAAATAGGGAGGGCAAAGAAGAACAAGGAACAGCTCATGGCACATGCAATTGATGAACTAATCAGTGGAATTACAATGGTTATAAACCCTAATGCAAAAGGAACCGCTGCAGCAGTAATCGGGGAGCTTGCAACTGGCATTGTTAATGAGTCTATAATACTAACTCTTGAAGATGCAATTGCAAAATTAAGTGACGAGCTCATGATTGGGGTAATCCATCTGGTTTCAACTGAATCAATCGATGATATGCTCTGGCATGGCGATATAATCAAAAACTGGGCGAAGCTTGATAAGAAACAATTAAAGGAGTGCATGAAAGGGTAGCTATTCTATTTTCTCTTCCTCGTGGAGCTTCTTGAGGAAGTCCGGCTCGTACTTTATGATTATGTCCTCTTCCTCCTCCTTGTTCAGGAGGCGTATGTGCCTCTCGCGGAGCTTTTTGATCTTTGACTTTGTGTCATACTCCTTTAGCACGTGGGCAACCTCATCCCCACTGAGGACTCTTGGTATCACAACATAGCTCGCGCCCTTCTCATACATCTCCAGCGCATCCTCCACTGTCGAGGCAACAACTATTACGGATGCATCAGAGCCCATTTCCTGCATCTTGTTGAGGACAAGCAGGCTGTCCTCGCGGTCCGGCACAGTGGATATCACTATCTTGGCATCCTTCAGGTTTACCCTGTTAAGGATCTCAATATCTCCAACATCCCCGTAGAGGCAGGACACGTCCTTGTCTATTAGACGCCTTATCACATCAGGGTCGAAGTCAATGACCAGGAACTTCTTGTCCATCTCCATAAGTGTCCGGATTATCTCCGAGCCCATCCTGCTGCCGCCTAGGATCACGATATGCCCGTCCGTGTCCTCCTTTGGCAGGTTGACAAGGTTTTCGCTCTCATGTGTCGAGTCCCTCTTTAGGAACCTGAGGACTGGCTTGAGGCCGTTGTACATCTGCCTCTCATACTTTATGAAGTAGGTTGTTAGGGAGATTGTTATGACAGTGACAAGTATAATCGCGGAGAAGAGCTCCTCTGAAATATGGGAAAGCGCCAGGCCGCTTGCGATAATTATGAGGGAGAACTCACTTGTCTGGCCAAGCCCCCTCGCCGTTAGGAACGAGGTTCGCGCACCATACTTCATCGCAGAGCTGAGGGCTATTATTATTAACGGCTTGAGGAAAACTGTCATTAAGAGGAAAATTATGACCGGGTAGATAAACGCCTGAGTTATAGGGACTATTGCCATCCCAAGCGACACGAAGAATATTGTGACAAAGAAGTCCCTCAGGGAACGCATCCTGCTCACTATCTCCACATTGTAGCTCGTGGCAGCCAGGCCGACACCAGCTATGAAGGCGCCTATTGCCACTGAAAAACCGTTGTAGTATGCAATTGCAGCAAAGAAGAAAAGCCACGCAAGGCTGAAGAGGAAGAGTAGCTCCGTAGAGTCGGAAATATAGTGGAGTACTCTGGAGACAATGTACTTACTTGCAACAATTGCAATTGTAAACATCCCAAGGCCACTCAGGACAGCTAGCGGTAATACGGTTAAGGAGAGATTATTGAACTCTATCAGTACAGGGAGCACTAATATGACTATAATGTCCTGGGTGAGCAGTATTCCAAGCATCAGCCTGGCATGGAGCGTGTCGAGCTTTTTTCTGTCCGCGAGCATCTTGATTACAACCATTGTGCTGCTGAATGCCAGCACAAGGCCAATGTATATTGATGCAATCGGGGTAAAGCCCAGGGCAAGGGCGACAATGTATCCAAGGAGGGTCATTATCAGCACCTCAGCTATGCCTATTATCGCAGACTTTGAGCCTACGCTCTTCAGCCTGCTGAAAGTCAATTCCATGCCGACAATGAACAAAAGGAGTGCTATACCAAGCTCAGAGAATGTTGAGATGACCTCTGAGTTTGTGACAAGGCCAATACCTACCGGGCCGATTAAAAGTCCGGCTATTATGTAGCCCGGTATGAGCGGCTGCTTCAGAATGTGCGCTAAATATGCAAGAACAGTTGCTGCAACGATTACAATGCTTATGTCGAATAGTATTGTTCCCGGAATCATGCAATTTCTAGGTATTCAAAATATATATAAATAACCATGCCACAACCTAGGCGTAATGGGCACATCCGCTGAAGCTATTATAATAATACGATAGTTTTAGTTGAAACTGTGCTCCTTCTTTCAGGATTTCAGGGGCACGGGAGAGTATAATGGAGCAGGCATTCGACCTCAAAGGGATAGAAAAGAAGACGCTGAAGTACTGGAAGGACAAGAAAATCTTTGAGAAGTGCAAGGAAAAAAGTGCCAAAGGTGAGCGCTTTAGGTTCATTGACGGCCCTCCCTATACCACTGGCTCCATTCACCTCGGGACAGCCTGGAACAAGGTCCTGAAGGATTCTATACTAAGGTACAAGAGGATGCAGGGCTATAATGTAAGGTCCCAGCCTGGATATGACATGCACGGCCTGCCAATCGAGGTCAAGGTCGAGGAGAACCTTGGCATCAGGGACAAGAAGGAGATTATTGAGAAGATTGGCATGGACAAGTTCATCCAGCACTGCCGTGAGTTTGCCCTGAAGAACCTTGGCCTTATGAATGAGCAGTTCGCAAGCCTTGGCGTTTGGATGGACTGGGAAAAGCCCTACAGGACTATAGACAACTCCTACATCGAAGGCGCCTGGTGGGCGCTGAAGAAGGCGCATGAGAAGAACCTACTTTACATCGGCCCGAAGTCAGTTACCTGGTGCTGGCGCTGCGCTACTGCTCTGGCGAAGCACGAGCTGGAGTACAAGACAGTCGAGGAGCCGTCAATTTACGTTAAATTCCCGCTCGTTGGGAAAAAGGATGAGTACATTCTGGTCTGGACAACCACTCCCTGGACAATCCCGTTCAACATGAGCGTTGCAGTTCATCCTGATATTGACTATTCAAAGGTGAAGGTTGGAGATACCGGCGAAACCTGGATTTTCGCCAGGAACATGGTTCCTGCACTATCCGGCGTTTTTGGGAAGAAGCTGGAGATACTTGAAACCTTCAAGGGCTCCGAGCTGGATGGCCTGAACTACAAGCACCCGTTCTTCGAGGAGATGCCCAAGCAGCAGGAGTTTGCAAAGGACAAGAAGCAGCATAGGATAATTGCAGTCGGCGACGACCTCTTCTACGGCTTCGTCGGCCTCGGGGCAGGCTGCGGCTGTGTACATACCGCCCCTGGCTGCGGTGCAGAGGACTTTGAAGTTGGCAGGAAGCTTGGCATTTTCCCATTCAACACAACCGATGAGAATGGCATTTTTGGAGAGGATTCTGGCAAATTCAAGGGCTGGCACGCTAAGCATGACAATAAGAAATTCATCGAGGCCTTGAAAGAGAAGGGCCTGCTAATCGAGCAGGTCCCAGTGGACCACGAGTACCCCCACTGCTGGAGATGCAAGTCCCCAGTCATATTCAGGGCAACGGACCAGTGGTACCTAAAAACCTCATCTCTAAAAGAGGAGATGATTGCAGACAACAAAAAGGTAAAGTGGTCGCCTGACTGGGCTGGGGAGAGATGGTTCAGGGACTGGCTTGAGAACCTGCAGGACTGGTGCATTTCCAGGCAGAGGTTCTGGGGCATCCCATTGCCAATCTGGAAATGCGAGTGCGGCGAGATGAAGGTTATTGGATCACGCTCTGAATTGCCTGAAAAGATGGATGACCTACACAGGCCATGGATCGACGAGGTCAAGTTCAAGTGCGAGAAGTGCGGCGGTGAAATGACAAGGGTTCCAGATATCCTGGATGTCTGGCTGGACTCCGGCGCATCAACATGGGCAACACTGCCCTTCCCTGAGCAGCCGGAAGAGCTCGACAAGTGGTTCCCCTGTGACTTCATCACAGAGGGCAAGGACCAGATTCGGGGCTGGTTTAATTCACTCCTGGCATTATCTATGGTCTCCCATGGCGTGGCGCCGTACAAGTCAGTTTACATGCACGGCTTTGTCACGGACGAGAAGGGCATGAAGATGTCAAAGTCTGTTGGCAACATCGTCACGCCAGAGGAGGTTATCGAGAAGCACAGCATCGAGTCCTGGAGGCTCTACTGCATTGGTGCGGCAAACCCCGGCGAGGACCTGAAGTTCAACTGGAAGGACCTAGCCGAGACCTACAGGTCTTTGAACATACTTTGGAATACGTTCCAGTTCGCGTCCTACATGGATGTCGAGGGCTTCAACCCAGAGGAGTATAAGCTGGACAATTCAAAGCTCAAGCCCGAGGATAAGTGGATTCTCTCAAAAGTGAACACCCTTAACCAAAAGGTCACAGATTCGTTTGAGAATATGGAGTACCAGGATGTTCCAGTCCTGCTGAAGAGCTTTGTTGTTGAGGACCTATCGCGATGGTATGTGAAACTAATAAGGAGCAGGACTTGGGTCTCTGTAAAGGGGGACGACAAGCTTGTTGCCTTCAAGGTTTTGTATGAAGTGCTGAAGAAGCTGCTTGTGCTGTCTGCCCCAATAATCCCCTTCATCACAGAAGAGCTCTATCAGGGATTCCTTCGGGACAAGCTCAAAAAGGCACCGGAGTCTGTGCACCTGCTAGACTGGCCAGAACCCGACAACAAGCTAATCAGTCCTGAGATAGAGCAGGAAATGGACATAGTTTCAGGAATTGTTGAGGCTGCAAGGTTTGCCCGCGAGGAGGCCAAGATTAAGCAGCGCTGGCCGGTGAAGGCAATTGCAGTCGAGGGCGACAATATCAAGAAGGCAGTTGAGCAGTTCAACGATGTGCTTGTAGAGCAGACAAACGCAAAGAAGGTTGTTGTTGGAAAGACCAAAGGTGTGGAAGCAGACTTCGAGTTCGGCAAGGTTTATGTTGATACAGAACAGGATGACGAAATAATTGCTGAGGCACTTTCAAGGGAAGTAATGAGGGCTGTGCAAGTGCTCCGCAAGCAGAACAAGTTCAAGGTTGAGGAGAAGATAAGCCTCAACCTGAAGGGCGACGACTTCGCAAACAATGCCCTGGGGAAATTCCGAAGGGAAATCTCCAAAAAGGTCGGTGCGGCAGAATTAAATATTGGTAGTGCCGCTAAAGAAGGTAAGATCAAGGGGGAGTGCAAGTTCAAGGAACGCAGTATCGATATCTCCCTAGAAAAGTTGGGACCGTAGCGGTTAGCGATCTTTCTTAGAAAGAAAGCTCGACCAAAGAACTACGGTTTCGTTAGTTGGTAAAAAGTTGGGACCGTAGCTTAGCCTGGTGGAGCGCACGCCTTATATGGCACCGTTTCATAAGACGCGCTTGAGAAAGCGTGAGGTCCGGGATTCAAATTCCCGCGGTCCCACTATACTCAAATGGAAGCCCTACTCGTAGCATTCATTCTGATTTTCATATCCGAATTAGTGGACAAAACACAATTGGTTATCCTTGGTCTTGCAATAAAGTACAAGTCGCCACTGAGAGTGTTTTCAGGCGCCCTGCTGGCGCATGGTCTGATGGATGCGCTGGCCATAGTGCTTGGCTTCTATTTTGGTTTTGTGTTTTCTTCTAATTTAGTTTCAATCGCTGTTAGCCTTATTTTCATAACTCTTGGTAGTTGGGCAATTGTCAAGCTCTACTGGGTAAAGGGCAAGGAAAAGGAGCGAAAGCAGCTGGTTAAGAGTATATTTTTATCTTCATTTCTAATTGTTCTTCTGACAGAATTTGGCGACAAGACGCAGATTGCTGCTGGGTTAATTTCCGCGAAATATTTAGCTCCAGTTCTTGTTTTCCTAGGGACTTTTCTTGCATTGGCTATGGTTATAGCAGTTAATGTTACTATCGCGAGCAAGGTAGCTGAGAAACTGCCAAGAAAGATGATTAAACTTGCAACAGGCGTTTTATTCATATTATTCGGTTTGATGACGTTGTTGTTCTAAAAAGCTTGATTTAGACTTTATTTTGGTTAAGAAGGCGAATTTAGGCTCTATTTCGTATTTGCAAATTATTATCCATATGGTAAATAATTCAGATGGAGAATCCAAGCTCGGTGGTGCAGTTCTATCAATAATAAACTTTTAATAGCAGTTCTTCTTAGCTTTAAACATGAGCAAAAAAATTCGATTAGCAGATGGGGTTCAAAGGCGGTTGATTGAGCAGGCAAAACAGATTAATGGACTATCCTGGACTGAGCTCGGCGCAGCTTTAGAAATTCCTGGTCAGTATCTGAAGAGAGATTTTAGATATGAACGTGTTCTTCTATCAGAGTCTGCTTATAAGCAACTATGCAATCTAGCTAGTCTTAGTTTGAACGATTCTATTGTAGAAATCTTACCCCAAAATTGGGGCCAGTCTAAAGGGGGCAAAGCTTCTACCCCAACTTTCAAAAAAGAAAAATTGTTAGTGGATGAGCATTCTTTAGAGCTAGCTGAAATAATCGGAATCCTTTTAGGCGACGGAAACAGTTGGTCCAAACCCGGTTTTTACTATATTAGAGTATGTGGGCATTCTCAACATGATAAAGCATACCTAAGCCATTTTGTAAAGCCCTTATTCAAAAAAGTTTTCGATGTAACATTTAGAGAGTATTTCCACAAAACCAACAAAGAGATGTTTCTGACTGTGGGGAATAAGGATTTATCATATACTCTTGCTCATTTTGGTTTTCCTTCTGGAAATAAAATAGCTAACAATGTTGGGATTCCTGACTGGGTCTTTGAATCTGAAGAGTACCTAAAATCCTGTATTCGTGGTTTAATAGATACTGATGGTTCTGTGTGTCCTATTACAGGCCGATCCTATCCCTATATCTGGTTTAGTAGCAGTATACCCAATTTAAGATCAAGTTTTGAAAGAGCAATGAATATACTTGGCTATGATTTAGCTAAGTGGAGTAAAAGATCAAACCCACAAACGTTCATAGCCAAAAAAGCACTAATCCAAAAATATTATAAGGAGGTAGGTTTCAATAATAGAAAGCACCTAAGATACGGTGCCCCGGTGGTGTAGTCCGGTCAAACTCCCTTCTGTCATAGAATGATGGGGGGAGGGCTAATCATTCTGCCCTTTCGAGGCAGGGACACGGGTTCGAATCCCGTCTGGGGCACCTTTTTATATTTCTAAAGACATCTCTATTCTATGCACAAAATCCCAACTTCCCTGGAAAAATACGAGGCCAGAAAGAAGAAGCTGGCTGCTCTGGAGGGGAAAAATTGGAAAGAGCTTGATGCCAACTTCCACGATGACCACCTAATCATCGGAAACTTGGTCGTGATGAGCCGCTGGGAGGAGCCTTACATGAAAGAGCTTGCCGACCTGGCAACCCTAAAAGGCGGCGACATACTGGAGGTTGGCTTTGGCATGGGGATTTCAGCATCTTTCGTCGAAAAGCATGAAATAAATTCTCATACAATAATCGAGGCGCACCCAAAAGTTTTCGAAAAGGCAAAGGAATGGAAGGAGTCAACAAGCCATCCCGAAAGAATAAAGCTTCTTGAGGGTTTTTGGCAGGAAATCATAAGCAAGCTACCTTCAAACAACTACGATGGCATACTCTTCGACACTTATGCAGTTACGGCAGAGGAAATCCACAGAAACCATTTCCCCTTCTTCAAGTATGCACACCGCCTATTGAAACCCGGCGGAATTTTCACTTACTACTCAGATGAGCGAGAAAAACTGAGCGAGGAGCATCTCGCCCTTCTGGAATCAGCCGGCTTCAAGTCAATAAAGACTCATCTCTGTGAAATAAGCCCGCCAGAAAACTGCGAGTACTGGGACCACAAGTACATAGTCGTGCCTGAGGTAAGAAAATAAAATGGAAATCGTGAAGTCAAAGGATTTGGCATTGCTGGACGACATCAAAGAGCTCGAGAAAGAACTGGACGAGCATAACGACCCGGAGCCCTGGCCATCGTCGGTCTTTGAGATGGACTATGAAAATCCGGCATTTGAGGTCTACACTGCAAAGGAGGATGGAAAAGTAGTGGGCTTCCTCTTTGGCCAGTTCAGCGAGTCCATGGACATGCACTACCTCTCCTACATAGTTGTGAAGAAGAGCCACCGCGGAAAAGGCGTGGGGAAGGCACTTCTCGACGCCTGGGCCAAAGACTTGAAAAAGCCGGCCAAGGTATTCCTCTTTGCATACCCAAGTTCAGTGGGATTCTATGAGGGCCTTGGCTTCCGGAAAATTAACACTTTGACTGAGATGCAGTTGGATTTAAATAGTGAGTAATCTACAATCTAAAACGTGCGGGGATACCCGAGCGGCCTAAGGGGATGGACTCAAGAGAATTCTTGAGTGCTGAGGGCTTTTGCCCTGTGATCTGAGA
>JGI10211J34971_10001169_pt1 | contig 21883 bp, 20 predicted proteins | sample Etolagsediment_FD_34971 | JGI IMG/M metagenome (IMG submission 34971)
ACTGTTTTTCTTGGCATTTAGAGATTTTTTATAGTCTGTTTTTCTATCTTGGAGTATGTTTTTTGCACTAAAAGTGTTGCTTTTTCCAAGATGATTTATGATGAGTTTTGAACGCTCATAGCCATGTGAATGCCCACTTAAAACCAAATCAACGCCATACTTATCAAAGATAGGTACAAAATTTTCGCGCATATCTTTAAGACGACCTCTACTATCCCAGTCATCATCTGACTTGTGTCCGCCATCGCTATAAGGTGGAGTGTGAAACGCCACTATGACCCAAGGTTTTTTGTTTGCCGCCAAGTCACGACGAAGCCAGTTTGCCATCTCGCCATCGCTATCTCTACTCACCGTTTCACTATCAAGCATCACGAGGTGAAGATTTCCATTGTCTATGGAGTAGTACTCTTCAGTATGAGAAGCAACTCCACCAGCCTCTGCGTTTGTAGGAAAATCAAAGACATTATAAAACGCCCAACGACGAGCATCATGGTTGCCTACAACTGCCCAAGGAACATAGCGTTTGATGAGTTCTATATAAGGCTCAAAAAGAGTTGTGTTAAACTGTTTTTGCGTACCGCTTGAGTAGGCATTGTCACCTAAAAGGACCCACATATCGAGCTTGTTGTAGTCACCATTTATGTACTCAAGGAGTCTAGAGTAAACTTCGCTTTGATTTTTACCAACTTTTCCACTATCGCCTATTACCCATAAACGCTGACTCTCTGCACTCTCACAAAAAGTAGTAAAACTTCTTCCCTCATTGTCAATTTTTAGAGACTCAGAAGTGACACTATAGAAGTACTGTGTACACTCTTGAAGTTTTGGAATTTTTATGAGATGTTTATCTGTTTTACTCTCTTCAAAAAGGACATTTGTGAGTCTGCTAGGTGAGAGTCCATAGGCTAAACTGCCTATCTCATCTTCTGGCGTTTGCCATTTAAGTGTTACAGAGTTTTTTGTCTGCATGACCATATAGGGTTGACGATCTACAAACTGATAACTCCCATAACTGACATCGATGAGACGACCAACCCCATAGAGTGCACCAAGAGCTAAGAGAGTGTAGAGTGTTCGAGTCAGTAGTTTTTTCACCTAAAATCCTTTAAATTTTTTCTTTCATTTTTGAGTATATGTAGAGTGTAGCACTCACACCTATGATAGCACCAGCAAACAAATCACTTACAAAATGATCATTTGCAAAAATCCTGCTTATGATGGCAATAAAGGTGAAACTTGCCCAGAGATAAGCATATTTAGGAAACAAAATCATCAAGTAGGTAAACACAGCCATACTTGTAGTGGTGTGTCCTGAGGGAAAAGAGGAGTAATGTGTGGAGTGCTCTACTATCATGTTTACTTGATACTTCAAATTTTGCATAAAACTAAAGTCAGGGTTTTGAAAAAACAAAAAACCAAAACCATCCCCACCATTTTCTAGTTTCCAAGGACGTAGTCGTCCAAAGAGAGGTTTGAGTATGACGCTGATGAGACCTGAGAAGAGATTTACATAGAGTAAAAACAAAAAACGCTGCATATATAGAGAGTTTTTTTTGACAAATGCAAAGTATAAAGCCCCTAAAACACCAAGACCTATGTACCAGTGAGACTCTCCAAGGACACTTACTTCTTTTCCAAAAATCTTGAAAGTCTCTGCATTTTGTATGAAGTAGAGTGAGACAGCCTTATCTATAAAAAAGTAAGAGATAAAAATGGCAATGAGCATAGTGAGTAGAAAAATAAGATATTTTTTTTGAGAAAAAATCATTTGAGCCCTTGGTAGTTACTACATTTGAAGAGTTGTATGCTCTTCTCTTTTGTAGCATCATCTAAGAGATTGAAACTATCTAAAAGCTCGACTTTGTCGCACTTCATATAGTTTTGTAAATCTTTATGTGCAAATTTAAAGTCTATGATAATCATATCTTTAGCCAGTGGCGTTTGACTCTGCCAGATATCAAACTGATCGTATCTGTTATCTAAGAGATAGACCTCAGAGTCGTACTTTGCATTGTAGACTATAGCACGAGAGGCAAGTGTCCAGAGTGTAACTCCAATCGCCTCTTTTTGTGGATTTTTTATCTGCTTGTTTGCCCTTTGCATTATGCTCTCAAAACCGTAAATATCGACTTGAATAGAGTTCTCATCTGGAAGAGGAATAATCTTTGTAGCGACTTCTATATAGATAAGAGTTGAAAGTATAAGACCAAAACCAATGCCAAACTTTAGATACCTTTTCCAAGTGAGAGACTTCTCATACAAATAGTAAACGCCAATGGGGATAAAAAGCATATAAAAAAGAGCCGACCAGTGAGGAAGAGCAGTTTTGTAGAGTGCGGAGTAGGTAAAAAAGACAAATAAAACAGTTCCAAAAAGAGCAGCGAGTAAAAGAGTGTCGTTTTTAGCTTTAAAGGCGCGGTAGAGTCCATAAAACGCCACAAGAGAAATAAAAGGATTGTAAGCAAAAAACTGTGCAGAGAGTGAGGCTAAAAAGCCCTTAAAGTTTATATGCTCACTTGCAATTACATGATTGCTTTGGTAGGCAAAACTTATCCAGTCATTTTGAATATTCCAGTGCAAAACAGGAGTAATCATCACAAATGCCGTAGCGATGGCAACTAAAAGTTTTGCAGAGTAAAAAATATCATATCTCTTTTTTATAAGAAAGTACAAAACAGGAGGGATTATAAAAAGTACAGCAGTGTACTTACTGAGACCCGCAAGTCCAAAAAGTAGACCTAAAAAGAACCAGACTTTTAAATCCTGCGTTTGCTCTAGTTTTATCACTGTAAAAATGATGGGAACTATAAGTAAAAAAAGCAGGGTATCAGGCATCAGCATCAAAAACAGAGCATTAAAGATAAAAGAGGCATGGAGTGCTACAACAGCTATAAAAGAGAGACTTGCATTTTTATCTATCTGATAAAGAAGTTGATAAACAAAAATAGAAGTAAAAAATCCAATAGTAATGGCACTAATACGAGAGCCAAGTTCATTGATGCCAAAGAGTGAAGTAAAGATATACTGTACCCATCCAACAAGAGGAGGGTGGTCAAAGTAGCTCCAATCAAGCTTAAGAGAGTAGATAAGATAGTGAGCCTCATCAGCTCCCAAGCCTAAGTGAGGAGCGACAAGTAGCCTGAAAATGGCCACAAAAGTGATGAGATATAAAAGAGGCTTATGCTCCCTAGTGAGTAAGTTCATCAAGCTTAAATTTTAGTGTGTTAAATACCCAATCAGGTGTGATTATTTTTATACATTGGTTGTCACTACATGGCGTTTTTCTGTGGTTTGAAGCACTAACACAAGGAGAACAGCTCATACCTGCATAGATAGGAGTAGTAGGTCCAAGTGAGCCATAAAGAGCTGGCGTTTCAGGGCCAAAGATAACAAAAGTATGCATATTGGTTATGGAAGCGAAGTGAGCCGGTCCAGAGTCGTTTGTAAGCATAAACGCACAAACGCTATACAGAGCAGGGAGTTGTAAAAACTTCACCTCTCCTGCAAAGTTTATACAGCGTTCATCAGCTACATAATCAGCAAGGAGTTGTGCACCCTCTCGCTCTGCAGGAGCACCTGTAAGAAGTACAATAGCATTTTCATTGTATGCAAGAATCTTTTTGATAACATCGCCATAGTTCTCTCTATCCCAACGGCGTTGTGGAAGAAGATCAGAGGCATTTGAGTTTACGAGTATGACAGGGTTTTTATCTTTGTCAAAACCTTTATAAAGACTAGAAATAGTCGTGCGAACTGCATCTTGTTGCTCCTCACTAATCTCTGCTTTTGCGATTTGAATCTCTTCATCAGGAATAACACGCTTTAAAAATGGAAGCTCTTGATTTTCACTCAAGAGTGCATCTACTAAAGCTATGAAATTTTTTGCGATATGTTGGTGTGCATTGTAAGCAACCTTGTGCGTTAAAAAGTCTCCACGGTAAAGCCCCTCGTTGTGAAATGCATGAAAACCAACACGATTTACTGCTCCACTTGAAGCTGTGAGAAGTGCAGTAAAACGCGAAAAAAGCTCTAAGTCTATAACTGAGTCTATCTCTTTTTCTCTACACCATTTTAAAAATGCCAAAGAAGTTTTTGCAATTTCTACTATGCCACTCTCATCAATAGTGAAGATATTCTCCTCTTTTACAGTTCCTAAGAGTTGAAGCGATACCTTGTTTTTTGAAAAGATTACAAAAAAGATTTCTCCCTCAATGTTCTCTTTGAGTTTACGCATAGCAGGGTCAACAATGATAGCACTTCCCATCTCTGAGAGTTCAATGAGAAGAACATTTTTAGCTCTTATTTTCTTAGGTGGCATAAAAAAATCAGCTGTTTTTTTGATAAGTGTTCCAGTGAATGCTAGAGGAACTCCTGCATAGTGGTCTATGTTTCTCATTGTGTCTACGTTCATTGTATAAATCCTTTAGTTTTTCTCTTATTTAGGGCTGTCAAGTTCTTGTAAGATAATTTTTTAGAGGCAAATCCTCCCTACGGTCTGAGCCTCAAATAAACCATCTTGCAAGAACTCCAAAAACTCTAAAAATTTAAGTTGCTTTTTTACTCTTTATCCAGAAGTAAGAACCTGGTATGGCACTTGCGATAAGAAGTAAACCATATAAAATACTCATAGCAAGTACCTTTGTTTGATCTGCTCCTACTAGCATCAAAATCCCTATCATCGCACCCTCACGAACACCCCATCCAGCGAGAGAAATAGGAACAATAGTGAGTAAAAACACAGGCGGCACAGCGATAAGAAGTGTTTGAAAACTCAAATCAAGTCCAAGTGCTAAAGAGAGTCCATACATAGTTAGCACTGAGAAAAAGTGTACAACAACAGAGATGCTGATGTGCTTGAGAAGTAGTAAACGCGAAGCATAAAGAGAGTTGAGTCTGTTTGCAAGTCTCACAAAGAGATTTAAAAACTTGATATCTGCTAAAAATGTAAGACGGTGGAGTTGAAAAAGAAGTGCAAAGCCAGTGATGCCACCTAGTGCGATGAAGATAATGAGAAAAGAGAACTTCTCATCAAAAGCTCCAAAGAAAAGAAGTGTTGCTAAAAGGTTTAAGACCAGAAGTCCTACAAGTCCTACAACACGGTCAACAAAGACAACATAAAAAGCATCTTTTTTGTCATACTCTTTGCGTGTAAGGTCGATGATACGAACAGCATCTCCGCCTATACTTGAGGGTAACACTTGGTTGAAAAAAGTGCCTTTAAAATAGCTCTGAACATAAAAAGAGAGTTTCTCTTTAAAGACTAAAAGTTGAGAGATTTTAAACCATCTATACGCTGCAAGATAAGTTGATGTAAGTTGCATAAGTAGTGCGACTAAAATCCAACCACCGTGAGAGTTGAAGATGATTTTACTAAATTCGACAAAGTCGATATTTCTAAAGAGAAAGTAAAATATAGCAATAGTAATTAAAAGTTTGATAATATTTTTCATAGGGTATTATTTTATCGAAATTATGTTTAATGTTTTCAAAAAAAGTGTATAATTTTCTTCTCAAATGTATAATAACAAGCGAGCACTATTCTTTAAATATGAGGCGACTATGAAAATTTCTGATTTGGAATTTGAAATGGAACTTGGTGGCGTTGATAAAGCAGATATTGCTGACATCCTTAAGCTTTACAAAGGTAAGGCTATAAATACAAATATGCTCGATGATGAGCTTACAAGACGTGGTTATCCAAAAATCTTTGCTATAGACTATGACTCATACGAGGAAGAGGAAGAAGAGGATTGGGATGATGACTACTACAGTGTAGAAAAATTTCCACATAAAAATCGCTACGACTAAAAAAATCTCATAAACTCTTTTGTAGTTTATGAGTGCTACCGTTTAGAGTCTTACTTTCACATCTGCAACTTCAAGTATCTGATTATCTCCGCCACTATCGCCATAGGTATATACTTTTTCATAATCACTTAAATCTAAAAGTGCTTCTACTCGTTTTAGCTTTTCTACTCCATGACAGTTTGGCGTTTTAAAATATCCGCTAAAAACACCATCTATAAACTCTAGCTCAGTTGAGAGTAGTTCTACATTTTCTTTGTGAGTCCAAGGCTCTAACCAGCATTTCATGGAGGCTGAGACTACGACAACTCTATCTCCACTCTCTTTATGTGCTAAAAACTTTTTGTAGATATCTTCTCTTAGCATGGGTGTTATGCCCTGTGCTGAAAAACTCTGCGCAAGAGCTTTAAATGCTGACTCTTTTATGCCAGAAAAGTAGAGACGAAAAAGCATCTCTTTAGCTTTAGAGTTGTGCATAAGTTTTACCCTATAAAGAAAATAAATAGGTGAAAAAAGTAGGAGTTTTGTGTAGTAAGAGCGTTTACCTACTGCAAAGATGATGAACTCTTCAAGAGAGTCCTTTGTTGTAAGTGTTCCATCAAAATCAAAAAGAGCTAAGTTCATCTACTCACTCTCACCTGCATAATATCTGTCATTAAAATAGCACTTTCCTTTTGGCAGAAACACAGGCATAGTGTAAAACTTCTCTTTTTGGATTGCTAAAAAGTGTTTTTTGTATNNNTCATAACTAAAGCCCTTACATTCAGTGACATAAAAATCTGCGTCTTCGATTTTAAAGGTTTGGATTTTTACCTCTTTACAGACATCTATAAAGTGTTCTTGTTTCATCTCTCTGTTATCAAAGAGATATATATCTTTTTTGTCTAACTCTCTTACATCAACTGCTCTGTCATCCATACGACCAAAGGTAGAGTTGCTAAATATCATAGGGGCATCTTTTTTACAGTAGTAGTCGAGCATTGAAGAGTTTGTATAGCCTACACTAAAGAGTGGCTTGTCTGAGTACTTCTCATCTAAAATAGCACAAGTCTCAACTGTTTTTTTAGCAAATACAGCATCTTCATAGTAGTAACTAGAGTTTAAAAAAGAGAGTGGCATAAGGTGTATGGCAGATGCAAGAGGTATCAAAATCGCTAAATGAGCAAAAGTAAAAATAGTGTTGTACTTAAAGAGTTTTTTGAGATAAAGGTCATCTAAAAATGCGAAGAGTAAAAAGATATAGGGGATGAAAAGTACAAACCAGTGAATTCCCATTTGGTTTTTAAGAGATACGAGAAAAAAGATGACAAACATCAGTGAAAGTATAGAGACAAGAAGTGTTAAAAACTCTCCTCGAACAAAATTTTTTCTACTTTTGTAGAGAAAGTAAAATGCCCATGGCGTTACAACATAAATGAGGTTTAGTAAGAAGTTCCCAAAAGTTTCAAAGTTGTACTGAGACTCTGTTCTTGCAAAGAAGTTGAACATGATGTTGTTCCAACAGCAGTTGTAGTTAAAGTAAAGGTTTTGAGCGACTGCTAGAAGAATTATAAATGCCATGATAAGAACATTTTTAATGGCTTTGGTTTTGTAAGTCACAAAGACAAAAACAAGAAGTGAGAGCAGTAAAAATGCAGCAAAATATTTACTTAAAAACGCAGCTCCCAAGAAAATACCTGCGAGGATAGCATAGCTTGTTTTTTTCTCCTCTTTGTGAAAGGAGTAGAGCAAAAACATAGTCCCAAGTGTTCCAAAAAGAACAAGGGGAATGTCATTTGTAAAAAGCGACATAAGTATATCTACAGGAGAGGCTAAAAAGAGTAAAAAAAGCAGATATGCCCTGTTTTCATCCACATAAAGTTTTGCAATTTTGTAGATAGCAAACGCCACNGTGATAGCCGCCATAAAGCTAAAAAGCCTAAAGAAAAAGATGGAGTCACTTACAAAACTCATAAGGTAAATTAGCCAACCAACCATAGGTGGATGGTCGTAGTAGCCACTTGAGAGATGAGTTGCCCACTTGATGAAGTAAGCCTCATCTCCTGTTAGTGGAATGAGCGCTAAAAGAAAAAACTTTAGAAGTAGGATAACTCCTACAACCTTTATCTCTTTGGAGTAGGCCTGTGTCATATGCTCATCTTTTTAAAGATAAATTCTGGGATGTGAGCGATGATGAGCATCACATATTTCCATATCCATTTTGTATAGAGGATATTTTTTCCCTTTTGTTGTGCATTAAATATATCTAACGCTACTTCACTTGGCTGTGCTGTTAGTTTTTCTGGTAGGTCAAGATTCTCTGTCATTTTTGTAGCTACAAAACCTGGTTTAACTGTTAAAACAGTTACACCACTCTCATAAAGTCTGTTTCGTAAACCTGAGAGATAGGCACTAAACGCAGCTTTTGCACTTCCATAAATGTAGTTGGCTTTACGACCACGATCTCCGGCAACTGAACTTACTCCTACGATGAAGCCATTGCGTTTATCTTCCATATCATTTGCGATAATGTTTAAAAGAGAAACTGCTCCTGTGTAGTTTGTGTTGATGGCATTTAGAGACTTTGAGAAATCTTTTTGTGCCTCGTGTTGCTCGGGCATATAGCCTGAAACTACAACAACACCAAGAGGCTTTTCATCTAGTGAATTGTAAAACTCTTCGTGAGTATCAAACGCCGTTACGTCTAACTCTTTAAGCTCCACACTCTTAGCGCCTCTCACTCTTATATCTTCTGCAAACTCTTCAAGTTCGTCCGCGTTTCTTGCCGCTAGATATAAGTCATAACCATTTTTTGCATAGACTCTTGCCACTTCTTTTGCTATATCGCTTTTTGCACCTACTATTAGAACATAACTCATAATTAAATCTCCACTCTTTTACTTTGTAGTGAGTTAAACTTCTCACTCATTTTATTTGTTTTTCTATACTCACGAAACTTCTCAATTTGGGGATACCCTTTTTCAAAGGTCTCTTTACTCACTCTCACATCTTTTGTAAGGTAGATACGACCACCGTACTCTACGACCACCTTGTCAAGCTCATCTAAAAGCTCAAAAAGTCCATCTTCTATCTTAAAGTCAAGTGCCAAAGAGTAGCCCTCTATTGGGAAAGAGAGGTAGTTGGCGTTTTCTTTTGCGTAGAGTTTAAGCACAGCTAAAAACGAGCCTTTTCCACTCTGTGCAATTTTTTCTAAGATGATTTGCAGTCCTTCAAAACTACTCTCTTTTGGGAGTATAAACTGATACTGCGTAAAACCATTTTTACCGTATATGCGGTTCCAATGTCCTATGGCATCTAGGGGATAAAAAAACGTATCTATAGAGACTCTCTGTTTTGAGACACCATTGGGTGCTTTGTTGTAGTAGAGCCAGTTAAAAGCTTTTACGCTAAGTTTGTTAAGGGCAAAACTTGGAAAATTAAAAGGGATGTTTAGTTTGCTTGCGGACTTGTAGGCCAAGTCTCCATCATCTGCAAAGTCTCCGACCATTAGCAGACACTTTCCTATGTTCTCATCTTTTGCAAGACAGTCTATCCAAGCGACCGAATAAGGTAGGTGCTTGTACTCTTCAAACGCCGCGAAAGTCTCTTGTAGGTTTTTTGTTTTTATGGTTGTTTGGCGGATGAATTGAGAGTTTATCTTTTTAAGAGATATTTTTGCATCAAGTATTATGCCGGTGAGACCCATACCTCCACAAGTCGCAAGAAAAAGCTCCTCGCCTTTTTTTGCATTTACTATCTCGCCATCTGCACCCATAAGCGAAAACTCTTCAACACACTCGCTAAAACACCCTTCTATATGGTGGTTTTTCCCGTGAACATCAGAGGCTATTGCTCCCCCAACTGTGATAAGTTTTGTCCCTGGCGTTACTTTTAAAAACCAACCACGAGGCACAAAAGCTTCAAGTATGTCAGATAAAAGTACTCCCGCTTGACAGTGCAAAATGCCACTCGCTTCATCAAAACCTAAGAAGTAGTCATAAGGTTTTGTATGTATGATTTCATCTGCAATGGCAGAGTCTCCATAGCTTCTACCATTTCCAAAAGGGATGAACTCTTTACTCTCTAGTAGAGTGTTTTTAAGTGCATTTGTTGTTGTTAGTTTGTGGACTTTGTTCTGTGTTTTTGGGTACATTCCCCAGCTAATTAAACTCACACTCCATCCTTAAAAACAAATTTTTTATCGAGTTGATACTTCACTATGTAGCCTATACTTAGACCAATAACCGCACCGAGATACTTCGCATTTTCAAACGCGAGTAAAGTGTCAAACGCTATCTCAAAACCCCAGAAGATAAAGGTCGTAAACACTCCCATAAGAGAGTAGAGAACAAACTTTTTGCCATCATCTTTTTTACTCTTTGGTGTATGAAAAAAGATGTACTTTTTGTCTAAGACATACTTGAGGATTAAACCCGCAAGTGTTCCAATAAACATAGCAATATAAAGAGATAAAACGCCATCATAAAGTAAAAAACTAAGGTACTGAAACGCCAAGTTCACTACTGTTGATATGATAGCAAAAACTACATAACGAAATGCAATCATGAAAGCTTCGCGATAAAGATAAAACTAAAAAGCCAAAGGAGTATGCTTATCTGTAAAAACCTATCTTTGAGAACTATCTTTGTAGGACTTCCACTTCCTTGTTCTACAAAAGTAATCTGCATATATCTTAGTATGCCTAAGATAACAAAAAAGGTACTGAGGTAAAGATACTCACTTCCAATGCGAGAGATAACTTCAGGCGAAACTGTGTACTGCAAGTAACTCAAAATCACCACACCACTCATCAAAACCATAGCTGCGTTTACAAACTCAAGGTTGTAGCCATCTATGTTTTTACGAGTCTCTTTTCCCTCTAAAGAGAGAAGCACATCGTCTCTGCGTTTTGCAAGAGAGAGAAAGATAGCGAGTAAAAAAGTGATGATGATTATCCACATAGAGAGTGGGGTGTCTGTAGCAATCGCACCGGCAAATAAACGCAGAACAAAACCAGTAGAGATGATAAAGATATCTACAATAGCAATGTGTTTGAGTTTAACAGAGTAGAGGATGTTTAGAGCAAAATAGATAAATAAAACTACAAGAAGTTTGGTGTTAAACATATATGCCATAAAAAAAGTCAACCCAGCAAGAGCCATAAACAAAAAGTTTGCGTTTGCAAGAGAGATAGCCCCACTTGCAAGTGGGCGTTTGCACTTTGTAGGGTGTTTTTTATCCTCCTCTACATCCATGTAGTCGTTGAGGATGTAAACACTACTTGCTAAGATGCTAAAGAGTACAAATGCATAAAAGGAGTGTAGAAGATTCTCCTGCGTTATGTTAAACGCGAATAAAATAGGGGCAAAAATAAAAAGGTTTTTTATGTACTGGTGCGGACGAAGTAGGGCTAGTAAATCTTTCATTTTGCTCTCTTTTTTAGTTCATCTTGAGTGTAGGCATTTGAGACTCTGTAGGTGTAAAAAACACGTTTATCGGGAACTACAACATAGGTGTCTATAAGTTCTACATCTTTATAGTACTTCTTTAAAAGTCCCTCGCGTTGAGTATTTCTTGCAAGAACTAAACCATCTTTGTGCCACTCTTGTTCATCCCGCCACATATCGTACTGTGAGTATCTATCATCCGTTGCTACATCTGTATCGGGATGATTTGGGAGAAAAAACTTTAGGTATGCTGCAGTTGTGAGGTGTGCACCATAAAAATGGTCTCCCTCCTGTGCATGTGTGTAAAACTGCGCAACTACCTCTTTTGTTTTGTACATAAAACGTTGTACTTCAGGTAGATGCACCAAAAGAACATAGCGTGCTAAAAGTGTAAAAACTATAGCGACACCAAGAGCTACTTTGAAAGCTTTTTTAAGATCATATTTATGAAAAATGATAGCGAGTAAGATAGCTCCACTAATATACGCCGGTGCACTATAGCTTGGTGCCATACTCATATAAAAACTCTTGTAGGTAAAAAAGAGGAGTGCTACTGCGACATTTAGAGCTAAAAAGAAGAGCTTCTCATCTTTGAAGTAGAGTCTATCTTTGATAATAAAAAAGAAGAGAAGAGCTGTAAATACAGGAGTAAAAACTGCAAACTGTGAACCTACAAACTCTAAAATAAGCCAAGGTTTTATCTCATAAGTCTGTGTTGTTCCATGACCTATCTGAAAAAGAAAACTTATCCAGTCGTGTTGGTAGTTCCAGTAGAGCATTGGCACTATCACAGCTACAGAGATAAAACTAGCGAGGTAAAAGTTAGGGTTTACAAAAAGAGAGCGTTTTTTAACAAGTGAAAAGATAAGAACCCCAAAAACAAATAAAATAGCAGAGTACTTACTAAGCATCATAGCACCCAAAAAGAGTCCTGCTAAGATAAAATCTCTGCGTTTACCCTCAAAAAAAGCCTTGTATGCATAGTAGAGTGAGAGTGTCCAAAAGAGTGTAAGGGGTGCATCTGGAGTCGCAAAGATAAATCCTGCATGTGTTAAAATCACTGAGGAAAATATGATAACAGTAGTCAGTGCTGTTTTTTCATCACTCAAAAGTTTTGTAAACTTGTACATATATATAAATGTGATACTCATAGAAAAAATGTTTACAAGACGAACTCCCCAAACATCTTCTGAGATGAAGTTTGAAAAGTAAATCATATAAGCAATCATAGGAGGATGGTCATAGTAGCCACTCTGGAGATGGTGACTCCACATCCAGTAGTACGCTTCGTCCCCATGTAGAGGTAAAAAAACATTATAAATCGTAGAAGTGAGGGCTAAAAAGATTATGATAATATAGGCGGATTTTTGTGGCGTTTTGTAGAGTATGTTTAGCATAAAGTAAAAGAGTCCCTAGAAGTTTGATTGGCTTATTATACTCTAAATTTTGCACAACACAACTTGCAACACTATTGCAACATTAAAGTGCTGTACTTGCGCCAATTATATAGAAATAGAATAGAGGTTAAAAATAATGTCAGTTTATAAAGAGCTAAAAGTTTTTGCAAAAGATTTGAGAATCTTGATTGTTGAAGATGAGAAGATACTAAATGCAGAACTTGTAGAAATCTCTAAACTTTTTTTTAAAGATGTTTTGTTCGCCTATAGTGGTGAAGATGCATTGAAGATTTACAAACAAGAGTCTATGGATATAGATATTGTTTTAAGTGACATCACTATGCCCGGTATGGATGGTGTTGCATTGAGTCGAAAAATAAAACTTTTAAATGATGAACAAAGTATAGTAATCCTCTCAGCACATAGTGAAATGTCTTATATTGTGGAGCTGATCGATATTGGTATTCGTCAGTTTGTTCATAAACCTTTTGATGACAAAGAGTTGCTTTTTCGCCTACTAAAAGTCTCTGAAAGTATCACTCTGATGAAGGCTTACAAAGAGCATGATGCAAAGAGTGAAAAACTTATAAAAGTCACTACCGAAAATCCAAACCATACTCAAACTGAATCTAAGGCTGTTGGACATGATGTTATAGCACATAAGGCTCTCAATAGTGAGAGTTTTATGGATTCACTTCAGAGTGATGAATTTTTATGGTTGGCATTTGAAAATGACATTGCTACACTCTTAGAGCTTCAAGAGGATTTTGAGTATATTGTTAGTGGATTTCGTTTAAATAGTATTACACAAAAGATGCTTTTTAGCTTTAGTAAAACATTAAGAAAAGTACATACTATCTTCATGCAGATGGACTCGCTGACTAAGATATCACAAACATTTTTGGACTTGATTTACTTCATAGAGGATCTGGACTATAAAAGAGTAACACAGGAGCAGATAAATCACTTTAAGATGCTCGAGTTTATATATGAAGATATATCTAGGTTTATTGAAACTGTATTTATACACAAAGATACCATTGATATTCACTATTTAGAAGATTCTCTAGGAAGTTCTTTAAAGCAGCTTAAGCAGAGTGTATTGCAAATTCCCATTGAGGAAGAAGAGTTGGAGTTATTTTAATGTTGAGAATTGAAGAGAAGTACTACATTACTAGTCAAACAGATAAAAATGGAATTATTACAGATGTTAGCAGTGCGTTTTGTCGTATTAGTGGTTATTCAAAAGAGGAGCTTATTGGGAGCAGTCACAACATAGTTAGACACCCAGATACACCAGATGCAGTATTTAAAGAGATGTGGCACTCAATAAAGAGTGGAAAAATTTGGCATGGAGAGATAAAAAATCGTAGAAAAAATGGAGAAGCATACTGGGTTGATTCAGCTATAGAGCCTATATTTAGTGATTCGCTTCACATTATTGGATACAAGTCTGTGCGATTTGACATTACAGACACAAAAGCACTAATACTTGAAAATGAGGAAAACCTTGAACTTCTCGATGAGTTTAAGCTGACTTTTGAAACAGTTAACTCAGGTATCTCTTTTGTGGATTATGATGGACGATTTATAGATGCAAATCCATATGTTTTGAATCTCCTTGGCTATAGCAAAGAGGAGTTAGAAGATGTGTTTTGTTCAAATATAACCGCTCCAGAGTTTAGAGAAGAGAACAAAAGAGTCTTTAAGAGAGCTATTACGACAGGTAAACCCCAACATATAGAAAAAATATGCATACGAAAAGATGGAGTTGGAGTTTGGACAGAGACAGTTTTTCAAGTTTTTGATAGTGAAAAAATTCTTATAGCACTAAAAAATATTGGATCTTATAAAGAGCTTGAAGAGAGCAATAAACTTCTTTTGATGAACTCTAGAAGTGCTGCTATGGGTGAAATGACCTCTATGATATCTCACCAGTGGAGACAACCTCTCTCAAGCATAAATGCAATCCTTACAAAGATGAAAATCAAGTATGAGTTAGAGACTATGACTCCAGAGGAGTTTGGNATAAATTTTGAGAAAATTAAATCCTTGGTGCAACACCTCTCAAAGACTATTGACTTTTTTCACCAGTATTCAAAAGAGAAAAAAGGTGAAAAGATATATATAGAAGAGCTATTTGAAGCAATAAGTAACATTACAGCTCCAATCTTTGAGGGGAGCGCTATCTATAACTCCATAAACTGTAATTGTAATGACAGGTATGTGGATGATAGACTCGATCAGGTTCTGTTGAGTATCTATCAAAATGCTTCAGATGCACTTATTGAGAGGGGAACAGAGGATAAAAAAGAGATAAAAACCTTAATCTTTGAAAATGAGAAAAACCAGCTTGTCATACAAATAAGAGATACAGCAGGTGGAATAAGTGATGAAAATATCAAAAAAGTTTTTGAGCCTTACTTCTCTACAAAATCTAAAAATGGCTCAGGATTGGGTCTGTATATGTCTAAAACTATTGTAGAAAATCATATAGGAGGAACCTTGCATGTCTACAATGACGATAAAGGAGCATGTTTTGAGATAATAGTCCCTATACTCAAGAATAAAAATTAAAACTAAAAAAGGAAAAAAAGATGGCAAAAAAAGTAGTGTTTGTAGATGATAGTAGGACAGTTCTCGCATCTGTCGAGTTAGCAGTTGAAGAGCTTGTAAATGAGGGAAGTATTGTTTTTTATACTTTTTCAAATCCTTTAGAGTTTTTGGAGAAAATAAAAGCTGGCACTATAGAGTACGATATGCTTTTCACAGATATAAACATGCCACAAATGACAGGTCTTGAACTTTCAAAAAGTTTAAAGTCTCTTGATATTTGTAGACAAAAACCAATCTTGGCACTCACTACAGAAAATTCTGCAGAGATTAAACAAGCAGGTAAGGAGATAGGCATTGCAGGTTGGGTTGTAAAACCTTTTAGTAATGAAAAAATCGTAATGGCAATCAAAAAAGTTTTAGGAATCTAATATGGCGGTAACGCAAAACAGAAATAGTAAAAGTAAGATAACAGCATCAAGTGCTGAAAAGTATCTCTCTTTTGAAATAAATGAAGAGATGTATGCAGTAGAGATTTTAGATGTCAAAGAGATTATAGCAATGATGAAGTTTACAAAAGTGCCTAAAATGCCTCACTTTGTCAAGGGTGTTATAAATCTTAGAGGCTTGGTTATACCTATTATAGATATACGAAGTAAGTTTGAGATACAAGAGATTGAGTATACAGAGAGAACAACAATTATTATAGGTATAGTTGAAGATAGTCTCATAGGATTTATAGTTGATAAAACTGCTGATGTACTTAATATAACGCAGAGTGAGATGGCACCCTCACCAAAATTTGGAACAGCCATAGACACAAGCTTTTTAAAGTCAATGGCAAAAACAAGTAATGGTGTAGTGATGATAGTTGATCTGAAAAAAATATTTTCAGAATCTGAACTTAAAAATGTAAAAGATATAGAAACAACACAAGAAAACTTTGGAGAAGAAAAATGAAAATGACATTTACACAAAAATTATCTATGATAATCACTATATTAGTAGTGGTAAGTAGTGCGATAGCATGGTTTGGAATCAGTGGTGCTGGAAAGATTAACGATAGCCTAAACTCTCTCATTGATAATGATGCAAAAAAAGTATCGCTGAGTGCTAAGATTGAGCAAAATATCATAGAGATGCAAAGAGCTGANAAAAATATNATTTTAGCNACAACACAAGANGANATGGACCAGTTTGANAAAGAGTTTGATACTGCGAGAACTGACTTAGATGAAAAAAGAGCAGCTCTTAGAGACATGCTCACTACTGAAAAAAATAAGGCATTTTTGGATGATTTTAAAACAAAGTATGAGCTTTATGTGCAAACATATAGGAATGTAGCTNCTCTTACAAGAGAGAACTCAAATGTAAAAGCAAAAATCCTTCTAAATGGTGAAGCAAGAGAGAAAATACTAATNGTAGACAAGCTTACTGATGATTTAAGATCAAGTATTCAAACTGAACTCAATAAAAAACTTGATGTAAAATCAAGAAGTAGATTAAGAGCATTAGCCTTGATATCTGCTGCTGAGTCAAATACACTTAAGTCTGTTAGGGATGCAGGTAGAGCAATAATAGAAACAAAAGAAGCTGAAATGGCTCTTTTGGTTGATAGATCTAACAAGTTTTTAAAAGAGGCACATAAAAATATAGCAGATTTAAAAAAGCTTACTCAAGGTGAAGAGGTTGCTATTGTAAACCAAACTATTACAGCACTTGCAGAGTATGAAACTATTCAATCAAGCATCTTGGCCTTAACACTTAAAAACTCTAATCAGAGAGCTATGGACCTTTCTCAAACAAAGGCAAGAGAGTATGTAGCTGAAGCAAGAGATGCCATAGCAAAGATAGCTAAAGACAATGCTCAAAATATGGAAGTAGCTAAAACTAAAAGTGATGAAAACTATGCAGAGATAAGAAATGTCAACATAGCAGTTGCATTTGGTGGTATAACTCTAGCACTCGTTATCGCATTTTTTATGGTAAGACAGATGATGAATCTTATAACAAACAGTGTCAATAGTGTAAGCGAGGGTGCAGAGCAAGTAGCAAGTGCATCAAATCAAATCAGTTCATCTTCTCAGCAACTAGCAGAGGGTGCACAAGAACAAGCAGCTTCAGTCGAAGAGATAACGAGTTCTTTGACAGAGATAAAAGCGACAATAGATCAAAACAGTGAAAATGCAAGAGAAGCAGATATGCTTGGAAAAGATGCAAATGAGTCTGCAAAAATGGGTTATGACCATATTCAAGAGTTGAGTAAGTCTATGCTTGAGATAAATGAGAGTAGTAGAAAAATCTCAAATATCATAAAAACAATTGATGAAATAGCATTTCAAACAAACCTTTTAGCACTAAACGCAGCAGTTGAAGCAGCACGTGCTGGTGAGCATGGTTTAGGTTTTGCAGTCGTAGCAGAAGAGGTTAGAAACCTTGCACAAAGAAGTGCTGAGGCAGCAAAAGATACAGCTAACATTATCGAAAAATCTATAAGTGATGTACAAAAAGGTAACCAGATAACTGAGCAGACAAATAAAGCCTTTGTTGAAATCCTCGATAAAGTGAAAAAGACAGGTGACATAGTAGGTGAAATCGCTATAGCCTCTAAAGAGCAGTCAACAGGTGTAAACGAGCTAAGTGAAGCGATGAGTCAGGTTGACTCTGTAACTCAAGTCATAGCAAGTAACTCAGAAGAGAGTGCAGCAGCAAGTGAAGAGATGAGTGCTCAGGCAATTACTATGAAAGGAACGATTGCAGAGTTGGCTTCTATTTTTGGTATAGAGTCAGATGGTGGGTTTAATGCAAAAAGTGTTATTCACAATCAGATGAAATCAACTACGCAAACATCACAGACATCAGGCTTTAACTTAGCAAAAAAGAGTACTTTAAGTGTTCCTACAGCAAAAAAAGCATCACAGATATTACCCTTAGATGATGATGATTTAAGAGAGTTTTAGTATGCAAGTAATTCAGAGTGTAGCCACAGTTGATGCTAGTCTACAAAACGAGGAGTTGTCCATTTTATCTCAAGAGATATTTACAAAGATAGATGAGATAAAAGAGCTTGTTGTAGATGAGACTCAGGGTGTTGCATCGAGTGCTCTTTTTGCACTCCTATGCTCTGTAAAAAAAACAAATCCAAATATAAATATAGCACTCTTAAACCAGAGTGCTTTTAGACTTCAAGGCATTGGACTTATGTCACTAAAAAGAGGATAGAGGATGAATAAGCATGACAGAGTGATGGAGATTTTTCTACAAGAGTGTAAAGAAATCTTAGAAGATATCGCACCTAAACTTTTAAATCTTGAGCAAACGCCAGATAATAAAGAGATAATAAATGATATTTTTAGAGGTATTCACACACTAAAAGGTAATGCAAACTCTTTTGGCTTTACTAAGCTTGGTGGTTTTGTGCATTACTTTGAAGATTTACTCTCTATTTATAGACAAGAGGGTAAAAAACTACAGAGTAAAGAGGTTGATATTTTTATACGCTCATTCGATATTGTAGAGCTTGTTTTCTCATATGAGGAAGAGGGGCGCGAAGATTATCCTCAAGACTATCATAAAATCTTAGAAGAGATAAAAACATCGATTGATGAGGAGAACTCTCAAGAGACTCATGAAAATAGTTCAGTAGTTTTTGACGAGGTCGTCATGGAGTCTACCTATGAGCATAATGAAAATATAGACATCTCACAACTTCTTACAATGTTACAAGAGACGAAGTTTGAGTATAAAAATCAAGAACTAGGTGAAAAAAAACTTCACATAGTTGAGATGCATTTAGATAATGACATCTATCTTAGAGGCTATAATCATCAGATATTTTTTAGACTTTTAAGTGAGCTTGGAGAGATACTTTATAGTGTTTATGAGATAGATGAAAATTTACCATCTTTAGAAGATTTTAATACTGAAATTTCTTATATAAAAAGTCTGACACTTTATTTTTTAAGTGATAAGGACTTGATGGATATAGAGGATGTTTTTGAGTTTATTGCACAAGAACATGAAGTGAATATTATAAGCATCACACCTAAAGAGATAGAACAGATACTGCTAAAGACACAAGAACAAATCTCTTTAAAAAAAGCTACACTTGAGCAAGAACAAACAATCCTTACAGAAGAGAAAAGGCTTGCTCCTCAAGAGAAGACCAAAAGTTCAATCCGAGTGGAGTCTGCAAAGCTAGATGAACTTTTTGACTCTATAGGAGAGTTGGTAATTGCTCAAAGCTACATAAGCCAAAATGAGCAAATACGCAGTCTAAACAACAAAGAGCTAGATCAGTATGTAAATATGCTTGGAAAATCCACACGTCTCATTCAAAACAAGGTGATGGGCTTAAGAATGATACCTATTCGAGATACATTTTTAAAGATGAGAAGAGTAGTCCGTGATGTGTCTCAAAAGACAGATAAGCCTATAGAGCTTATATTGAGCGGTGAAGATACTGAAGTAGATAAAACAATGGTAGACAAACTTTCAGAACCACTTATTCACTTGCTTAGAAACTCTGTTGATCATGGTATAGAAGCAACTAAAGAGGAAAGAATAGCTGCAGGAAAAGAGCCAGAGGGAAATATCTACTTAAGTGCATCGCATAAAGGGAGCTCATTTGTTATAGAGATAAGTGATGATGGACGTGGTATAGACACTCAAAAAATCCTTCGAAAAGCCAGAGAGAAAGGATTCGCTAAAGAAGATGTAAACTATACTGATGAAGAGATAGTAGAATTTCTCTTTCATGCAGGTTTTTCAACGGCTGAGGCTATTACAGATATAAGTGGAAGAGGTGTTGGCTTAGATGCTGTTAAGCGTTCTATTGAAGATCTTCGTGGAAAAATTACAGTAGAGACAGAGTTCGGTGTAGGGAGTACTTTTAAAATTATACTTCCACTTACTCTTGCAATTATAGATGGTTTGACAGTACGTATAGAAGATGAGACACTCATAGTCCCTACACTCTCTGTTGTTGAGTCTTTTAGTCCTGTACTTGAAGACATACATCATGTAAAAGGGGATGGAGAGTTTATCAACTATAGAGGAGAAATTTTACCTATAGTGAGGCTCAACAAACTTTTAAATCTCAATACAAAAATTATTCCTTTTGCGGAGTCTACTTTTATTTGTGTAGATCATGAAAGAGGGCGATATATTTTACAAGTAGATGAACTTCTAGGTAGACAGCAAGTTGTTATAAAATCACTCGGTCTACTAAGTAACAATATCAAAGAGATAGCAGGTGTTGCAATACTTGGAACAGGAAATATAGCTCTTATACTTAATATAGAAGGGATTCGTGACTATCTTGATCTTGAAGTGGTGAGATAAGATGAATATGTCCGCATATGATATATCTAAATCTGAGTTTGCTGCTCTGAGCGAACTTGTCTATAAAGAGGTTGGCATTCATTTAGCAGAGCATAAAATAATGTTAGTAAGAAGTAGGCTCTCCAAGAGACTCAGGGATTTGAAACTCAACTCCTTTCAAGCCTACTATGAATATCTAAGAGCGGATGATACTGGTGAAGAGATTATTATGCTCATAAACCAAATAAGTACCAATGTAACAAGTTTTTTTAGAGAACAGTCTCAATGGGATTATCTTGAGAAAGAGATAAAGGTCATAGAGAAAAAAGAGACAAAAAAACTTCGTATCTGGTCTGCTGCATGTTCAAGCGGACAAGAACCCTACACTATAGCAATATTTTTACTCTCTACTCTAAAAAATCCGCAAAATTGGGACATAAAGATTTTGGCCACAGATATATCAGAAGATATCCTAAAAAAAGCAATAAGAGGAATCTATACAGAGCAAGAGATAGGAGCAATGCCAAAGAGTATGCTTGGAAAGTTTTTTGATAAAAAAAACCTTGCAACTAAACAGGGACAACAGCTTGTGTATGAGATAAAGCCTTTTATAAAAAACATGGTTACATTTCGTAGTTTTAACCTTGTATACGGGGACTATAAGATGTTGCCACCCCGTTTTGATATGGTTTTTTGTAGAAATGTGATGATATATTTTGATAAAGAGACGAAAAATAGTGTAGTAAAGAATCTCTCATCAAAACTTCTTAAGGATGGCCTGTTCTTCATAGGTCATAGTGAAAGTTTAGTGACAATGAAAGATGGTGTTTTAAAGCTTGAACAACCATCTATATACAAAAAGCAATAAGAAAAGGAGAAAAATATGCAGTTGAGTACAGTTTCAAATGATATGCTCTTAGATGAGATAAAAAGTAGGTTCTTGCAAAGAGATTTAATCATAGAAGATAGTAAAAAAATGCTTAAAGATTTAGAAGAGATAAACGCCAAGCTTACGAAATCTGAAGAGAACAAAAGCAAGTTTATGTCTATCATAAAAAATGAGTTTAATAATCCACTTTTTAGTATGATAAGTCTCTCTAAGTCATTACTAAACGCAACAAAAGATGAGAAAATAAAACGTATAGGAGACTCTTTGTATGAGGAGTCTTTAATGTTAAATTTTCAAATAAAAAACATCATTACAGCAGCTGATATAGAGTCCGGTACAATAGATATTCAGACATCAAAAATAAATTTTTCAGAGTTAATTCTTGAAATAGAAGAAGAGTTACAATACCCACTTTTAGATAAAAATATTGACTTAAAAACTACTATTATTAGTAATAATGATATATACATGGATAGAGAAAAACTTCATCT
>JGI10211J34971_10001170_pt1 | contig 21883 bp, 22 predicted proteins | sample Etolagsediment_FD_34971 | JGI IMG/M metagenome (IMG submission 34971)
AAAAACGTCACAACTCACAATAATGAAGATATCTCAGCGAGCATAGCTTCAGGTTCATTTGGGGTTGATGCAATGATAATCGCACCTTGCAGTATGAATACGCTGGCAAAAATTGCTTGTGGTATCTCTGATAACCTAGTTACAAGATGTGCGAGTGTGATGATAAAAGAGCAAAAAAAGCTTATCTTAGCACCTCGTGAAATGCCCTTTTCTGCCATTGCCCTTGAGAACATGCAAAAATTAGCAACACTTGGAATCATCATAGCACCACCCGTTATAGCTTACTACTCGGAGCAACAAACATTAGATGAAATGGAAAACTTTATAATCGGTAAGTGGTTTGATCTACTTAACATTGAAAACAATTTATATAAAAGATGGGAATAATATGCATAAAATAGCACTTTATCCTGGGACTTTTGACCCAGTAACAAATGGACATTTTGATATCATAGAGAGAGCTTTAGGACTTTTTGATGAACTCATTATTGCAGTAGCAGCTTCACAAGATAAAAAACCTATGTTTACTTTACAAGAGCGAATAAAAATGACTGAAGAAGCAGTTAAGCATTTGAAAAATGTTCGTGTTGTTGGATTTGACAACCTTACAGTTGATTTAGCAAAAGAGCATAAAGCAACTATACTTATTCGTGGATTACGCGCTGTAAGTGACTTTGAGTATGAACTGCAACTTGGTTACCTTAACAACTCCCTTGATGATACCATTGAGACTGTTTATTTGATGCCAAAGTTAAAACATGCGTTTATAAGTTCATCAATCGTAAGAAACCTACTTAAATTTAATGGAAAAACAGAACATCTTCTTCCAAAAGATGTACAAAGAATTATAGGCGGAATGACTTCATGTACATTACAATAGAAGGAATAGACACAGCAGGAAAAAGCACTCAGATAGAAGCGCTCTCTAAAAACTTTCCCGAAGCTATCATCACAAAAGAACCTGGTGCTACTGATATTGGAAAAGAGATAAGAGAGATGGTTTTATCAGCCAGAACACAAAGTAAAAAAGCAGAATTTTTGCTTTTTTTAGCTGATAGAGCGGAACATATAAAAGAAGTAATTGAGCCTAATATTGACAAAAATATGATTATCTCAGACAGAAGTGTAGTCAGTGGTGTGGCTTATGCTTTAGTCCAGGGCGAAATAAGTGAAACAGCAATTGTTCATCTCAACAGATTCGCTACTAATGGTATTTATCCCAAAAAAGTATTTTTGTTAAAACTTACAAAAGAGGAGTTGGAATTTAGACTTTCTCAAAAAGAACTTGATGGAATTGAACTGCGTGGCAGTGAGTATCTTTTAGAGATTCAAGATGCTCTCATAAAAGCCTCACAACTCCTAAACATAGAGCTTGTTGAAGTTGATGCAACACAAAGCAGAAATGAAATAACACAAGAGATATTAAACAATATGAACGATTAAAGTGTTAGTTAACTTCGATTATATAAATAAAAAAGATAAAGAGTTAGTAGAACTTTTTATCTCCTCTTGCACTACTAAAAAATACATCCTCGGTATAAATAAACTCACAAAAAGTGTTTTAAAGCATGTACAGGTTGATGGAATTATTGATGATTTTACACGTGTGCAACGCTCAAGAAAAAAAGAAATTTTACACATAGATGAAATTCCCAAAGATGCAATTATACTCTGGACTGCAACTGGTAGTCCTTTAGAAGTGAAACACAGGCTCGAGGAAAGAGGTTTTAAACATATAAGCTATCTTGCGTTTTACAAATACTCTGCCTTTGATTTAGCCCACCCTCCTTTTATCACTGACTTTAAATATGATTACGAAAACAACAAAGAAAGATACGACTGCGTTTATAATATTTTAGCTGATGCAAAGTCAAAAGAAGTGTTTGAGAAAGTTATAAACTTTAAGATAAGTTTTGACTACAAATTTATGGAAGGCTTTACAAATGACCATGAAGGACAATACTTCGACAAAGAACTCATACCTGATATAAAAGAAATTAATTTTGTAGATGGTGGTGGATATGTTGGCGATACGGCGAGTGAGGTTATAAAGAACTATCCTGATTTTAAAAAAATCCATCTCATAGAACCCATAGCTGAAAACATTCGAATAGCTAAACGCGAGTTAGGAAGTTTTAAAAACATAGAGTTTCTAACTTGTGGCGTTTCAAACAAGAAAACTACCCTGCACTTCAATGAAGAGAAGTCATTTTCCACCATCTACGGTAAAGGTACAAACAGTGTTGAAGTTGACACTATAGACAATCTCGTAAGTGAGAAGGTTGATTATATTAAACTCGATATAGAAGGTGCTGAACAAGACGCTCTTGATGGAGCTAAAGAGACTATACAAAAGTACAAACCAATCCTTGCTATCTGCGTTTACCATAAGGCTGAAGATTGGTACAAAATACCCGAAAAAATCTTAGAGATTCAGAGTGATTACAAAATTTACCTCAGACACTATATGGAAGGCATCTTCGAAACAGTGATGTATTTTATTCCTAAAAATAACATTTAGTTTTGTCATAGCTAAACAAAAAAACAACAAAATTCTCCAACACATATAATAATTTTTATTTTAGTACCTTATATAAATATTAACTAATAACTATAATAATATTCTCTAAAGGATAATAATTATCCTTTAGCTATACTTTCACCATCACAAACAAAAGGAATGAAATGGCTTGCGATTCAGGATCAAAACCAATTGAAGAAAAAGAAGTTATAGAAGTTAATGAAAATAATATAATAAAAAATAAGGAAAGTAACATGAGTTCATCATTAGTATTAAGAAAAGCACCAGAGTTTAAAATGGAAGCGTTCAATTCAAAAACAGGACACTACACAACAGTAAGTAGCGAAGATTACAAGGGTAAATGGAGTGTTGTATGTTTTTATCCAGCTGACTTTACATTTGTATGTCCAACAGAGATTGCCGCAATGAATGCAAAATATGACGAGTTCCAAGAACTTGGTGTAGAGATCTTAGCTGTCTCAACAGATACAAAGTTTTCACACAAGCGTTTTGTTGAAACAGAACCTTTATTAAAAGGTTTACAACTTACTATTGGCGCAGATACAACAGGAGTTGTATCAAGAGCTTTTGGTGTTATGATAGAAGAAGAAGGTATTGCTCTTAGAGGAAGATTTCTAATCAATCCAGAAGGTACAGTTGTTGCACAAGAAGTACAGGCACCGATGGTTGGAAGAAATGTAAATGAGTTTTTAAGACAAGTAAGAGCTTGGCAGCACGCAGAAGAGACAGGCGAAGTTTGTCCAGCAGGTTGGGTTCCAGGTAAAAAAACACTTCCAGTAAACACAGACGTTGAACAGATGACAGGTCGCGTTGGAGATTATATTACTATTGAAGAGATTCTAGCGTAGTACTAAGAGAGAGTAAAGAAGCCACTATGCTCTTTACCCTCTTCTTAAAATAGAGAGTTTTCAATCATAAAAAGTAAACATTTGCGGTCTTCTGTCTACTTTTAATTTCTGTGCAACTAAAGCAATTTTATTTACAATTTTTACTGTTTTCTCATTTACTTCAAAGTCAAAGAGAGCATCTTCCATATCTTTCTTATCTATCATAATTTGTGTGATTACTGTGCGTTTATCTTTTGCCTGATATATATACTGAATCAATGCATCAGAATCAAACTTAGGAAGTCTGTACAAAAAAACAAAATAGCTATTCTCTTTTTGCAAATCTTCATCTTCAGAAATCATTTTAATATATTTTCTTGAATGAGGACAGAGCGGGTCAACAAAAACATACTCACGACTCACATTTCCAGTGCCAATACGAATAGCATACTCAGATATAGATTTTAAAAGAACTTCTTCTTTTTGTGATCCAAACAGGTTCAAACTCAAAAGGAGAACAAAAAACAAAGTTTTCATCTTAAACACCTTTCAGATAAATTTTACTTATAGTTTAGCATCTTTTTTGGGATTTGTTTTGTAAGAGTTAGTAAAACTGCCACTTACTCAAAGATTAGTGAAGAAATAAGTTATAATTTCATCCATATAACAAGAAGGTCAAGATTGTGCAAAACACACCGCTAAACAAACAAAAATTTATACTCAAACTTTTTCCAGAGATTATGATTAAAGGTGCTTCTGCTAAACGACAAATGGTTGGACAACTTTACACCAACCTTATCTCAATTTTTCAAAAAATAAGTGCTGATATAGCAGTAAGAAAGTTTTCCGATAAGATCGAAGTTCTTGCACCGCTTGAAGTTTTAGCAGAGGTAAGACAAAAACTTCTTGACACTTCAGGTATAGAACAAATCTTAGAAGCTTTACAGTTTGATGATATGGACACATTAGAGAAAATAAAAGTAAAAGTTGGTGAACTCGTTATAGATTCTTTAGAGGGGAAAACTTTTGTAGTCAGAGCTAAACGCAGTGGCAAACATGACTTTAGCTCTGTAGAATTAGAACAAACTGTTGGTGGTTATCTTCTTGCTCATTCAAAGGCAAAAAGTGTGAGTCTGAAAAATCCTGAAATTACTGTTAGAGTAGAACTTATACATAATCAACTCAACGTAATCACTACAAACTATAAAGGTCTTAGTGGCTTTCCTATAGGAACTCAAGGAGATATACTCTCTTTAATGTCAGGAGGCTTTGACTCTACGGTAGCTTCATATCTTACTATGAAACGCGGTATAAAAACGCACTTCGTCTTTTTCAACCTTGGTGGAATAGCACATGAGATAGGAGTAAAGCAAGTAGCACTTTACCTCTGGTCTAAGTTTGGCTCATCTCATAAAGTGAAGTTTATATCTGTACCCTTTGATGATGTTTTAACAGAGATTTTTCGTTCAACTCCACCCACATATATGGGTGTAACTCTCAAGCGTCTTATGCTCAAAGCATCTGAAAAAATAGCTGATTCTATGGAAATAGATGCTCTTTTGACAGGAGAAAGTGTCGCTCAGGTTTCTAGTCAAACACTACGTAATCTTGCTTTGATCGATGAAGTGAGTAATAAACTTATACTCCGCCCTCTCTCAACCATGAATAAGCCAGAAATTATATCTATAGCCAATGATATTGGCACACGACACTTTGCAGAAAATATGCCCGAATACTGCGGTGTTATCTCTCAAAATCCTATCACTCACGGTTCTTTTAAACGCATGGAAAAAATCGCACAAAAATTCAACTATGATGTTTTAGATAAAGCCGTTGAAGAATCAAAAAGTATTTATGTGCATGAGATTATAGATGATGTGACAAACCTAGAAGCTGTTGAAGTAATCAAAGATTTAAGTTCTAAAGAGTATGTCGTTATAGATATTCGAGAAGAAGATGAGCCTATCCAAACAAGCTGTGAAAATATCAAGATACCTTTTCATAAACTAAAATCTGAGTTTAAAAAACTTCCTCAAGATAAAGAGTATTTACTCTACTGCGAAAAAGGCATCATGAGTCAGCTTCATGCACAGTATCTTCGTGACGAATACAAGTGTAAAAATGTCAAAGTTTATCGACCAGACAAGTAACACTTAAAGAGCTTATGTATATTTAGTATAATTACATTTTTTTATAATTCATCCATATATTAAAGGTTATAATTATAAAAAATGAGGTGACTGATATGCTTAATCATAATTTAACAACTCAATTTAACAAACAACTTAACCGCGAATTCTACTCCTCTTATCTCTATTTGAATATGGCTGCGTGGTGTACGACAAATGGGTATAAAGGGAGTGCAAACTGGTTTATGGTGCAGCATGAGGAGGAACGTTCTCACGCTTTTAAAATATATAATTATATTTTAAACCAAGGAAGTGAGATAGAACTTTTAGAAATTAAAAATCCAAAACTAAAGTGCTCTTCACTTTTAGAGTGTTTTGAGAAAAGCTTAGCGCATGAACAAAAAATGACAAAGGCTCTCAATGAACTTACAGAGAGTGCTATGANAGAAAAAGACTATGCATCTTATGGTTTTTTACAGTGGTTTATAACAGAACAGATTGAAGAAGAAGCGAGTGTATCAGAGATTATTGCTAAGCTAAAACTTGTAGGTGATGGTAATGGCATTTTTATGATAGATTCTCAACTTTCCACTAGGGTTCTCACTCCAGAACAAAAGGTTTGATTATGCTGATTCAACTTTGTAAAAAATGTTCTAAAAGAAAAAAACTTGCAAAAAATATCCTTCTAAAATATCCAGATTCTAAAATAGAAGTGAAGTCTTGCATAGGAATGTGTAAGTACTGTCAATCTCACGCCATAGCAAAAGTTGATGGTAAAAAAATCAAGAAAAAAAGTATAAAAAAACTTTTAGAAGAGATAGCATAACGCACAACCCAAAAAATTTCGGCATAAATCCATTTTTTTGCACTAAGAGTGTTTATTTCTGATAAAGCACTCTAAACCTTTTGTGTGATATTTTGGATTCTTCTTCATGAATTTCAAAGTCCAACTCTTTTAAACCTGTTGATTTAAACAAATCAATCTCATCTTGTGTTAATGGCCAAGGTGGACCAACAAACTGATTTTCTTGTTTATGGGCAACAACCAACAGTTTACCACCAGGAGCTACAACCTCCTCAATCGCTTTAATCATCTTCTCTCTAAACTCTACGGGGAGTGACTGTATAGTTAAGGCTTCAAATACAAAATCAAAATATCCTTTATACTTCTGCGGCATGTCAAAAATATCTTGTTTTTCATATCTTATACTTGAGTCTTTGGATCGATTTTGTGCTAGTTCCAATGCAACTTCTGCAACATCTATTGCTAAAACATCATAGCCTGCAAGTTCTAAAGCGTGAGCATCATCACCCAATCCACAACCAACTACAAGAGCCCTACCCTTATGAGTCTGCGTTTTATCTACTAAGTAGCTTTCTAGCAGAGGATTAACAGCTTGTCTTGCCCAGGGAATATTTTCATGGTTATCTTTATGTTTTTCATAGAGTTCATTAAACCACGAACTTGCTTGATTGTGTTTTTCTTTCACTTGACTCCTTTTTCTTTTGCCATCTTTTCACGTAGTTTGTCTTTTTTACTTTTGCCCTTCCCTTTTACAGGCGCGGGACCTTTCACTTTTTTAGGAGCTTCACCTCTGAGCTCAAAACCCTTTATCTGCTCTCTTTGAAGTTTAATCCCACTGCGTTTTTCTATGAGTTTAAAATGTTCTTGTTCTTCATGAGAGATAAAAGAGATTGCAGTTCCTGATTTTCCAGCTCTGGCTGTTCGCCCTATTCTGTGAATATAATCAGCCGGGGAACGCGGTAAGTCATAGTTTATAACACACTCTATATCATCTATATCTAAACCACGTGCCGCTATATCTGTAGCAAACAGAATATTGACTTTTTTCTCTTTAAACGCAGCGAGTGTTTCGTTGCGCTCATCTTGAAAAAGGTCACCGTTAAAGGAAGCTGCTTCAAAACCATACTTTCTAAACTTTACAGCAATATTATCAGTTGCGCGTTTATTTGACATAAAAACTAAAACCGACTTCCATTTGTTTTCTTTGAGTAAATGTCTAAGTAAGGGTCCACGATTTTCACTGTTTACTTCTATCACTCTTTGATTAATTGCCTCGACAGTTTGAGACTCTTTTATAGTAACTTCTATAGGATTATTCATAATCTTTGAAACGATATCAAGCATCTTTGGCGGATATGTAGCTGAGAAGAGTAGATTTTGGCGTTTATCCGGTAAGGCCTCTAAAACTAGCTCCAGCTCTTGTATAAAATCAAGGTTGAACATTTTGTCGGCTTCATCCAAAACCAAATACTCTAAATGAGAGAGATTCATCTGCTTTTTTTTAAGTACATCTAGAAATCTGCCTGAAGTTGCAACCAAAACATCACAACCCTGCTGAATATCATAGAGCTGATCTCCAATGCTCTCACCACCTATTACACTCACAATTTTTGGTTTTCTAGGAAGGTATTTACCAAAATCAGAAAAAGATTCTGCTATTTGAAGAGTCAGTTCTCTGGTTGGAGTTAAAACTAGCACTTTTATTTTTGCCTTGCCCTCGCCTTTTGTCTCATTCCAAAGCTGTAAAATAGGGAGTACAAAACTAGCACTTTTACCACTTCCTGTTTGTGCCATTGCCATCACATCTTTTTTTTCTAAGACCAAAGGAATAACTTTTTTTTGAACAGGAGTTGGTTCTTTATAACCTTTTTCTACAAGTGAAATTTTTATCTCTTTTACTAATCCTAGTTTGGAAAATGACATTTAATAATTCCTGATTTAATTTGTCCGAATTTTACTCTATTTGGACTTCAAAAGAGGTTTATTATAGATAAAAAAAAGAGAAAAAATGGTATCCTTTCGTTACTATTTACAAAGGACACAAATGATTAAATCGCTAAGAGGGATGAACGATATTTTAAGTGAGGATTATGAAAGATTTACTTACTTCATAAACACAGCTACAGATGTAGCACAAAAATATGGTTTTCACTTTATAGAGACTCCCCTTTTAGAAGAGACAGCTCTTTTTAAACGTAGTGTGGGCGAGTCTAGTGATATTGTTGGCAAAGAGATGTATCAGTTCACAGATAAAGGTGACAACGATGTATGTCTTCGTCCTGAGGGAACAGCTGGTGTTGTTCGTGCCTTTATACAAAAAAAGTTAGATAAAGCAGGTGGAACTCATCGCTTTTTTTACCACGGTTCAATGTTTCGTTATGAAAGACCACAAAAAGGTCGTCTTAGACAATTTCACCAGTTTGGTGTTGAGAGCTTTGGAGTGCAAAGTGTTCATGAAGATGCGACTATGATTATGATGGTAAGTGACATNTTAAAAAGATGTGGCATAGGCTACAGACTCCAACTAAACTCATTAGGTGATCAAAACTGTATGCCTCAATATCGNGAGAGTTTAGTGAAGTTTGTAAAAGAGCGTGAAGATGAAATTTGTGAAGATTGTGTGAGAAGATTAGATACTAATCCAATCCGTGTTCTTGACTGTAAAAACAGTAAATGTCAGTCACTTTACACAAATGCGCCAAAGCTCATAAACAATCTCTGCTCAGGATGTGAAGATGATTTTAGTAAGCTTAAAAAAATTCTTGATGAAAATGAAATAGCTTATGAGATAGATACAAACCTAGTACGTGGACTTGATTACTACTCAAAAACTGCGTTTGAGTTTGTAAGTGATAATATTGGTTCACAGAGTGCTATCGCTGGCGGTGGACGTTATGACAGACTTGTTGAATTCTTAGATGGAAAAGCTACTCCTGCTGTTGGTTTTGCCATGGGAATAGAAAGACTTATGGAACTAATTGTTATGCCGGAGCCTAAACGCGAAGGTTATTACATAGGCGCGATGGATGACAATGCTGTTAATTTGGTGATAAATCTTACACAAAAAAAACGCCAAACAACAAAAGCAACTTGTGATTTTAAGGCAAAAAGTCTCAAAAATCACCTTAAAAGTGCAGATAAAGCAAATGCTCTTTTTTGTTGTGTTATAGGTTCAGATGAGTTAGCAAATGAAACTATCTGGGTAAAAGATCTCCTGAACAAAACAGAAGAGACAGTAAAACTAATGGATTTTTGATGAGTGAACTAAGCAAAAAAATACTAACTTTTCAAAATAATAATATTGAAATATATTTTGATATAAATAAATGTTTTCATCATAAATTTCAGATACAGGCGGATAAAATTGAAAAACTATGGTCTTGACATATGGTCAAATAATAACTTCTTAATAGAAGAAGGTGAACTAAAATTAAATTACAAAAGCAAACCATCACTTTTGGAAATAGTAGAAAAAATTCGTTTGAATGATGTTCGAGGTCCTATGATTTTAAGATTTCCACATCTTATTCAAAAACAGATTATTACTCTATATTCATACTTTGATAAGGCAATAAAGATTAACAACTACAAAGGGAGCTTTAACGCTGTTTTTCCTTTAAAGGTTAATCAATTGCCAAATGTAGTTGAGGCTGTCACAAGAGAAGGTTCAAAATTTAACTATGGCCTTGAAGCCGGAAGTAAGGCTGAACTTATTTTAGCAATGAGTAAAACTCCTGATGGTGCACACATTACGGTAAATGGTTTTAAAGATAAAGAGATGATAACACTTGGCTTTATAGCTGCGCAATCTGGTCACAAAATCACTATTACTATTGAAGGCCTTGGAGAATTAGAGACAATCATAGAAGTAGCCAAAGAGTGTAGTTTAAAAATTCCAAATATAGGAATCAGAGTGAGACTTCATAGTGCAGGAAGTGGTATCTGGGCAAAAAGTGGCGGGATGGATGCGAAATTTGGTCTTACATCTACGGAAATCATTGAAGCAGTTTCTCTCATGCAAGAAGCGGATATTATTGACTCTTTAACAATGATTCATTTTCATATTGGTTCACAAATGTCAGATATAGCACCACTAAAGCGCGCCTTAAGAGAAGCCGGGAATATTTATGCAGAACTAAAGAACATGGGTGCCACTTCGCTTAATAGCATAAATATTGGTGGTGGATTAGCTGTAGAATATGATCAACATACTCAATCAAAATCAAGAAACTACTCTATAGATGAATTTTCAAGCAGTGTTATATTTTTGCTCGGAGAAGTTATGAATGCAAAAAATGTATCTCATCCGGATATTTTTACTGAATCTGGTCGATTTATAGTTGCTTCACACTCAGTTTTAATCACTCCGGTGTTAGAGCTTTTTACTCAAGACTATCATGAAAGATTATTAAAATTCAAGAAAGTAAATCCACCACTTTTAGAAGAGTTAAGATACCTTCATCAAAAACTAAATGACAAAAATTGTATAGAGTATCTGCATGATGCATTAGACCATATGGAATCTATTTTAACTCTCTTTGATTTAGGTTATATAGACTTACAAGACCGCTCAAACGCAGAGATACTTGTGCATAACATCATCAAAAGATCACTTTATCTTACATCTGAATACACTACAAATGAATTGGAATTACTCCAGATAAGTTTACAAGAAAGATATCTTATAAACGCATCCATATTTCAAAGTTTGCCCGATTACTGGGGTTTAAAGCAACACTTTCCGGTAATGCCTTTACATAAACTCGGAACCAAACCCCTTAGAGCAGCATCACTTTGGGATATTACATGTGACAGCGATGGAGAGATTGGTTTTGATCCAGACAAACCTCTTTTATTACATGATGTTGATTTAGATAATGAAGATTATTTTTTAGGATTTTTCAATGTTGGAGCCTATCAAGAGACTTTAGGAATGGAGCATAATCTATTTACACATCCGAATGAGTACACTATAAACATTAATGATTTAGAGTATGAAATAACTAATGATGTAGAATCAAAAGATATTTTAAGTGTCTTAGAATCTATAGGTTACGACAAAGAAGAAGTATTAAACAAACTTAAGACAGATTTACTAAAAAGTGACTTTATTACAGAAAAAGAAAAATCTGATACACTTGCAAAATTAGAATTGTTCGTGACTCAAAACGGCTATCTAAGAACTACAAACTAATTTTAGGATTTTAACTTGGGACTATTTTCTAATATAAAAGAAGACTTTTCAAATGCTTATCATAATGATCCTGCTCTTAACTCTAAACTAGATTTTTTATTTAATTATCCTGGAGTTTGGGCTATAGCTTGGTATAGAATTGCCCATAAACTTCATATGTCAAACTTCAAACGCTTGGCTAGAATGATTATGGGGTTGACTCAAATTTTCACGCATATAGATATTCATCCAGCAGCTACTATAGGTAGGCGGGTATTTATAGATCACGGAAACGGTGTGGTCATAGGAGAAACAGCTATTATAGAAGATGATGTAATAATATACCAGGGTGTTACACTTGGTGGTGTATCTCTAGATCATGGAAAACGTCACCCTACAATAAAAAAAGGTGTTGTAATAGGTGCTGGAGCAAAAGTTCTTGGAAACATTATAATTGGTGAACATGCAAAAATAGGTGCTAATTCAGTTGTTGTAAAAGCTGTTCCTGATTGTTCAACTGCTATAGGAATTCCTGCTCATGTTATTGAAAAAGGAAGATGTCAAGATCCGTTTATGCATAATATGCTTCCGGATATAAATAAAGAAATGTTTGAGTACTTACTAAAAAGGGTTGCAATTTTAGAACATATACTCGTTCAAGACAATAATAAAGTTCTGGAAGAAGATTTAGAGCTTGAGCATATTTATGATTCATTCATTAAAGCGATGAAAACATAAATATTTCATATCTATAAACTTATATACATTATTATTTTAGTATAATACCCTCAATATTTTATTGGAGGTATTTATGCTAACAGACCGCGTAAACACATTATCTGAATCAATCACTATTGCTATTACAACACTTGCAGGTGAATTAAAAGCTCAAGGGAAAGATATTCTTAGTTTTTCTGCCGGTGAACCTGACTTTGGTACACCACAAGTTATTAAAGATGCGGCAATTAATGCTATTAACAACAACTACACTAGATACACTCCTGTTGATGGTTATCCGGCCTTAAAAGAGGCTATTGTAAACAAGCTAAAACGTGATAATAATTTAAGCTACGCTCCAAATCAAGTTATTGCTAACAATGGTGCAAAACACTCTCTTTTTAACCTTTTCTCATGTGTTATTCAAGAGGGTGATGAAGTAATCATTCCTTCTCCTTATTGGGTTACATACCCTGAGCTGGTTAAGTATTGTGGTGGTACTGTAGTTGAGATTGAAACGCATGATGTCGACGGTTTCAAAATCACTCCACAGCAGTTAAAAGAGGCTATAACTAAAAAAACGAAAATGATAGTACTCACTATTCCATCAAACCCTACAGGTTCAATCTACACTAAAGAAGAGCTAACTGCACTTGCAAAAATTCTTGAAAGAACTGATATAATTGTTGCTTCTGATGAAATGTATGAAAAACTTACTTATGAGGGTACATTTACTTCATGTGCAGCGATTAGTGATGATATGTACAAACGTACTGTTACCATCAATGGTTTATCAAAATCAGTAGCAATGACTGGTTGGAGATTTGGATATATGGCTGCAGCAAATACAGCACTGATTCAAGCTACAAAAAAACTTCAATCACAAAGTACATCAAACATCAACTCAATCACACAAATGGCTGCTATTGCAGGATTAGACGGTAGTGCTGATGCAGATATAGAAAAAATGAGAAAAGCATTTATTGAGCGTCGTAATGAAGCTGTCGAACTCATTAATAAAATTGATGGATTGAGTGTAATTAAACCAGATGGTGCATTTTATCTATTTGTAAATATTAAAGAAGTAAGTTCAGATTCTCTTACTTTTGCAAAAGAGTTATTAGATAAAAAACTTGTAGCCGTAGTTCCTGGTGTGGCGTTTGGAAGCGAGGGATATTTTAGACTTAGTTTTGCCACTGACATAGAGACTATACGTGATGGTATTGCTAGAATTGCAGAATATGTCAAAGACCTAAAGGTCAGTGCAGAAAAAAACTAAATTTTTTTCTGCTCAAAAACTTAAAAAGTAGGTAAACCCTACTTTAAAGTTTTTTTTACTTCAACGCTTTAAGCGCTTCGATTACTTCATCTAAATTATCAAGAGGAATATGAACTTTCCATTCAGGTTCATTAGCATTTCCAACTAAAGAAATTCCTACACTTGCCACTGAAGCACTCTCTTTTCCATATGGCTCATCAATTTTTGCTACTGATATGATACCTTTTTTTGTTCCACTTAATGCAATCGTTTTTGACATACTATTTCCTTAATATAATTTTATTTAATAAGTTTAGCAATTTTACCCTGAAGTTTAAGCCACTGCCTATGACCCATCAGAGGAAAGCCTGCAAAAGTTAAGCCACTCTCTTTAATACTTTTAGTCACACCACTTCTCGCAGCAAAAGTATTAAAAGGTGCTATTTCTAAATGTCCTGATGTACCTGATTGTGCTCCCATTACAGTATTTCTTCCCATCTTGGTTGAACCAGCTAAACCACTTTGAGACACCAAAACAGAGTATTCTCCAACTTCACAATTATGTCCCACTTGAACAAGATTATCTATACGAACACCTTTTTTTAAAAGAGTAGTTCCAAAAACTGCTCTGTCTATAGTTGAACAATTACCTATCTCAACATCATCTTCCAAAACCACATTTCCATTTTGATAGATTTTTTTATGTTCACCAAGTTTAGATGTTGCAAAACCAAAGCCATCGCCACCAATAACCGTATTAGCATGAACTCTACAATCTTTGCCAAGTATACAGTCTCTGTAAATAGTTACACTTGGATATAAAATAGTATTGTCCCCAATCACAACTTGCGCGCCAACATATACATGAGCCATAATCATACAGTTTTTACCAATCACCGCACCATTCGCAATTTCAGCTTTATCAGAAACCACACTACCTTGACCAATAACTGGAGCAGGTAAATTATTATCTTCTATCGGAGGGGCAAAATGTTTTGAGAGAGTTGCAACTTCCCAGTAAGGATTATTAACAACTAAAGCGACACAAGATCCTGGAACATATTCTTTGATTTTTTCATCAACTAAAATAGCTCCAGCATTTGAGTTTTGTATATCTTTTAAATATTTAGAGTTTGATACAAATGAAATTTCATTTTTATTTGCATCTTTTAAAGTATTGATACCTGTAATCTCAATATCTACACCACTAAAATCAGCTCCAACTATTTTGGCAATTTCTTGGAGTCTCATTCTATTATCTCTCTAGTGCTACTGCACCACTTCTTACTATCTCTTTAGGATTGTAACGCTTAATAGCTTCTAAAAAGTTACTTACACGTTTTGGTTCGTCTGCTACCATTGCAATAATAACATTCTCACCAGAGTTAACAATTTTACCATTGTACGCTTCACAAAGTGTATTGATATCACCAATATTTTCAGTTATTGGGAACTTTATCAATGCCATCTCTTTTTCAACTAAATCTGCATGTTCATAAACACGAAGAACAGGTATAAGTTTATGAAGTTGTTTAGTAATCTGTTCAATCACACGAACAGAACCAGATGTTACAATCGTTAAACGAGAATATTTACTATCTGGAATAGGTGCAACTGTTAAAGATGTAATATTATATCCACGTCCGGAGAAAAGGTTTGTAATACGAGATAAAACACTCGCTTCATTAACAACGATAACTGAAACTACTCTTCTTTCACTATTCTCAGTCATTATTTTGTCTCCTTTTTCTCTAATAACATCATATTAAACAGACTTCCACCTGATGGTACCATAGGCATAACATTTTCAAATCTTTCAACAATTACTTCTATAAATGTAACTACATTTTTTTCAACTGCATCTTTAAGAGCAGCATCAAATTCTTCTTTAGTTTTAACTCGATATCCTATCCCGCCAAACGCTTCAGAAAGTTTAACGAAATCTGGTTGTACAGACAAATCTGTTTCACTATGACGTTTGTCGTAAAAAAGTGTTTGCCACTGACGAACCATTCCGAGAAAATTATTGTTTAAAATAATATTTATTACAGGTATCTTTTTCTCAACTGCAGTCATCAACTCTTGAACATTCATAAGAATAGAACCATCACCAGTGAAGTTGATAGAAATTTTATCAGGGCATGCTGCTTTAACACCTATTGCTGCAGGAAAACCAAAGCCCATAGTTCCAAGTCCACCAGATGTTATCCACTGATTAGGACGAGAGAAAGGATAAAATTGTGCTGCCCACATTTGATGCTGACCAACATCTGTTGATATATTAGCACTATCACCAAGAAGTTCACCAACACGTTTTACAACCCATTGAGGTTTGATTCTATCTGTATCTTCATGAAAAGTTAAAGGATGAAGTTCAGCAAAGTTACTTATAGTTTCTCTCCATAACTCATACTTTTCGCTATGAATTTTATCAACTTGTTCAAGCATTTCATTTACAACATTTTTAACATCACCAACGATTGGATAATCTGCGTTTACAAGTTTTGAAATTGATGCAGGGTCGATATCAACATGAATAACATCTGCGTTTTTTGCAAATTCTGAGAGTTTACCAGTAACACGGTCATCAAATCTAGCTCCAAGTCCAATAACTAAATCTGTTTCACTCATAGCCATATTTGCAGCATAAGAACCATGCATTCCAAGCATATCTATTAACAAGTCATCATCATGTGCTAGAACACCTCTAGCCATTAAAGTCTCAACCGCCGGAATACCAGTTTTATGTACTAATTCTCTTACTTCGTAGGCTGCATTTGCATTAATAATCCCACCACCAAGATAAAAAAGTGGACGCTTGGATTTTGCAATGGCTTCCATAGCTTTTCTAATCTGACGTGGGTTACCTTTCACATGTGGCTTATAAGTTTCAAGCTCAAGTTCAATATCATAATTAAATTCAGCTATTTGCGCTGTAACATCTTTAGGAATATCAACATGAACAGGGCCTGGACGTCCAGAACGAGCTATATAAAAAGCTTCTTTAAGTACACGAGGAAGGTCTGCTGCATCTGTAACAAGATAGTTATGCTTAGTACAAGGACGAGAAATTCCAATAGCATCAATCTCTTGAAAACCATCAGTACCAATCAGACTCATAGGAACCTGACCAGACACAACAACAAGAGGAACAGAATCCATATAGGCATCAGCTAAACCAGTTACTGCGTTTGTAAAACCGGGACCAGAAGTAATCATAGCTACCCCAACTTTACCACTTGCTTTTGCATATCCTTCTGCTGCATGTATAGATGCTTGTTCATGACGATTTAAAATATGTTGAAATCCATCTTGTTTGTATATCTCATCGTATACATTCATTATTGCCCCACCAGGGTAACCAAAAACTGTGTCAACACCCTCAGCAATAAATGCTTCTATGACCATCTGTGCACCACTAATTTGCATGATAAGTCTCCTCTGTAAAAATTATAATTTTAAAAATTTGGTGATTATATCCAAGAGGAGCTATATTTGAGGTTAAAAGGGGATGTAGTTTACAAGTTGAAAATTAATCTAAGATTGAGTCTACTATCATTGATGGTCGCCACATCGTAATTGAGCCATGCGTCAGATGATCTAAAGTCAATTTTGAATCTGGATAACTTGTTTTAAATTGTCCATAAAAATTCTCTATTTGATCTTGCAATCCAAAGGATAACATATAATTTTTTATACCATTTTCAAGTTTAATCTTGGAAACTTTTTTATTCATAGCATTTTCTAGTTGAACCATATAGCAGAGTCCAAAAACAGTCGCTAAAGATGTATATTTTGAGCTAATTTTCATATAAGGTTCTAAAGCTTTTTTAATGCCTATTATATTACCTTCTACTGCATATGAATTTGCTCTACTTAAATCACTATTCCACTGTCGCTGAAGGACTCTTGCATCCTCTATATCTTGTAGAATTTCAAAACGTGCTAACAAGTTATAGGCAAGAACCATATCTTCCTCTTCCACAGCATTAAAAAATTTCTGTCTTGATTCAATACCAAGTATGAGTTCTCTCACTTCCTCACTAAAATCAGTAAAATCTTCTAATATTCTTAATAATTTTATAGCAGAATGAGTATCACCTTCTTCTATAAGTTGTTGAGATTTTATATAAAGTGAATCAGCATATTTCATAAGATTTTCATAATCTCTAAACTCTTTTAAAAATGGATTCAATTTTATAAGTTCAAAAGCAATTCTAAAGTCTTTTTGACCTATAGCGACTCGAAAACGTTTATAAACCTCACCCTGAGTTAAAAGCTCTTTAATCAGTTGAGTTTTTTCACTTATACCTCTATATGGTGCAAGTATCTCTTTTGCTTTATCTTCACCTTTTGGATCTAATGCATAAGATTGCGCCATATCAAAAGCTTTTTTCCAGTTTGCTTCAAGTGCTCTATAGAGACTTGAATCTTTATACATCGGATGTGTATTTGCAAGTCCATATGCAAGTGTTAGTTTTCCTTGCTTGGCAAATGTAGCGAACTTTTCAAAATCTTCATACTCATGCATTACTTTTCGCATAATTGTGTTTTTAGCAGGTATGTTTTTAAAATGTTTAAAAAGTACTACTGCTGTATGTTCATCACCCTTTTCCAAAGCTTTTTTAGCTTTTGTAAGTGTTGTTTCCCATAAATTTAAAACAAGGTTGCATATCTTGGTATATTTTAAAATAGGGTTTTTATCAGACTCAGTTTGAATAGCTTCAAAATTTTTTGCTTTTAGTAAATCCTGAAATTTCTCTTCACCTTCGTAAATATTATAAAACAAGATATTTCCCTCTTCTGTACCTACTATAAGTTGATTTGTCTCTTGATTAAATTCTAAGGCGGTAATAACTGCATTGAGTTTTATATATTTTCTTGATAACAATTCATAGCTATTTAAATCGTAAAGTATAATATAGCCTAACTGTGTTCCTATAAATAAAAACTGATCATTCTTGCTTGTTGTCATCTGAGTAACAGTATCATGGATACCTTCGAGTCTATGAATAACTTTTCCACTATAAATATTCCAAATAATTGCTGTTGCATCCTGATCTATACTTAGTAAGCGATTATTTTTTAAAAATCGCAGCTTCATAACAGGTGCCATATGTGCAATTAACTTCGACTTTGGCGTCATTGTTGAGAGATTAAAGAGGAGGATTTTTTTATCAAAACTAGCGGTTGCAACCCAATTCGAATTTTGACTAAAGGCAATATCATTGACGGTATCAATATGGAAAGGAAGTGTAAATACAAGCTTGCCACTTTTAAGCTCTATAGCATAAGTTTTTCCATCATCTCCGCAAGAAAACATGTATCTACAAAGAGGATCTATTCCAAGACAAGAGACTTCTCCGTGGTGCTTTTTTACCTCAGTAATAATCTCTTTTGTGCTTGCATTATATAACCTTGCTTCTTTAGAATCAGGGCTAACGCTTGCAAAATACTTAGCATCATTACTAAACGCAACCATACTTTCTCTATATCTTTTATGACGAATTTTAACTTTAAATCCATTGAAAAGATTAAGTGTTTTGGCATCAAAAAATCTTATTGTTGTTTGAGAATCAACGACTAAAAGAGAGTTATTTTTTAGCATTTTTAACAAGATTACCGGTTCTTTTATGTTCCTGCTATCAATAACTTCCATGTAATTATTAATCCCTTAAATATCCCTCAGATTTTAAAACAGAAGAAATTTGAGCTTGATGTTCTTCACCTTTAGTCTCCATGTGGACTGTAACATTTGCATCTCCGTAATCAAGAGAAACAGAAGTTCTATCATAAGATATATGAACAATATTCGCATTTAACTCTTGAAGTATCTGTGTAAAATGCATAAGCGATCCTGGCTTATCCACTAAAGTAACTGTTACTTTCATCTTGCGACCAGATTTAAGCAGACCTTTTTCTATAATTACAGAAAGAAGNGTTACATCCATGTTTCCGCCACTCAAGACTATTGCTACTTTTTTGCCCTTTAAATGTTNTAGTTTATTGTGTAAAAGAGCGGCAACACCAACAGANCCNGCACCCTCAACTACAAGTTTCTGTTTTTCCAAAAGAAACAAAATTGCACTAGCAATTTCTGCGTCATCAACACTAATGATTCTATCAACACACTCCAAAGCATATGCAAGCGTGATTTCAGAAGTATCGCGTACAGCAATACCATCAGCAATAGTTCGAACACTTGTGCTATCAATAGCTTTTTTAAGATCAAATGAGTTCTTAAACGCAGGTGCACCACATGCACTTACACCGATTACTTCAATTTTAGGATTTATAGATTTAAAGGCACTTGCCATTCCTGCGATTAATCCACCACCACCAACAGGAATTAAAACAGCATCCAATGTATCACATTTATCTAAAATATCAAGTGCCACTGTACCCTGACCTGCGATAACAGCTTCATCTTCAAAAGGATGCACAAAAGTTAAAGAGTTTTTCTTTCCATACTCTTTTGCATATGCATAAGCTTCATCATAATTAGATCCGGCCAGGATAACTTCAGCACCATAATGCTTTACACCATTTACTTTTGTAAGAGGTGTTGATTCAGGCATCACAATTACAGCTTTAATATCAAATTTTGAAGCAGAAAGAGCAACCCCTTGAGCATGATTTCCTGCACTCGCCGCAATAACGCCACAAGCTCTTTGTTCATCACTTAAAGATGCTATCTTGTTATATGCTCCACGTATTTTAAACGCACCTGTAACTTGTAAGTTTTCTTTTTTTAAATATACATCACAAGATGTTATTTCACTAAGATGAGGAGCATAAGAAAATGGAGTATCAACTACAACATCTTTTATGCGTTCTTTTGCTTCGTAAATTTTTTTTATATCTAACAATAAATTACCTTTTTATAAAGAACGATGTTCTACCATACTACAGAAATTCTGAACTACTTTCATTCCAGCCTCTTCTGCTTTTTTTGCAGCTGCGTTATTTACTATACCTTTTTGAGCCCAAAAAACTTTTACATTGCCTTTTTTAATACAAGCATCTGCTATAGGGTCAAGTGCAGCTGGTTTTCTAAATATATCTACCATATCCACATCAAAAGGAATTTCTAATAAAGAACGGTAAACTTTTTCACCTAAAATGGTCTCTTCTTTTGGATATACAGGAACAATCTTATAACCCTGCTCTTGTAAATATTTTGCCACTTTGTGGCTATCTTTACTCTCATCTGGAGAAAGACCTAAAATCGCTATAGTTTTCACAGAATCAAAAATATCTTTTATCTCTTGTTTGTTTGCATTAACACTTGGAAATTCGCACTCCATAATATAAACCTTTTCATATACTCTTAAATTTCAGTGATTATATCAAAAAATCATAAAGTTCTCTATAAGCCAATAATATTAAAGTTCTTGGGGCTTTCCTATATAGAAACCTTGTCTATAATCAATACCCATTTTTATAACTGTATCATTTACAGCTTTATCGCATACATATTCAGCGACTAATTTAAAACCAGATTTTTTAGCAAAGTGTATGATAGTCTCAGTCACGACTCTACTGTTTTTATCACTATTTATATTTTTGATAATGGAGCCGTCAATTTTTACATAATCAATATCCAGTTTTAGTATACGTTCAAAATTGGAATAACCTGAACCAAAATCATCTATGCTAACCCTGCAACCTTTACTTTTAACTATTGCAATAAAGGCACTCATATCATCATAATTGAGAATACTCTCTGATTCTAAAATTTCAAATGTTAATCGTTTTGCAATATTATAACGATCTATTAAACTTAATATGTGTCGTACTGTTCTTTCGTCTGAAATATCTTCATATGAAATATTTACAGATACAGACTCTTCTCTATTTTCAAAAATTTTAAAAACTTTTTTAATCATAATTCTTGTTATTTGTGGGTACAATTTTGCATGTTTTGCAATCTCCAAAAATGTATTTGGATAAATAATATCTCCATTCTTATCTATAATTCTTACTAAGGCTTCATAAAATACAATTTTTCCATCTTTATCAACTATTGCTTGAAAGTGAGGAATAATGCGTTCTTCTTCAATTGCTTCAGATATTTTCTTTGTCCATCTAAGATTATTTTCAAAAGTTTTAACCAAGCTTTTAGCATCTTTATAAAAAGCATAATAATTATTTGAACTTTTCGCGAATTTTAAAGCGATATCAGCCTCTTCTAATTGTAAAATTGAAGGTTCTATTGAATTTTTATTACACACTGAGACACCAATGCTCGCATACAAGAGTAGTTGTAATTCTTTTGGTCCAAATTTAAACTCAGAAATTCTCGTTTTAATAAAAAACAAAATATCATGTAATTTAAAATCTGATATTTCTCTCCCCCCTAAGAGAGCAAACTCATCAGAGTGCATTCTATAAACTTTCAACTCATACTCTTGAGCAATAGTTTTAAAAAT
>JGI10211J34971_10001173_pt1 | contig 21873 bp, 23 predicted proteins | sample Etolagsediment_FD_34971 | JGI IMG/M metagenome (IMG submission 34971)
TAAATGCAAAAGGTGAGGTTAATAATGTACATATTAGAAAACATAAAGCTTAAAAATACACTACTAGGTCTTAGTTTAGCAACTATAGCACTTGTAACATCTGGTTGTAATAACAGTGATGTAAAAATGTCAGATGCAACAAATGCACAAACTGAGAAAAGAGCGGTAGATGGTGCTGTAAAATATGAAATAAAAGATGGTAAATATGAAGCTTACCATGTGAATACTCAAAAAGCTGAAAACTTTGGATATGGTAGAACACCAACTGAAAGAGAAATTAAAGCTTGGGATATTGATGTAACTCCTTTTGGAAAAGATGCACCAATGTATGATATGAAACACGGAGAAGTTGTTTTAGATGAAGATGGTCAACCAAAAAAAGCTGAAGGTAGTGTAGAGTTAGGAAATGAACTTTATGATGCTCAATGTGCTATGTGTCATGGTGACTTTGGTGCAGGTGGAAAAGGGTACCCTACTCTTTCTGGTGGAACATTAGCGTCTTTAAAAAACCAACTATTCAATCCTGCTGATGCAAATCCAGGGATGGAGCCACCAAAAAGAACTATTGGAAGCTACTGGCCTTATGCTAGTACATTATTTTGGTACATCCAAGATGCTATGCCATTTCCTCATCCAAAAAGTTTAAGTAATAGTGAAACATACGCTCTTACAGCTTACTTATTGTATGAAAATGGTATTCAAATCGATGGTGAAGAATTAGATGAAGAATATGTTCTTGATAGAGAAAAATTCTTAAAAATAAAAATGCCAAATGAAGATGGATTCTATCCTGTAGTAGATACACCAGAAGATCCAAAACAAGGTGTTAGAAACATGACTGAATTCTTAAGTAATCCTGAGAACTATGGAAAAGGTACAAGATGTATGAAAGATTGTATCAAAGAAGATGTTAGCAAACTTGTTATGAGAATTACTGATGGTGGATTAAGTGACTTTAACCCTCCAGCATCAACTGAAAGAAGTATGCCAGTTGTTGAAGCAACAGGTCCTGTACATCCTGGACAAGCTGCTTATGAAGCTTCTTGTAGTGCTTGTCATGCAAATGAAGCAATCGGAGCTCCAGTTGTTGGGGATAAAGAAGCTTGGGCTTCTGTAATGGCAAAAGGTATTGATGGTGTTTATCACAATGGTATTAATGGTATTAATGCTATGCCACCAAAAGGTGGAAATATGGACTTATCTGATGATGAAGTAAAAGTTATCATAGATTATATGATAGAAGCTAGTAAATAGTTTATAAAATATAATTTACAAAATATTAAAGGTTCAGTTTAAAAGCTGAACCTTTTTTTATTTTTTATTATACTATAATTATTTGTTATGTTAACATTAGAGAAACAAATAATTTTTATTCCCATTAGTAATATAATAAAAAGTTATAGTATTTTTTTATAAAATTTTAATTTTATTATCAACTTTTTGCTACTTTATATTACAAATTATAATATTTAATATATTAAATAAGAAATTACTATAATCCCTTATTTAAGGGGTTTATAGAGGTTTATAAAACTTACAAAATTATAATAAAAAAAACTTCAACTTATATATCAAAAAATATTAAATTTTTTAGCAATTTTACTTGACATTAGACTAGAATTTAGATTATAATTCTCTGTTTTAGTATTTTAACATACTAAATATATGTTAATAAAAAATAAATATATTAACTACAATAAAAAAAGGAGACAAGATGAGATTAGCTAAAAGTTTACTAATAGCATCAGCGATAAGTGGTTTGATTTCTACTTCAAGTTTTGCGAATGCAGATCTAGTTGCGAAAGGTGAAAAGATTTTTAAAACGAAAAAACTTGGAAACTGTGTAGCATGTCATGCCGTTAATGGTAAAGCTGATATTGATAAAATGGGTCCAGGGAGTTTTGGTCCAAAACTATCAGGTCTATCATATTGGGATGATAAAACACTTTACGATACAGTATATGATATATATGCTGCAAGAGGTATCAAAATATCTGCAATGCCTGCATTTGGAAGAAATGGTTGGCTTGACGATAAAGAAATTAAAGCAGTTGTTGCTTACTTAAAAACAATTAATTAAAATTAGGAGAAAAATACAATGAATAGAAGAAATTTTTTAGGTTTAGGTTTAGGTGCAGCAGCTGTTGCAATGGTTCCAATGAATTTAAGTGCAATAGACTTTAGAGCTACAAAACCAGCAGCATGGACTGCAACAAAAGTTGATGCAGCTATGAAAGACCTTTATGGAACAACAGCTACAACTGAAAGTGGTGTTAAGTTAAAAGCTCCAGATATTGCTGAAAATGGTGCAGTTATTCCTGTATCTGTTTCATCTAAATTAGCTGGTAAAACAGTAGCAATATTCCAAGATGCAAACCCAGAAGCTACAGTTGCTGTATTTACAGTACCAGCAGGTGGAATTATTGATTATTCAATCAGAATCAAAATGCAAAAAACAGGAACAGTTACAGCTGTTGTTGATGTTGATGGAAAATTACACTCAGCTTCTAAATTAGTAAAAGTTACTAAAGGTGGATGTGGAGGTTGATTTAATTCACCCACATTAACTAATAAATAAAATAAATATAATATTAAAGGAAATATAATAATGGCAAACTTAGGAAAAGCAAGAATTAAAGCAAAATCAAAAAAAGGTATTGTAACAGTTAAAGCAATGGCAAAACACCCAATGTTAAGTTATCAAGAAGCTAAAAAAGCAAAGAAAAAAGCTGATTTCATTACACATATAATGGCAACTGTAGATGGTAAGGTAGTATTTGAAGTATCAACTTCACAGTTCTTATCTAAAAACCCTTATCTAAAATTCCAATTCGCTGGTGAAAAAGGTGGGAAATTAGAATTATCAATGGCTACACTATTAGGTGAGAAAAAATCTTTTAGTGCAAAAATTAAGTAGTTTATAAAATATACTACTTAATTACTAGTAGTTCTAAATAACAATAAAAGGAGATAACTATGTTATTAAAAATTGTAAAGACTTCTGCACTTGTAGCATTAGCAGCTTGTACTTTAAGTGCAAACTCTTTTAATACACAAGCTGAAAAAGACAAAGCTGAGCTTGTTAAATATTTTGAAGCTAAATTCGCAGACCCAGAAAAAAATGCAGCTACATTTTTTCCATATTCAACAGAAGATGAGTTAAAAAATAATATCAAAAAAGGTATTAAACATATGGATTTTGGTATTGGTAACTATGCATTTAATAGTGCTGGTGTTGCAACTTATGAAGAGATTAATGAGATGCCACCATATGAAGATGCAATCGACGCAGGTGCTGCACTTTATGAGAAAAAATTTGCAAATGGTAATTCTCTTGCAATTTGTTTTCCAGATCCAACAATCGGTGGAGATTACCCAATGTTTGATTCTCAAACAAAATCTGTTGTTTCTTTAACTCAAGCTATTAATGATTGTGTTACATCGAATGGTGAGAAAAAATGGAATGAGAAAAAAGGTGATATGGCTAAAGTTCAAGCTTTCTTTGCAAGTCAAACTAAAGAAGCTGAGAAAAAAGTTAATATCAAAATTGAAAGTGCAGAAGCAGCAGCAGCTTATGAGAGAGGTAAAGAATTTTACTATACTCAAAGAGGTTATTTAAATCTTTCTTGTGCAACATGTCATGTTCAAGGTGCTGGTCAAAGAGTTAGAAATGAGTCTTTATCACAACTTCTAGGTCATACTACACACTTCCCAGTTTATAGATTAAAATGGCAAGGTTTAGGAACACTAGAGAGAAGAATGCAAGGTTGTGTTAAAGATCAAGGTCAAAACCCTCCAAAACCAAGTAGTAAAACTATGAAAGAATTACTATACTTTATGGCATATATGTCAAATGGAATGGCTGTTGACGGTCCAGATATAAGAAAATAGGAGAGAGAAAAATGAAAAAAATATATAGTTTAGCAATAACTTCAATCATAGCATTTTCTTTAGCAGGATGTATGGGTGGTTCAGACAGTCTGACTCCAGCAGCAGCAGTAAAACTTGATCAAAGAGAAGTTTGTAATGTAGACAAACTTGGACTTGAAACAGTTCTTGCACATGCAAAAGCTTATAATGCAGCAGCAATTAAAGAAAAAGTAGAGTTTAGAAGACTTGGTGTAAATAACAGTGCTTTAATCGTAGCTGTTGAAGAAGGTCTTAAAACTAAGGCTAAAACAGTTACTCCAAAAAACTTCAAAGGGAAAGCAACAAAAGATAAATTTCCAATTGAATATGCAGCTCATAGAGCTTGTACATTTGGATTAAGTGCTTTACAACAAAAACATGAAGGTAAATCTACATGGAGATTGGCTGTACCAGGTGACGGTTACAAATATTAATAACTTTTATTAATGTTACAAATATAAAAAAGCCAAGTATTTTACTTGGCTTTTTTAACATTTAATAACAGAGAATAAGTTAACAAATGATAAAATAATTAAAATTTAAATTAAGGAAAATAAATGAGTAAAATGAGTAGAAGAGAATTCATATACATGTCAGCACTATTAGCTGGTACTGCACCTGTATTTGCNAATTCTCANACAAGACTTGCAAATACTGGAAAAGTTGAAGATTACTACAAACTNGATAACTTTGGNAATGTAAGACTTATGCANATGACAGATAGTCATGCACAACTATTACCAGTATATTTTAGAGAGCCAAATGTAAATTTAGGTTTTTTTGAAAATGAGGGAAAACCACCTCATATTGTTGGAGATAAACTTTTAGAGAGATATGGAATCAAGGGTGATAAGAGATTAGAATATGCATTTTCTTGTGTAAACTTTGAAAAACATGCAAAAGAGATGGGAAAAATAGGAGGATTTGCACAAATTAAAACTGTTGTTGATCATCTTAAAAACTCTTTTGGGAGTGAAAAATGTTTATTACTAGATGGTGGTGATACATGGCAAGGAAGCTGGACTTCTCTTCAAACAAGAGGAAAAGATATGGTTGGTGCTATGAATATTCTTGGTGTAGATGTTGCAGTTGGACACTGGGAGTTTACATATAAAGCTGAAGAAGTTTTAGAAAATGTTTCTCATCTAAATGCAGAATTTATCGCACAAAATGTAAAAGTAAAAGAAGATTCATTGTTTGATGGAAAAGCAGAAGCNTATGATGAAGATACAGGTCATGCATTTAAACCATATACTATCAAAGAATTAAATGGTGCAAGAATTGCTATCATTGGTCAAGCNTTCCCTTACACTACTATTGCAAATCCACAAAGAAATATTCCTGATTGGACTTTTGCTATTAGAGAAAATGAGATGCAAGAGATGGTTGATCAAGTAAGAGAAGAGGAAAAACCAGATGCAGTAATCGTTCTTTCACATAACGGATATGATGTTGATAAAAGAATGGCTGAAGTATGTAGTGGAATTGACTTTATTATGGGTGGACATACACATGATGGTGTTCCAGAAGCTTATGAAGTAAAAGATGCAGATGGTGGAAAAACTTATGTATGTAATGCAGGATCAAATGGTAAATTCTTAAATGTACTTGATTTAGATGTACAAAATGGGAAAATCAAAGATTTTAAATTTACACTTCTTCCAATTTTTTCTGATCTTATTCCTGAAGATCCAGATATGAAAAAATATATTGAACTTGTAAGAAGACCTTTCTTAAAAGAGCTTACAAGAGAGATTGCTACAACTGATGTAACATTATTTAGAAGAGGAAACTTTAATGGTTCTTGGGATCAATTAATTTGTGATTCATTAATAGAAGTTGAGGGTGCTGAAGTATCACTTTCTCCAGGATTCAGATGGGGAACATCACTAATGCCAGGTCAAACTGTAACATTTGATGATTTAGCAACACAAACAGCTATGACTTACCCAGAAACTTATGTAAGAGAGTTTACAGGTGCTACTATCAAAGATACTCTTGAGGATGTTGCAGATAACTTATTTAACTCTGATCCATTCTTACAATCAGGTGGAGATATGGTTAGAACTGGTGGTATCTCATATAGAATTGACCCTACTAAAAAAATGGGGAATAGAATCAGTGATATCGTTATGACGAAAACTGGTAAAAAAATGGATCCAAACAAAAAATACAAAGTTGGTGGTTGGTCAACTGTAAATGCTGTTTCTCCAGGAAGACCTATTTGGGAAGTTACAGAAGAGTATATGAGAAATCTTAAACATATAGATAACTCAAACTTAAAAGTAAATGGGGCTAAAATGGATATGCTTGCTGTTAAAGGTAATGTTGGATACGATCCAAGATACGATTATTAATAGTAACTCTTTCTTTTATAAAAAGCTCAGTTTTATACTGAGCTTTTTTTCTTTCTGATTTTTACAATCAATTATAATGATTTATAATACATTAATATTTACTAGTTATAATTATTTCAAATAATAACAAGGAGTTTTTATGAAAACTAAATTGGTTTCTTTCTTCATCTCTACAATTGTCGCAGTCTCTTTACAAGCGAATGTAACACAAGAACAATGTTCAAAAAAAGGTGACAACTTTATTTTTGCTGGTGGTGAATGTATCCAATATGTAAAATATAAAGGGGAAGGTGATGAAAATCTAAATATAATTGTTCATGGAACATGGAAATCAGGAACAAATACTTTAGGAAGATACGCACCATTTGCGGAAACTATCAATATGAATACAGATATTACAACAGTAGCTGTTGCACTGCCTGGATATTCAAACTCTTCTACAAATGTTTTAAAAGATTTAAATCATGATGGAAATTCTGTCTATACAAAAGAGTATATTAATTTTATGGCATCTTTAATTACAGCCTTAAAAGAAAAATTTCATGCAACAAATATAAACTATATAGGACATTCTGCTGGTGCATCACTTGGTGTAAATGTTGTTGCTCTTCATCCTGATTTACTTACAACTGTAACTGCAGCTGGAGGAAGATTTAATCTTGATAAATTTAAAGAAAGTGATAGAAAAGGTCTTATAAGTATCAATGAGCACCTTAACAATGTAAAAGATACAAAACTATTATTAGTCTATGGTACAAAAGATACTATTTCTGAACCACAAGTTACAAAATCTTTTTATGAACTTGTAAAGAAAAAAGGATTAGATGTCAAAATTGTTGAGGTTAAAGGTGCCGAGCATATTGACCTAGATATGACTGACCCTTCTGTAGAAGCTATAACAGAACTTGTAACAGAATAATTACTTAAAAATTAAATAGATAACAAATGTTATCTATTTAACTATATAATTAATCTCTAAATTCTAAATCTGTTAAATACCCTGCAAAATCTGTTTCTAAATAAGCTTTTGTTTGAATATAATCCAATATAAGATTAAATGTACTTGTATCTCTATATCCTTTTAGTGCGTATACAATCTCACTTTTATCATCTATAAAAACAACTGTAGGATAAAAACTAATATTTAAATTCTTTGAAAAATCTTTTTTTGAACCTTGAAACTCTTTATATTTAATAGTATCAGAATCATCTACATTTACATCTACAAAAATATAATCTTTGTGCATTTTTTGTTTTGCGACTTTATCACTAAATGCATTGTCTATCATTCTAATACAATATGGACAATGTGTCATATGAAAAAAAAGCATTACATGCTTCTTTTCTGATTTTGCTTCGTTTGCTATTTGATCAATATCAACAACACCCTCTTTTCCATAAGATAAAATATTTAGTAGTATAATAAAAATAAATAGTTTTAAATATCTCAATCTTTACTCCTCTTCATAAAATTCAAGTTCTCGATAAGCATCAAAAATATTTTTTGAATTTAATTCATCATACAGAGGTTTACCTTTAAATTCTTCTAACTTTACCACTGTTGTAACACTCCCTGCACCTACATCATTTTCAACAGCTTCCAAAACTCTTTTTTTCAATAAAGTAAAATATTTTACAAACTCATTTGTAGCTGTTTTAGAAGTGTCATAACCATGTCCTGGAACTAAAGTATTCCATTTTTTATTATTAACCATATCTAGTGCTTTCAGTTGTCCAATCACAGAGCCATCTCTATTTGATGTTATTCGTCCATTCATCACTATATCACCAGAAAATAGAACTTTTCTTTTTGGCATATAAACAAAAATATCATCTGGACTATGTGCTGTAGTTCCAACAGGTATCAAAGTAAATTCTTCATCACCTACAGTAATAGTCATAACATTTTTCACTACTTCATCTACTGTTACTATTCGTGTTCCTTTTAATGTTTCAGGTGCTAAAAGATGATGCATTCTTGTTTTATCACCTTCTTTATAATTTTTATTTTGTAATCCCACTCCAATAATTTTAGCATTAAAGGTATCTTTATAAAAACTATTTCCTAACCAATGGTCATCATGTTCATGAGTATTTATTACTAAACTTACTGATAGTTCTTCTATTTTTGACATCTCTTCATAAGCAGTTTTTGCAAATTTAAAAGTAGCCCCACTATCAATTAAAACATAACTATCTTTTGTTTTGACATAACAATTATTAGACATATTTCCACCATTTGCTTTGGTTGGCATTTCTAACTTACCAAAAAAACACCAAACATTTTCACTAACTTTTTTAGGCTCTAATTTATATTCAAATCCAAAAAGTGATATTACAGATATAAATAATAAAACTATTAATTTATTAATATGGTGTAACACTAATCCAACCTCCTGCAATTCTCTCGATAACTTCAGCAATACCAGCTTGTACATAGCTAATATCATCAATAAAATCATCATCAGTCCACTTCATAGTTTCCATTGTATTACGACAACCAACAAATTCTACTTCATATTCCATTAAAGAGTTTATTTTTTGCAAAATTTCTGGGTCATAGTCTTTTTTTAATACACGCATACCCTGCGCATAAGCTATAACTGATATTTTTATTGTTTCTGGTGGATACACTTTAAGTACATTGTATATTGAACCTAACATATGATTTACAGTTTCAAGATGTGCACTTCTAAGCTTAATAACCCACTTTCTAGGTTCATCAAAAGTTGGTTTAGGATCAGAAAATTCCATTTGTCCAAATGATAATACTGATAGCATCATTATTAGAAATAATTTTTTCATTTTTTTCCTTCAATTTATAAATTTAAAATAGTATATCTATATGTGACTAAATATTTTATTTAATTATAATAGTTGAAAAAATATAGATAAAAAAAATTTCAATATTTCTCAAAAAAAACTTGACAAAAAAATAAAAATTTACTACAATTCTAGCACTCAAAATAATTGAGTGCTAATTAAATTTTTAAACTTAACATATAAGGACTAAATTATGAATTTTAAACCATTAGGTGACAGAGTACTTTTAAAAGTACAAGAAGCAGTTACAAAAACTGCAAGTGGAATCATTATCCCTGATAATGCTTCTAAAGAAAAGCCAACACAAGCAGAAGTTGTTGCAATAGGAAATGATGTAGAGCATGTGGCAGTTGGTGATCAAGTAATTTTTTCACAATATGCAAGAAGCACTACAGTTACATTAGATTCAGGTGAATATTTAATCATGGAAGTTAGTGAAATACTAGGAACATTAGGGGGAACAAAATAATGGCAAAAGAGATACATTTTAGTGACGACGCAAGACATAAACTTTTTTCAGGCGTTGAGCAATTAGCAAATGCAGTTAAAGTTACAATGGGACCAAGAGGTAGAAATGTTTTACTACAAAAATCATTTGGAAGCCCTACAATTACAAAAGATGGTGTATCAGTTGCAAGAGAGATTGAACTTTTAGATCCTATGGAAAATATGGGAGCACAATTAGTAAAAGAAGTTGCTTCAAATACAAATGATGAAGCTGGTGATGGTACTACAACTGCAACTGTTTTAGCACATAGTATTTTTAAAGAAGGTCTTAGAAATGTTACAGCTGGTGCAAATCCTGTACAACTTAAAAGAGGTATGGATAAAGCTAGTGAGCAAATTTTAGAAGAGTTGAAGAAAATCTCTAAAGTTGTTGATACAAAAGAGCAAATTGCTCAAGTTGCTACAATCTCTGCAAATAGTGATACTGCTATTGGAGATATGATTGCAGAAGCTATGGAGAAAGTTGGAAAAGATGGTGTTATCACTGTTGAAGAAGCAAAAGGTATCTATGATGAGCTAGATGTTGTTGAAGGTATGCAGTTTGACAGAGGATATTTATCTCCATATTTTGCTACTAATGTGGAAAAAATGATAGCTGATCTTGAAAATCCTTATATTTTATTATGTGAGAAAAAAATCAGTTCATTAAAAGAGATGTTACCAATTTTAGAAGAAGTTAACAGAACACAAAGACCACTTTTAATCATAGCAGAAGATGTAGATGGTGAAGCACTTTCAACACTTGTTGTAAACAGACTTCGTGGAAGTTTAAATATAGCTGCAGTTAAAGCTCCAGGTTTTGGTGATAGAAGAAAAGCAATGCTTGAAGATATCGCTATTTTAACAGGTGGAAAAGTTATCTCAGAAGAGATGGGTATGACACTTGAAGGTGCTACAATGGCAGATCTTGGAACAGCAGCAAAAGTTGTAATAGATAAAGATAATACAACTATTGTAAATGGTGCAGGAGACAAAGATAAAGTTGAAGCAAGAGTTGCTCAAATCAGAAATGAAATTGAAAATACTACAAGTGACTATGATAGAGAAAAAGCGCAAGAGAGACTTGCAAAAATGTCTGGTGGAGTTGCTGTAATCAAAGTTGGTGCTCCAACAGAAACAGAGATGAAAGAGAAAAAAGATAGAGTTGATGATGCCTTAAGTGCAACAAGAGCTGCTGTTGAAGAAGGTATCGTTATAGGTGGTGGTTCTGCACTTATTAAAGCTGCTGCAAAAGTATCTCATAATCTTGAAGGTGATGAGCAAATTGGTGCAGACATTATTATAAGAGCTATTGCTGCTCCATTAAAACAAATTGCTGCAAATGCTGGATTTGATGCTGGTGTTGTTGCAAATGAAGTTTCAAAATCACAAAACGCAAATGTAGGATTTGATGCATCTACAGGAAACTATGTAGATATGTTTGAAGCAGGTATCGTAGATCCTGCAAAAGTTGAAAGAGTTGCTATGCAAAATGCTGTATCAGTAGCATCACTACTTCTTACAACAGAAGCAACAGTTTCTGATATCCAAGGAGATGATGTAAAAGCTGCTCCAATGCCTGATATGGGTGGTATGGGTGGTATGGGAATGGGGATGTAATCCCTTCTCCCTTATACTTTTTCCTTATAATATCTCTCAAAAATACAAAAAATATTTAATACTTATTATTTATAAATAATATTTATAATATAATATTTTAATGTTTCAAATTACAAAAATACTTTATACTATTTCATTATCTATTATATTTATTAGTTGTACCAAAGAAAATACTACTAAAAATATTGTTATATCTAATTGGGTTGGGTATGCACCAATTCTTTATGCTTATGAAAAAGGCTACTTAAGTTCATATAATATAGAGATTATAACAACAAACTCACTTCAAACATCAACTAAGATTTTTCAAAAAAATAATTATGATGGTATCTCATTTACTCAGCATGAATTTGACACTTTAAAAAATAAGCAGAATCAAGAGCTAATTCCAATTTACCTTTTTGATAAGTCTTATGGTGGTGATGCAATTTTATCAAATATACCAAAAAAAGAATTATTTGAACATAAACACACAGTCATAAATGTTTATTTAGAACAAAATAGTGTTAATGATATACTTTATAAGGAACTAAAACATTTAAAAGATTGGAACAATACAACATTTAATGTAAATGATGAAACCCAAGATAAAATATTATCATTACCTTACAATACACAAAAAACTATACCAGAGGTAATAATTACATATGAACCTTATTTATCACAACTATTATCAAAAGGATTTCATATAATTGAATCTACTAAAAATAAAAATTTACTTATTATTGATTTCTTAATGGTCAAACAAAACTTATTTACAATGAAAGAGATAAAAGAGATTCAAAATATTCTTGATAATTCAACACAAAGAATAAAAAATAATCCAGAAGAGTTTTATAAAACAGTAAAAATGTATTATGATGATATGCTTTATGAAGATTTTTTAAAATCATTAGATAATATACAATTTATCAATAAAAATAATAAAAATGAAATTATTAAAGATATAGAAAATAAAAAAATACTAGAAAATATAAAGTACCTATAATGAAGGATAAATAAAAGAGATGCACAAAATATTTTTTATACTATTATTTTTAACTATTACAATTTTATCTGCTTCTAGTGAAAAAGTTTATAAAGTACTTGCACTAAAGGAATGGAAACCATATTATAGTCTTAATAAAGAGAACAAACCAAAGGGTTATGCAATTGATTTATTTGAGGCATTGGCAAAAAGAATAAACATACGATATGAATATGTTATTGTTGATAATTGGAACGATGCACATAAACAATTTCGAGAAGGTAAAATTGACATTTTTCCCAATATGGGATTAGTAGAGAAGAGGATAAAACCTTTTGACTTTACACAGCCTACTGATCTTTTTGAGATAGGATTATTTAAAAGAAAAAATGCTAAGTCTCTAAAAAATACTCATGATTTAAAAACAAAAACTGTTGGGGTAGTACTTGGAAATATTTGTGAAAGACTTATCATACCAAATATAACTGATACAAAAGTCACTTTTCAAAATTTTCACAGAGCAGTTGCCGCACTAAATAATAGTGAAATTGAAATTTTATGTTATCCAAAACCTCTTATGCAACATACAATTAAAGATTTAAAACTAAATAATATTGAAGGTATGGATATAACTCTAAAAGAGATAAAAAGAGGAATCGGTATCACAAAAAATGAATCAGAACTTTTAAATTTACTAGATAGAGAAATACTAAGAATAAAGCAAAACGGTGAATATGCAAAAATTTATGCAAAATGGTTTTTAAATGAAAGTAAAGATATAGAGTTAAATTATGAGGAGATGATTCTTTATATAACAATATTTATTGTTTCACTACTGTTTTTACTTCTTATATTTATGAGAAAAAAATGGTTAGTAACAAAAAAACAATTAGAAAAAGAAATTTATGAAACACAAGAACAACTTATTGATTTACAAAAAGAAAAACTAGAAGATCAAAAACTAATTTTAACACAAGCAAAAATAACAGCAGTAGGAGAGATGATTGGAAATATATCTCACCAATGGAGACAACCACTTTCTATTATTACTACCTCAGTAAGCAGCTTAAAACTTTCTTTAGATTTAGGAAAAGATATTTCAAATGATAAGCTTAAACATTGCATAGAAGTTGTTGAAAAGCAATCTCTAGAACTATCAAAAACTATTAGTGATTTTAGAGACTTCTTTATGGCAGATTCTAAAAGTACTAAAATTATTAATTTAGCAAATACTATAGAAAAACTTGAAGACTTAATCTCTACTACATTTAAAAATGAACATATCCAAATAATTAAAGATGTAGATGATACTGAGATTAAAATGAATGATAATATTCTTATACAAGCATTTTTAAATTTCTACAATAATTCAAAAGATGCTTTTATAGAAAATAGTATAAATGAAGAAAATAGATATTTTTTTATTTCAATTAATAAAAAACAAAATACTATAGAGATAACTTTTAAAGATAGTGCTGGTGGAATAGATGAAAATATTATAGATAAAATTTTTGAGCCTTACTTTACAACAAAGCACCAATCAGTTGGTACTGGTATTGGTCTTTATATGACAAATCAAATTATTACAAAACATTTAAAAGGTTCTATCATTGTTGAAAACACAACATACACCTATAATAATAAAACTTTACTAGGTGTACAGTTTATTATATCAATACCTTATGTGTTTAATAACTATCAATAAACAATTTATCTTACACATAAGTTAATATAATATAACTTTAAGTTATAATAAAGCTACTCTGCTTTAGAATATAAATTAAATTTTAAGGAGATAAAATGAAAAAGAGTATTATAGCACTATCAGCTATTGCAGCACTATCTACAGCATCTTTTGCTAACGATGATGTTAAATTACAATTAGAGTTGTTAAAGAATCAAATCAAACAACTTGAAGCAAAAATGGATGCCAATGAGAAGGCTGTACAAAAAGTTGAAAAAACTGTAGTAAGAAATAAAAAAAATATTACAGCTAATAAAATATTAGCAAATAATGATAATATTAAATGGGATGTAGATTTTAGAACTGCAATGGATAGTATTCACTATAAACATGCGAGTGGAGCAAAATCATCAAATCCAGATTTACTTACAAATAGACTTTGGTTAGGTATGGGATATGCACCTGATTCAAATAATCTATTTAAAGGGAAACTATCTTACTATAAAGCTTTTGGAGATACAGCTAACCATAGTCAATCAAATACAAATCCTGGTTACGCTGCATTTGATTGGGTTACAAATGAAAATGCGCTTGACAATACGCTAAAAGTTAAAGAAGCTTATTGGTTATATATGAACGATACATTTTTTGATACTCAAGTACCTTGGACAATTTCAGTTGGTAGAAGACCTTCAACAGATGGCTTAGGTATCAATATGAGAGAAGGTATGAAAGACAACTCTCCTTTATCACATACAGTAAATGTTGAATTTGATGGGTTAAGCTCTAAATTCAATCTTGATAAAGTGACAGGTGTAGAAGGTATGTGGTGGAAACTATGTACAGGTAGAGGTTTAACAAATGCAAAATCAAGATTTGATATGAATGGGGATGATTATGCAGCAGATCAAAGTGCCTCAAATACAGAAGATATCAATATGTATGGATTTATCTTTGTACCATGGGACAATGGACAATATTCTATTCATACAAACTGGGCAAGAGCTGAAAACTTAATTGGTTTTGATCAAGCAAGTATAAATGCTTACGGTGCAGCATATATGGCATATGTAGGTGCACCAAGTGCTACAACTGCATTTAACTTAGCTGCTGCAACACCTCAGTTTAAAAGTACAGGAGATATGGATTTATTTACTATTATGGCTAAAGCAGAAGGTATTGGTGATGGTATCTCAGACTTTTTAGATGATACTAGAGTATTTGCATCTTGGGCACAGTCAAAAACAATACCAAAAAACGGAATGTCAATGTTAGGTTCAACAGATAGCAAATCAGGTAGTTCGACATGGGTAGGTTTAAATATGCCTTGTCCTCTTACAGAAGATGGAAGAATAGGTATAGAGTGGAATAAAGGAAGTAAATATTGGAGAAGTGTAACATATGCTGAAGATACAATGGCTGGAAGTAAAATAGCAACTCGTGGTACTGCATGGGAAATTTACTACAATAAACCACTTACTAAAGCTTTAACATTTAATGCAAGATACACAAAAATTGATTATGATTACACTGGAAGTAATGCGTTTTTTGGAGATGATGGAACTCCAATGACTATGGATGAAGCAATCCTTGCAGGACAAGATCCAGTTAAAGAAGCATCAGATTTAAGACTATCGATTAGCTACAGATACTAATTATTATTCAAAAGAGTAGAGATTAAATTCTCTGCCTCTTTTTTACTCTTTACTTCCCCATTTAATTGCATTTCATATAATCTATCTAAAACTTTTCCAAACGCAACACTTGGTTTATATCCTAAGTTTATCAAATCTTTTCCAAATATATAAGGTTGAGGCATTGATTGTAATATATGATATTTTATACTAATGTATTCTGCTTTATTTTTAATCTCTTGAATCTTATATGCATATATTTTAGGTACTTTAAATTCTTTGAGCTTTTTGATATCTTTATAAAGTTTTTTATCATTTGAAATCTCTTCTAAGATATCAAATAAAAAATAAAACATTAATATCATGTTATCTTTGTGATTTTCTGTTTTATACTTTACCATATCATCTATATTTTCTATTAACTTATCAGATAAATACAATATGTTAAATATATTTAACAAATATAATCCCTTAGATGGGACTTCAGATTGTAATAATAGTTTTTTATACTCATCATATACTCTATCTTTTGAGAGAATTTGAAACTCTTTTTCTTTTACCATTTTTATACAAAGTTGTTTTGTATTTTTTTCAATATTTAAATTGAATCTTGCACAAAGTTGTATAGCTCTATATACTCTAAGTGAATCCTCAATAAAACTTTTTTTATCTATATATCTTAAAATCTTTTTTTTAATATCCTCTTTACCATTAAAAGGATCCAAAAAAATATTATTTTTATAATCATATCCAATAGAATTTATCGTAAAATCTCGTCTTTTAGCTGCATCTGCATAAGATAAATTTGAATCTATGATTATATCAAATGATGTATGACCAATACCAATTTTATTTTCAATACGAGGAAATGAAAAATCATAAATATCACCATCATAATTTAATTTTAATATACCAAAACTTTTACCTACTTCATTAACTTCACCATAATATTCCAATAATTTCTTACATTGCTCTATACTTTCCAAACCATACACTTCTACATCATAATCAATACAACTTTTATTAAAAAAGTAATCCCTCACACTTCCACCAACTATAATAGGTATAGCTTGACTCTGAACTAAAGTATCCAAGACTTGTCGTAATTTTACTGGTAATTTATTTATCATAATTTATTATAGTGATTTTTATCTTATTTATATCTATAAAAAAAGGGATGCAATCTCTTGCATCCCTTTTATAATCTAAATAAGCTTATTTTATATTATAAAGCTGCTTTAGCACTTGCTACTACTGATTGGAATGAAGCATAATCGTTCATTGCCATATCTGCAAGTATTTTTCTATCAAGATTGATTCCTGCTTTATTTAAACCATTCATAAATCTTGAATAGCTGATGTCATTTAATCTACAAGCAGCATTTATTCTAACAATCCAAAGTTTTCTGAAATCTCTTTTTTTCTGTCTTCTATCTCTGAAAGCATAAACTAAACTTCTTTCAATTTGCTCTTTCGCTTTTCTAAAGTGTTTTCTTCTACCACTGTAGAACCCTTTAGCCATTTTAAGAATTTTTTTATGTCTTGCTCTTCTTATCGTACCTGTTTTTACTCTTGGCATTTTATTTTCCTTTCTTTACCATAAATATTTATATATTTTGGTGTCTGTACATATTGTACTGAACTTGTCCGAACTTAATCGGAGGGACTATTTACTTAAACTTTTGTTAAATTCAAATAAGGGATTACCCTTTATTTAACATCTTTTTAACTCTTGAAGCATCTGCATCAGATACTACTTGTGGACCTCTTAAAGCTACTTTTCTTTTTTGGCTTTTTTTAGTAAGAATGTGACTTCTAAAAGCACTTCCTCTTTTGATTGAACCATTTTTTTTCACTTTAAATCTTTTTAAAGCTCCACTGTTAGATTTCATCTTTGGCATTGTTAGACTCCTTTACAATTTTTATCAAATTTATAAATTTTTTACAAAAAAAAATCCACAAACTTAAATAAGTTGTGGATTATACAGTTTTTATACTTTAAATTATTTTAAATGATAAAGAGCAATAGTAGATTATACTATTTACCACCACTTTTAAGTGGAGTAACTAACATATTTACATATCTTCCTTCTAGTTTTGGTTCAGCTTCTTTTATAGCTATATCTTCTACCATAGGCCATACACGAGTAAGAACTTCAACACCAGCACTAGGATTCGCCATTTCTCTACCTCGTAAGAAAACTCTAAATTTTACATGATTTCCTTTTTCAAGAAATTCTCTTGCATGTTTCACTTTATAGTCGATATCATTTTGAGCAATTTTTACAGAAAGTTTTATCTCTTTTGTTACTATGATTTTTTGATTTTTTCTAGCTTCTTTTTGTTTTTTCTCTTGTTGATATTTAAATTTACCATAATTCATAATTTTTACAACAGGAGGTGTAGCATTTGGTGCAATACAAACCAAATCAAGACCTGCTTCATCAGCTAATACCATAGCTTCTCTTGAACTCATAATACCAAGACTTGTACCATCTTCGCCATTACATCTAACCTCTTTAAATCTTATATCTTCGTTTAGTAGTGTATCATCTGCTTTTTTATTATTTTTTGTACTCAAATCTTATCCCCTGCTTTTAGTTGTTCTAACATATCAATAAATTGTTCTTTTGACATCTCACTTCTTTCTCTTTTTCTTCTATCTCTTAGTGCAACTTTCTTATTAGCAACTTCATCATCACCTACAACAATAATCATTGGTACTCTCTGTTTTTCTGCAATTCTGATTCGTTTATTTAAACTTTCATTTTGACTAAAAACTTCACTATCAATTTCTATTAATTGTAACTCTTTTTGTAACTCTTTCGCATAATCTAAATGTGCATCTGCAATCGGTACTATAATTACACCTGTTGGGGCAATACTCAATGGAAACTCCCCTGCATAATGTTCAGTTAAAATACCTATAAATCTTTCAAAACTTCCCAAAATAGCTCGGTGAATCATCACAGGTCGTTCTTTAGTATCCTCTTTTGTTGTATAATGTATATCAAATCTTTCAGGAAGATTCATATCTACTTGAATAGTACCACACTGCCATTTTCTTCCAATAGCATCAAGTATTTTTATATCAATTTTAGGACCATAAAATGCACCACCACCTTCATCTATACCATAAGTGTATCCATTTTCATCTAAAGCGTCCATTATACCTTTTGTTGTACTTTCCCAAAATGCATCGTCACCTATTGCTTTTTTAGGTTTAGTAGATACTTCCATCTCATAAGTAAATTCAAAATGTTTCATTAATGATTCAACAAACTCTAAAACTTCCATAATCACATCTTTTACTTGAGATTGCATACAAAATATATGTGCATCATCTTGAGTAAACTCTCTTACTCTAAAAAGACCGTGCATTGCACCACTTAATTCATGTCTATGAACTACACCATACTCAAAAAATTTCAGTGGTAAATCTTTATAAGAAACTAAGTCATTTTTAAAAACTTCAATATGTCCAACACAGTTCATAGGTTTAATCCCATATTCCTGTCCATCAATCTCAGTAAAATACATATTTTCTTTATAGTTTGCATAATGCCCTGATTTTACCCAAGCATCTGCTTTAAGTATTTCTGGCCCTCTAACTGGTTGATAACCTCTTATTCTATGTGCTTTATATAAAAGTTGTTCTAACTTTCCTCTAAGTCTTGCACCATTAGGAAGCCATAAAGGTAACCCTGCTCCAATATCATCACTAAAAGAAAATAGTTTAAGATCAGTACCAAGTCTTCTATGATCTCTTTTTTTTGCCTCTTCAAGCATTGTTACATAATCTTTTAACTGTTGTTTATCAAAAAATGCTATACCGTAAATTCTAGTAATCATCTCATTTGCTTCATCGCCACCAAGGTATGCACCAGCTACTCTAATAAGTTTAAAGTTTCTTATTTGTTTTGTATTTGGTAAATGTGGACCACGACATAAATCTTCAAAATCACCTTGAGTGTAAACAGTTAAAACATCATCAGTTATATTTTCTAACACTGCTTGTTTTAATTCATCACTTGCAAATTTTTTAATAATATCTTTTCTTGATACTTCACTTCTTTCAATAAGTAATTTTTTACCAGCAATCTCTTTCATCTTTTTTTCAATGATTGGTAAATCTTCATCATTTAATTGGTGATTTAACTTGAAGTCATAATAAAAACCCTCTTTTACAACAGGTCCAACAAAAAATTTTGCTTCTGGATGTAATTCTTTAATAGCTTGTGCCATTAAATGTGCTGTAGAGTGTCTTAATATCTCTAATGCATCTTCTGAGTTATCTGCATATATTTTCTCATCATCAGTAGCATCTATACCTAAAGCTTCTGCAGTTTGGAGGTCATAAATTTGACCATCTTTCTTTATTCCTATATAATCCAATAAAGTCCTTTATCCCTATTTGTTTTTAATTTTTTCTATTTTATCAAAGTTGAACTTAAAAATATAACTTTTAATTAATTATATACTGATTTCAAATAATCTATTTTTGAATTCATATTTAATAAAAGCATATCTACAATAATTGCGCTCATCATTGATTCACAAACTATACTACCTCTAAGAGCTACACATGGGTCATGTCTCCCTTTTAAGTTATATATTTTATCTTCATTATTTATATCAACAGTTTTTTGTTCACAAAATATTGAAGGTGTTGGTTTAAAGTAAATTTTCGTAATAATTTCATCCCCATTACTTATACCACCTAAAATCCCTCCACTATGATTTGTTGTAAATCCACTTGATGTTATTTGATCATTATTAAGACTACCTTTAGATTTACTAGCCTCTACACCATCACCTATCTCTACAGCTTTAACAGCATTCAGACCCATCATTGCACTTGCTATTTGTCCATCTAACTTATGATACATTGGCTCACCTAAACCAGCAGGAACGCCTGTAACTTTTACTACAGCAACGCCTCCTACAGAATCATGAGAATTTAATGCATTTTTTATAATATCTTTTTGTTCCTGTTCAATATTTTTATCTAGTGCAAATATTTCACTTTGCTTCGCATAATCAAAATCTAAAATCTCTGACTTAAGACCGCCAATTTCATAAATACCACTTTCTACAGAAATATGTAACTCTTTTAATACAAGTTTAGCAATAGCACCAGCTGCAACTCGAGCTGCTGTTTCTCTTGCAGAACTCCGTCCACCACCTCTATAATCTCTTATTCCATATTTATGAAAATAGGTAAAATCTGCATGTCCTGGACGAAACAGATCTTTTACATTTGAATAATCTTTACTTTTTTGATTTTCATTGTAAAGAATCATTGCAATAGGTGTTCCCGTACTTTTCCCTTCAAATACTCCACTTAATATCTGTATAGTATCACTCTCTTTTCGTTGAGTTTCATATTTCGTTTTTCCTGGTTTTCGTCTATCCATTTCGCTTTGGATAAACTCTTCATCAATTTTTATACCGGCTGGAACACCATCGACTATACATCCAAGTGCAATACCATGAGATTCTCCAAATGTAGTAAATTTAAATCTTTCACCAAAACTATTCATCAATTTGTACCTTTTAATTGATTAAGGACTATTTTTGCTGCTGCTTGTTGTGCTAATTTTTTACTTTTGCCTTTTGCTGTTGCATAATGTTTGTCATTTATCCATAAAGAAAGCTCAAACTCTTTTTCATGATCTGGACCAACCGCTGCTTCTAATTTATATACAGGAATTGCCCCAAATTTTGCTTGAGTCACTTCTTGTAGTGCTGTTTTATAATCACTGAAAAGTTCATCTAAATTTATTTCGTCATAATTTTCTGTTAAAAGTTTCAATATCATAGGTTTTAAAACTGTAAGTCCAGATTCTATATAAATTGCACCCATTATTGCCTCAAAAGCATCACTTAAAATAGATGCTTTTTTTCTACCTTGATTTCTCTCTTCAGCCTCAGAGAGAAAAATATAATCTCCAAGATTAATAGCTAAAGCAAGTTTTGTAAAACCTTTTTCATTTACTAAACTTGCTCTTATTTTAGATAATTCACCTTCATTTGATGATGGAAATTTATTGAATAAAAATTCCCCAACAATAAGATTAAGAACAGCATCACCTAAAAATTCCAATCTCTCATTATTAAATACTTTTTTATAACTTTTGTGTGTAAGTGCTTCGATTATCAGATCTTTATTTTCAAACTGATAACCCAAGCACTCTTCAAGTTCCTTATATTCTTTATGCACATATATTCCTTTAATATATAAAATTTACCTTATTTTATCTAAAATTAAATAAAAAATAGTCTAATTCATTATTAAATTAAACAGCAATAAAAAAGACTCCCCAAGGATAAGTTGAGGAGTCTTTAAATATTCTTTATAAGAAAATCTGTACAATTTAGGTTAGAGGTATA
>JGI10211J34971_10001174_pt1 | contig 21873 bp, 21 predicted proteins | sample Etolagsediment_FD_34971 | JGI IMG/M metagenome (IMG submission 34971)
GCAAATAGGCTTCGTGGATGCCCAAAATCGCATCCGGCTGGGTCAAAATCAAAAGATCGTTGTTGCCCTTCAGTTCAGAATTGTGACTGGCAAACCGCTCGCCGCGATAATCCGCCTCTTCAAACTTGTGACGCTGGATCATGGTGCCCATCGCGCCGTCGAGAATCAAGATGCGTGACTTTAACGCGTCGAGTAGCTGTTGTTTGGCGTTCGGGTTGTGCAGTTTGAGGGACATGTTTTTATCTCTTATTTCTGAACGTTCGGGCGCACGCCCAAAATGTGGCAAATGGCGTAAGTCAAGTCGGCACGGTTGAGCGTGTAAAAGTGAAAGTCTTTGATGCCGTTTGCGTACAGCACCCGACATTGCTCCGCCGCGACCGAGGCGGCGACCAACTTACGGGTTTCGGGGTCGTCATCTAAGCCTGCAAACAAATCCGCCATCCACGTTGGAACCGAGGTTCCGGTCTGGCCGGAAAATTCCTGAATGCGCTTGAAGTTGGTGACCGGCAAAATCCCCGGCACGATGGGCACGGAAATGCCTGCCCGCCGCGCGCGGTCAACAAATTTCAAAAACACATCAACATCAAAAAACGACTGGGTGATGGCGCGCGTCGCGCCCGCGTCGATTTTGCGTTTCAAGTTGTCCAAATCGGCCTCGGCGCTTTTGGCCTGAGGATGAACTTCCGGGTAGGCGGCGACGGAAATTTCAAAATCGGCGATGGCCTTCAAGCCCTTCACCAGATCTTCGCCATACGCATAACCGCCCGGATGCGGCACATAAGCGGTTTCGATGCCGTCCACGGGATCGCCCCGCAACGCCACGATGTGCTTGATGCCGTCTGCCCAGTACTGGCGCGCGATGGCGTCGATTTCATCGCGCGTCGCGCCCACACAGGTCAGGTGCGCGGCGGGCTCTAAGTCCGTTTCACGACGGATGCGCGTCACCGTGGCGTGGGTGCGTTCACGGGTCGAGCCGCCTGCCCCATAGGTCACGGACACGTATTTTGGCCGCAACGGCGCCAACCGTTCGATACACGCCCACAGGTTTTCTTCCATTTTTTCCGTTTTCGGCGGAAAAAATTCGAACGACACATTGGCGTCTTGCGGCAAAGGCGAGGACACCGCCATGGCGGTGATGTCCGGACGCATAATCTTGGTCATTGGGAGGCTCCTAAAGTCATCCGGGGGGTCCCCTTTTCAATTGCCGCGACGCCACTTTGACGTGCCAGCCAAATGCTTACGCCCAACGTTCCGGGCAGGTGTTTGATGGTTTCCACTTTGAGCCCTTGGGCTTCCAACCAGTCTTGTATTTCTTCATCCGCAAAGCCTAAGCGTCGATGGGCGTGTTTTTCGCGCAGCTCTTCCACATCATGTGGCCCCAAATCCACGATCAACAACCGTCCTCCCGGTGCCAAGGCGCTGGCGGCTTCACCAATCGCCATCCAGGGACGATCCAGGAAATGCAATACCTGATGCACGACAACGGCGTCAAACGTCCCGTACACCAAGGGCAGGGCCAAAATGTCCGCCTGGCGCAATTGGCAGTTGTCCAAGCCCCACCGCGTCACGTTGGAACGCGCCACCGACAGCATTTCATGAGAGCTGTCCAGGCCCAGTGCCTCACCCACGTCGGGGCCGAGAACCTGAAGCATGCGTCCGGTGCCGGTGCCCAAATCCAGCAGCTTTTGGTGCTTGGTCAGGGGCAGCATGTCGCGAACCGCTGTGGCAACGGCTTCTTCATCCACATCCAGCTGGCGCAAGCGATCCCATTCGGGCGCGTACTTGGCAAAATAGTCTTCAGCCGCCCGCGCGCGCTGGTTTTGAATGTCCTTTAAACGCTCGGTATCGTGGGCACGCAGCGGGTCGTCGGACGGAATCAAGGCGACCAAGGCCCGGGCGCGCGCCCCCTTCTCCCCCAAGCTGAGGCGGTGAAACACCCAACTGCCTTCGCGAAATCGGTCCAACAGCCCTGCATCCACCAAGATTTTCAGGTGCCGCGATACCCGGGGTTGGCTTTGGCTGAGAATCGACACCAGCTCGCTGACCGTCAATTCCCCAAATTCCAGCAACCCGAGAATCCGCAACCTGGTGGGATCGGCCGCAGCACGCAAGGCTTCCAACACACCATCCATAAAACGGGTCACCTCAAAACCATTCAACGTTTCGACATTTAGATATAACGATATCTTTATATATACTCGTTTCCGGGCTGTCTAGGCGTTATTTGGACCGTTAAACTTTACAGCCATTTTTAACAGTGTTGCAATTTAGCCACACCCACTTCGCAAGCATGAGCTCCGTTCGAGAGCGTGCTGGTCTTCGTCAAAATCGTATGGTAATTCGTTGTTGTGTGGTTGACGCACATTTAAAGTTTGGCTCAGTCTGTATTGTGTGTAAATTCAGTCTCATGCCATGAAGAATGTAGGCGCATAAACCTGCGCACCTGAATTTAACGAAAAGCGGCCTTCCCCAAAAGTTTGGGATAAATTGGTCAACTTTTTGTGACGGAGCCTTGAATGTTCGACACGATTGCCAGTGCGTTAACCGGTTCACATCAGACTTTATGGCGAGCCTTGTGCGATTTTGCCGCGATTGTGCGTCAAGATGCCTTGCGCCTTTTTTCTGTTTTGATGCTGGGCTTTTTGGTCACCGCTTGTGCCGCCGTACCCAACAGCACCGACCCGGAAGCCGTTGCCGAATATCAAGAAGTCAATGATCCGCTGGAACCGTTCAACCGTGCGATGTTCGAATTGAACCGCGGTTTGGATACGTTGATCCTGCGTCCCGCAGCAACGCTTTATCGTGGTTTTGTGCCGCCGCCCATCCAAGACATCGTCAACAACTTCTTAAACAACCTCAAAGCCCCCGTGGTGTTGCTGAATGACGTCTTGCAGGGCGAAGGTGATCGGGCCATGAACACCCTTTCGCGGTTTGCCATCAACACCACCGTCGGTGTTTTGGGCTTTGGCGATCCGGCGACCGAACTGGGCTATCCGGCACACAAAGAAGACTTCGGTCAGACCCTGGCGACTTGGGGTGTCGATGGTGGCCCCTACTTGGTGCTGCCGATCCTCGGCCCATCCAATCCCCGCGATGCGGTGGGTAAGGTTGTCGATACGCTGACCGACCCGATTTGGCATTACGCGCAAAACACCGACAAAGAATACATCCCCAACGAACGTTTGGCGGCTGAGATTGTCAACTTCAGGGCGCGCAATCTGGAAGCCATCGACGATCTGGAAAGAACTTCGTTGGATTATTATGCCGCCGTGCGCAGCCTCTACCGTCAGGTGCGCGATGATGAAATTCGCAACGGCACCATGCCCAAGACCGGCCTGCCGGTCATCAGCTCCAACGGCAGCCGTGGCGCGGACCGGTATTCCATGGGCTCCATGCAAGACCCGGACGCTGTTGACGCGGCACTCGCCACCAAAAACTAGGCGTTTTTATCTGCACAATTCAAAAGCCCGCCGCTCACCCGGCGGGCTTTTTTTTCCGCCAATCCGCTCGATGCCATTCAGCGACGGTTCATGCAGCTTACCTATAATGGGTAAACCGTTTTCATAGTGGAGCCCTGCACAATGCGCATTCAACGCCCCCCTGTTTTTGCCGCCCCCGTTGTCACGGTCCTGGTCACGGCGCTATCGCTGATCGCCGCCGCCCCCGGCGCCCGAGCCGATGGTGCGTTCCCGCCCATCACCAATTCAGACGTTGTGCGCGAATGCTCCGACTGCCATCTGCTATACCGCCCCGAAATGCTGCCCGCCGCTTCATGGAAGACGATCATGGGGAATTTGAGCGCGCACTTTGGCGAAGACGCCACCTTGGCGGAACCGCTGCGCACGGACATTGAAGCCTATCATGTGAGCCACGCATCCGACGTCAGCGGGGCCCGTCAGGCGCAAAAATTCTTGAAAGGCGTGGATCTCAGAAAGCCCCCCATACGCATCTCCGAAACACCCCGCTTCACCCACAAACACGATGATCTGGACCCGGCCGTCTTCACCACCAAAGCCATCGGCTCCAAAGCCCATTGCAACGCCTGTCACCGCGAAGCCAAAGACGGCATCTTCGACGAAGACACGGTCAAAATCCCCGGCTACATCAACTTACCGTTTGGCATCAACATCAAGCCGTTTTGGTGATGTTCAGGCTAGACGCGCGCAACGCAAGATCGCCACGCGCCTTGCGGTGCTCGCGATGACGTCCCTGAAAGAAGTCGAGGCTTAACGCGTCAGCGGCTTGTATTGCAGGCGATGGGGTTCGACCGCGTCGGCGCCCAAGCGTTTCTTTTTGTCTTCTTCGTAGTCGGCGAAGTTGCCTTCGAACCACACCACTTCGGAATTGCCCTCAAACGCCAAGATGTGGGTCGCGATGCGGTCCAAGAACCAGCGATCGTGGGAAATCACCACCGCACAGCCGGCAAAGTCCAAGAGCGCTTCTTCGAGGCCGCGCAGGGTATCGACGTCCAAATCGTTGGTCGGTTCATCGAGCAAGATCACGTTGGCGCCGGTTTGCAGCATCTTGGCCAGATGCACGCGGTTGCGTTCACCGCCCGAGAGCTGACCGACTTTCTTTTGCTGGTCACCGCCCTTGAAATTGAACCACGACACATAAGCGCGCGACTGGACTTCTTTTTGACCCAACATGATCACGTCGAGACCGCCGGAAATTTCCTCCCACACGCCTTTGTTGGCATCCAAGGTGGCGCGCGATTGATCGACGTAGCCGAGCTTCACCGTATCGCCCAGGCGCAAGGTCCCGCCGTCCGGCGTGTCTTGACCCGTAATCATGCGAAACAGGGTGGTTTTACCCGCACCGTTGGCACCGACGATGCCGACGATGCCGCCCGGCGGCAATTTGAAGTTCAGCCCATCAATCAGCAAACGGTCACCAAAAGCCTTTTGCAGGTTTTCTGCTTCGATGACCAAGGAGCCCAACCGCGGACCGGCGGGAATGGTGATTTGTGAACTGCCGATGCGCTTGTCTTTGTCTTGGGCCAGCAATTCGTCATATGACGCGATACGGGCCTTGGACTTGGCGTGACGCGCTTTCGGCGATTGGCGGATCCATTCCAATTCGTGTTTCAAGGTACGCTGGCGCGAGGTTTCTTCTTTTTCTTCGTGGGCGAGGCGTTTTTCCTGCTGTTCCAGCCAGCTTGAATAGTTGCCTTCATACGGAATCCCGCGACCGCGATCCAATTCCAAAATCCACCCGGTGACGTTGTCCAGGAAATAGCGATCGTGGGTGACGATCATCACGGTGCCTTTGTAGTCTTCCAGATAGTGTTCCAACCACGCCACCGATTCCGCGTCCAAGTGGTTGGTCGGTTCATCGAGGAGCAACAGGTCGGGCTTTTGCAACAACAACCGGCAAAGCGCGATGCGGCGCTTTTCACCGCCCGACAGCTTGGTGACTTCGCTGTCGGCAGGCGGGCAACGCAGCGCGTCCATGGCGATCTCGATGGTGCGTTCCAGCTCCCAGCCGTCGCAGGCATCGATTTTTTCTTGCAGCTCGCCCTGCTCTTCCAACAGAGCCGACATTTCGTCGTCTTCCATGGGTTCGGCGAACTTCATGGAAATTTCATTGAAGCGATCCAGCAGGTCCTTGGTTTCGCCCAGGCCCTGCATGACGTTTTCCACCACCGTTAAGGCAGGATCCAGCTCCGGTTCTTGCTCCAGGTAGCCGACAGACACGCCGTCCGCCATCCACGCTTCGCCGCTGTAATCCGTATCCAGCCCCGCCATAATCTTCAACAGCGTCGATTTACCCGATCCGTTGTGGCCCAAAACGCCGATTTTCACGCCGGGCAGAAACGACAGCGTGATGTTTTTGAGGATCTCTTTACCGCCAGGAAACACCTTGGACAGGTTTTTCATCACGTAAATGTATTGGTACGACGCCATGGACATTGGCTCCAAGTCTGAGGAAAACGCTATAGCACTGGGTTTTAGCGCATTGCAGGGCCTTCAAGCAATGGCGGATAGGGGAATTGTCAATGTTTGACGCCTACCAAGGCACCTGTCGCAAACGGCTTAAGCCGAGTCTTCCGCGACGATGAGGCGTTCGGCCGCGTCCAAAATAGTGTCCAGGTCGTCCATCTTCACGCGGTGAAAAAATTCGCCGCCGATGATTTTGACGTTGGGGCCAACACTGCAATAGCCCATGCACACACTGGGGAGAATATGGACCAGAGATTTGCCTTGAAGGGCGCGTTCGTCGGCGCGCACCTTCAAAGCCCGCAAAATGGCCTTGGACTTGTGAGCTGCGCACGAACTGCCACTCACGCGCAGATTGGTGCACACGTAAACGGTAATCTGGTGTTCTGGTTGATCGTCCATTGGCTGGCTCATACTTTAGACATGGGCGATTGTGTGTCTCAGGTCAAGACATGCATCTGCGCGCCTGGATTACCCTTAACCGAACCGCGCCACGCCTTGACGGTGGATGTGAAGCGGGCGCAGTTGCAGGAGTTTTTTGTTCAAACGGCGCAGGGATTCGCTCAGCGCGCGGCCCACCTCTCCGCCTTCGCCACGTACGTCCTGGCGCACGACGGTGTCTAGACCGCTCAACGCGGCGGCAAAAATCTCCGACGTTTGGTCCCACAGGTGCACATCGGTCTTGATGGTGTTGTCGAGCGTATGGGCAAAGGCGGAAATGAGCGGATAGCCCAGCAACGCCCCTTCGCGTTCCAGGCGCTGGATCAAGGCCCCCATCAACGACATGGAGCGCGCCCGCATATCGGGGTTTTCATCGGCCAAGCGGAAGGCCAGGCGCAACACCTCTGCATCACCGCGCACCCAATCGGCGTAATCTTCGCTGTGGGCGGCCAGCTGTTGATGGGCAAAATTGCGCTCGGCATAATCGATTCGATCCCGCGGCTTGCCCAAGGATATTTCGCTGTAGTAGTGCGGCAAATCAAAGCAGCCCACGTGAGGGTGTTCCCCGCCGCCCAGGACTTCGCTGTAGGGCTTTTTCACCCGGCGGCGTTCTTCCAGCACAAATTCGGGGCTGTTGCGGCGGCGATCGGGGCCAAAATAGGTCTGTGATTTGAAAAACGCCGGGTTGTTGAACAACACATGCAAAACATGTTTGCGCAGCGAACTGATGGAGAACGGCTTGGCGAACACGGCATTGGCCCCGGCATTGCGCGCGCGTTCGACCTTTTCCGCATCCAATTCGCCGCTCATGATCACGGTGCGGGTGAACCGGTCGGGGGAATCGAGATGACGGCGGATCCAGTTGATCAGCATCATCCCGCCAACGGGCTGCATATCCCATTCACTGATCACCAAATCGACGGGCGGCGTTGGGCTGTGCATGGAGCTCTGCGCACTGAGGCGCAAGTAATCAATCGCCGCAACACCGTTGGGAACGGTGTGCACGACGTCGACGCCTAAGTCTTTCAATGTGGTCGACAACAATGTCCGCGACGCGGCGCTATCGTCGGCGACCAACACAGAGCAGTGTTTGAGCCCTTTTTCTTTCATAAACTCCAAGCCTATCGGCCGTGCGACCGCAGCGCGCGAATCGCATAGAGTCATTATGCGCGAATGAATGCTAACGCATTCTAAACAGAAGAATTTTGCTTCCAGGATCAGGTTTGCCCGCCCCGACACGGCATCTTGACCCTCCAGCAGCCAGAAGGTTTATAACGTGTCCAACAAGCGCTCTCGTGTTAGGATACATGCACATGCCTAAACATCTGATCCTGATCGTGCTGAGCATCGCCCTTCTGACGGCCGGCATCGGTATGGCCGTGTATGATGGCAACTTCAGCACAGCCAAAGACCAAGCGGGCGGCAAGGCTGTTGTGGTTATTCCCCCTTTTTCCTCCATTGAACAACACGGCAAGACGCTGTTCGAGACCCATTGCGCCCAATGCCATGGCCTCAACGCCATCGGCACGGACAAAGGCCCACCGTTTTTACACCGCGTCTATCACCCGGGTCATCACGCGGATGGAGCCTTTTTCCTGGCCGTGCGCCGCGGGGTGCGCAGCCATCACTGGCCCTTTGGCGACATGCCCCCCCAACCGCAAATCACCGACAACGACATCAGCGCCATCGTCCCCTTTGTCCGCGCCCTGCAGCGCGCCAATGGTTTCGCCCCGTAAAACCTCTATGAAGCCTATGTGGCAAAGCCGTGAATCTTTGTGGACAGTCCCAAAGTGACATCGAACTGTAAGAATTAACGTGTCATATCGGCGCATGTTTTTCACTCAGGTCGCAGACGGGCTGCCATGAACGCTATGCACCGCAAACACACCTACCGCACCGTTTGGATATCGGACCTGCATTTGGGTTCGCTGGGCTGTCAGGCCGATGTCTTGCTGGATTTTTTGCGCACGGTCGAATGCGACACTTTATATCTGGTGGGCGACATAATCGATGGCTGGCGGCTGCGCCGCTCTTGGTATTGGCCCCAGGCCCACAATGACGTGGTGCAGAAAATTCTACGCAAGGCCCGCAAAGGCACGCGGGTGGTGTTTGTGCCAGGCAACCACGATGAATTTGCCCGTGACTATATCGGTTTGCATTTTGGCGGGGTTGAGGTTCAACGCGAAGCCATTCACGAAACCGCAGACGGACGGCGTTTGCTGGTCACCCATGGCGATGAATTTGACGCCATCGTGCGTTATGCCAAGTGGCTCGCGGTGATCGGCGACAACGCCTACATGTTCATGCTGGTGCTCAATCAAGGCCTCAACCGCGTGCGCACCCGGTTGGGCTTTTCCTATTGGTCTTTGTCGGCGTACCTCAAATACAAAGTCAAAAATGCCGTCAAGTTCATTGCCGAATACGAAACGGCCGTGGCTGCGGTGGTGGAACGGCGCGGCTTGGACGGCATTGTCTGCGGCCACATCCACCACCCCGAAACCCGCCAAATCGGCAATGTCTTGTACTGTAACGATGGCGATTGGGTGGAAAGCTGTTCGGCGTTGGTCGAACATGGTGACGGTCAATTGGAGATCTTGCGTTGGGAAACCTTCGCCGTTGCCAACCCGCCCACCCCGATTGGCTTGGCCGAAGCGGCGGAATAACACAGGACAATTACCGGGCCGCTTGAGCCCCCCTATTCGACCACTTTCGACTTGGCATTTTCGGCCGCCAACTGGGCTTCGACGCACGCCAGCGCGGTCAAGTTAAACAGTCCACGCGGCGTCACCGATGCGGTGACGATGTGTGCCGGTTGCGCCGCCCCCAGCAACACCGGACCAACGCGCAAACCATTGCCCATGATTTTGAGCAAGTTCGACGATGTGTTCGCGGCGTCCAAACTGGGCATGATCAACAAATTGGCCACCCCGGTGAGGCGTGAATTGGGGAAAACGCGCTGGCGGATTTCTTCGTCCAGGGCCGCATCGGCATGCATTTCCCCTTCATATTCAAACGTCGGTCCCAGCTCGTCCAGGATTTCAACGGCGCGCCGCATTTTTTGCGCCGACGGGCTGGACACATTGCCAAAATTGGAATGACTGAGCAGGGCGACCTTGGGCTCGACCCCAAAACGGCGCACTTCTTCGGCGGCCAACAATGTAATCTCGGCCAATTGTTCGGGCGTGGGGTCGGGGTTGACGTAGGTGTCCGCCATAAAGATGGTGCCCATGGGCAAAATCAACACGCTCAGCGCCGCCGTAACCGAGCAATCTTGACGTTTCCCGATCACGCCCATCACATAGCGGTGATGCCACATGTATTGACCGTAGGTGCCGCAAATCATGGCGTCCGCTTCCCCCTGCTTCACCATAATTGCGGCGATGGCGGTGGTGTTGGTGCGGATGATGGTTTTGGCCGCTTCGGGCGAGACGCCCTTGCGTTCGTTCAAGCGATGATAAAGCTGCCAATAATCTTTGTAGCGCGGATCGTTCTCGGGGTTACAGATTTCCACATTACCCAGGCGCAAGCCCAGTTTTTCAATGCGCCGGGCGATAACCTCGGGACGTCCGACCAAAATCGGGTGGGCCAGTTTTTCATCCAAGAGCGCCTGCACGCAGCGCAGCACCCGTTGGCTTTCGCCCTCGGCGAACACCACCCGGCGCACATCGCGCTTGGCTGCATCCATAACCGACTTCATCAACATGCCCGACCGATACACAAACCGCTCAAGGCTTTGCCGATACGCCTCAAAATCTTCAATTGGTCGGGTCGCCACGCCACTGTCCATGGCGGCGCGCGCCACCGCAGGGGCCACCTGGACGATCAAGCGCGGGTCAAACGGCTTGGGAATGATGTATTCGGGACCGAACATCAAATCTTCATTGCTGTAGGCCGCCGCCACTTCGGCAGACGATTCCGCATGGGCCAGATCCGCCAGCGCTTTGACGCAGGCCAGCTTCATCTCATCATTGACCGTGGTGGCCCCCACATCCAAGGCACCGCGAAAAATGAACGGAAAGCACAAAACGTTGTTCACTTGGTTGGGATAGTCCGATCGCCCCGTGGCGATGATGGCGTCTGAGCGCACTTCGCGCACCAATTCGGGAAGAATTTCCGGCTCCGGATTGGCCAAGGCCAAAATAATCGGATCGACGGCCATCATCTTGACCATGTCCTGGGTCAGAACCCCCGGTGCGGATAGCCCCAAAAATAAATCCGCATCGGTCATCACGTCAGCCAGTTTGCGCGCATCGGTGTCTTGGGCATAAGTGGCTTTTTGCTCGGTGACGGCCTCTTTGCGGCCTGTGTAGATGACGCCCAAGTGGTCTGATAAATAGATATTTTCCCGCTTTGCGCCCATCAACACCAACATGTCCAGGCACGCTATGCCCGCCGCCCCACCGCCGGTGGAAACGATCTTGATGTCTTCAATATTTTTGCCGACCAAGCGCAGGCCGTTAAACACCGCCGTGCCGACCACGATCGCGGTGCCGTGCTGGTCATCGTGAAAGACCGGAATTTTCATCCGCTGGCGCAGGTTCTTTTCAACGATAAAACACTCCGGCGCTTTGATGTCTTCCAGATTGATGGCGCCAAAGGTGGGTTCCATCATGGCAATGGCGTCGGCCAGCTTCAGGGGGTCTTTTTCATTCATTTCAATATCGAACACGTCGATTCCGGCGAACTTTTTAAACAACACCGCCTTGCCTTCCATCACCGGCTTGGCCGCCAGCGGACCAATGTCGCCCAACCCCAACACTGCCGTGCCATTGGTCACAACCCCGACCAGATTGCCGCGAATGGTAAAGCGCGCCACCGCCGAAGGATCTTCGACAATGGCCGTGCAGGCGTCCGCAACCCCCGGCGAATAGGCCAAAGACAAATCGCGCTGGTTGGCCAGCGGCTTGGTCGGCGTGATGGTGAGTTTTCCGGGGGTCGGAAATTCATGATAATTCAGGGCGGCTTCGCGGGTGACTTTACGGGTCATAATGGGGGTGCCTTTGTGGTGCTTGGTCCTGATGGGTCTTGTCGTGCCTGGGGAACACACAAACGGGGGGCGCTCTGACAACGCACTTAGAACAGCTCAAAAAACACCGTATCTATGCGTAGTTTAATTTAGAGTACATATTTTCACGACTGTACGCCAAGGTCTGGCGACAATAAAGGGGAATGTCGCCCGTCTCAGCCAGCGGATGCGTCGTCCAGGCCGAATTGAGCATTGAGCCCCGGCACGCTTTCGCCCTTGATCTTGCACGACTGACCGCGAAACAAGGCCACGACCTCGTCTTTTTGATTGCGCACTTCAACGTCATAAACGCCGGTCCGTCCGGCAGCATTGACAACATGAGCGGTGGCCGTCAGCACGTCACCCAACTGCGCCGCGCGGGTATACGTGATGGAGCCCGCCTGGGCCACCGTGGCGCGGTTGTCGGCGTTGCAGATATAAGCGAACACGCTGCCCGCCAAGGCGTACAAAAAGCCGCCATGACAGGTGCCGTGAAAATTCAACATATCTTCGCGCACGACCATGCGCACAGAAGCGCGGTCGCTCCGCGTTTGCAAAAGTTCAATGCCCAAACCTTGGGCCGCATGATCGCGCGGATACATACCCTCGGCCACGGCTTGGGCCAGGCGGTCTTTATCAATCGTTGCGTTTGTGTCTTGGGTCATGGGAGGGGAGATCCTGATTGGTGATCGCCAACCTTAACCAAGCCCATCCGTTTTGTCGAATACATCACGGGCCTGTGCAGGCCCATTTATGAATTTTCGCCCAAGCGCGGCACCAGACTACTTTTGATGTCGAGGCCTTGTGCAGCGGGAACGTCTTGGCGCCGATCAACCAGATAATCGGTGATGCCGCCGCCGATCCACATGGCGACAAATGCCATCCACGCGGTGAGCGAAAATATCGAGCCCCCGGTCATCACGGCGCCGACGGCGCAACCGCCTGCCAACATCCCGCCAAAGCCCATCAGGGCTGCGCCGATGATATAGCGCGGCATGGGGTTTTGCTCGATGCTGAAGCATTGAAACTTAAAATCGCGCCCGGCAAGGGAGGCCAAAAAAGACCCTGCGAAAACGCCCGGCACCAGCCCTAAGTCAAACACATACGGCAAATGGGTGTGGTCGATCAGACCCATCAAGGTATCGGCGGACGGCCCGATGAAGCTGATGCTTTTTACCGCCAATGGGGTAAAGGACTGCAGAGATATGGTGTACGTCACCAACCACCCCATCGTGATCATCAACCCAACGCCGGTGGTGCCAACGATGACCCAACGGCCCACACCCGTGCGCAGCGCTATCGCCAACGCCGCCGCGAACAAAACGAAGCCGACCAGCAGAGGCGTCGAATCAGACAAGCCAAAAACATAAGACAGGTCGCGCGCGCCTGCGTCGCTGACCGTCCACAAACCCGCAATCCATTCGCGCAGCGGCGACAGCACGCCGCGTAGCGAGGACTGCGCAATAATCGTCAAAATCAACCCCGTGACCAAAGCACGGAGGTTTCCCGTTGCCGACAACACCAAAATGCGGCTGGCACAGCCCCGCGCCAAAACCATCCCGGCACCAAACATCAAGCCGCCGATTACGGCCCCCGAAAGGCTGCCCTGGCCGGTCAATTGGCGAACGTTGGTCACATCCAGCAACCCCGCCGCGATCACCCCCTGGGTGCCGATGATGGCGACCGCAAAAGCCAGCACCCAAATGGCCACCTTGGGACCCAGACCGAAACGAAAGAATTCAATCGTCGCCGCCCGCATACAAAACCGACTGCGCTGCGAGAGCACACCGAACACCAAACCAATGACCAGACCACCCAAAGAGACGGTGCCGCCTTCACCAAAGAGACCAAACAGATATTCGAGGTTCATAGACATTGAAAAACATTCCGCGCAAAAAAAGCGCTCACAAGTCACTGATCAATGGGACGTGTCTCACATTGGAGTACATCAAATGAGGCTAACCGAAAGCCTCGCCTCTCCCAGCAACCCCTGAACGGCACAAAACACCCAGTTTTGTGCTGATAAAGGACGACACGGAACACCTTGCCAATAACGCAGGCCACCGCCCTTCTCGGTGTTGATCATCGAGAAGTCATTATATAAGGTAAAACTAATATATATTTTCGTCAAAACATTATTTAATGTGTGAATGCGTGCATTTTTTGCATGTCTTTATATTATGTTCTGAAGGGTCGACACCTTATAACAAGGATCGATCAAAATCGTTGTCCGGCATAAGACGTATGCGTGATGACGCCGGTACGGACGCTGTGTCTGTGTTGAGCGTAAATCAGCCTTATTGCCTTCTGATTTGTACAAAGGCTACGTGAAACGGAATTTATTGATGTCCCAACAACCTGAAAAAATAGAAAAAGAAGACGGAACGACCGAGTGGCACCTTGATGGACGCTTGCACCGTGAAGACGGCCCCGCAGCCATTCGCCCCGATGGATCAAAAGGTTGGTTTCTGAACGGCAAGCAGCATCGCCTGGACGGCCCGGCTGTCGAGCTTGCGGACGGAACCCAAGAATGGTGGGTAAACGGAGCCTTGCACCGCGAAGACGGTCCGGCCATCATCGAGGCGTATGGCTCGAAAGAATGGTATTTCAACGGCAAGCTCCATCGCGAAGGCGGTCCCGCTGTTGAACGAGAGGACGGAACCTTGCAATGGTGGATCCATGGCGAGCGTCATCGCGAAGATGGACCCGCCGTTGTCGAAGAGCAGGAAATGCGCCAATGGTGGGTCAATGGCAAGCTGCATCGCGAAGACGGTCCCGCCATTGAATATGAAGATGGCACGCAAGAATGGTACGTTTTGGGCATGCCCGTCCCCGAAGACGTGGTTCTGGATGCCGACAAGCGCACCGATTTCATGAAAAAAATGATCAATCCCGTATAAACCGAGATGTCTTGGCGACCGGAAGGGGCCGCAAAGCCCCTTTGGCCACCCATGGCAGCCAGAAAAAACAAAGAGAAAACAGCCAAAAGAAAAAGGGGGGCGTCCAACGCCCCCCTTTTTGCATTCTTTATTGGGCTACGTGCGCCCCTCCAGAAAGCCTGCGGGCGAAAAGCCTACGGGCGTTTCGGGGTCTCGTAAGGAACTTCCTTTTGCCACTCGACCCATTCGGTCTTGTAGCCGACGAAACCTTTTTCGTTTACCGGTTGTTGTTTCGTTGTGTAGTACTCGGTCTTGCCATCAGGAACCGGATCTTTAGCGTTTACGTTAGCCATAATTCAACTCACCTGTTATCTGGTTACAAACCGGGACAGCTCCCTGCAAAACTGCAAATCACCCTACCCCAGCATGAAGATTTTCTAATATTCGAAAATGAATATATAGGATGGTGCTGCCGGAGGGAAGCAGCTTTTCACACCCCTTTTTGCACAGCCGGAAAAGCCGGACCTTCACCTTCGGCAGTCCTGCCTGCAGCACGGCCATACACCTTATATATATGTATAGAACTGCGAGGGCGTCGTGCGGCCAGGGCAGAGGCCATAAAACGCCAGAAAAAGGGGGGGCTTCGGGTAAAAAATTGTGCTTTGCAGCATTTCCGTTTCGAATCAAGATTCGGGGTTTGACCTCATTCTCAAGTCACCTCAACTGCGGGGCTTAATCGGCCAAATACGCGTCAATTTGCACCTTAGAGGGATTAATTTGGACGGAATTGTAAGGTCATATATTACCCTAAGCCACGGATATAAATATAAAAATTACCTATATCCCCTTTGTTAAAACATCTAATTGCCGCGCGTTTGATCATTCTGATTGTCAAAACAAGATTCACTTATATAATGCGCTGCTAATAGAAAAGATCTGACCTATAGATTTTTCAATAATTGACGACTGCGACAGGGGAGGAACTAATGTTCGCCAGTAATCCATTCGCTGAACTTGTGACCACCATTCCGCTCGTCGGTATTCAGGCTTACGTCGTTTTGATGTTTATCCTGGTTATCGGCGGCACAGTTTTGGACATGATCCACAAGAAAAGCGCCAAATACTTTTTTGCCAAAGCCAAAGCGGCTCAAGCTTCACGCACACGTGAGCTGGGTGCCGGTGATAAAATCGGCATCGCCGTCAGTACGGTTGCAGTCGATGTAATGACGTCGGGTGAGTTTTGCAACCCACGCCGTCGTATTTCTCACTTGTTCACCATGTACGGGTTTATCCTGTTCGTCGTGACAACGGTTGCCTTGGTGTTTGCTTATCCGACCAACGAAGCACCTTCCATCGTCTCTCAATTGTGGCACCTGGGTGCTGCTATGGTGATGTTTGGCGGGTTCTGGTTCTGGTTCTTCATCCGCGTCGATGTCTCTGCTGAGGGCAACCCTTGGTATCGTATCGTGAAGGCAGACATGTTCATCTTGTCGCTTTTGGGCACCACGACCTTCGGTCTGGTCTGGTCCATCCTTCAAGCCAATGGCGTCGCACCTTGGACCACCGTGTTCCTGGGCTTGTTCATCATTGCGGCGACGGTTTTGTTCGCTGGTGTGTTGTGGTCGAAGTTTGCTCACATGTTCTTCAAGCCTGCTGCTGCGTTCAACAAGCGCGTCATCAAAGCTGATGGTTCCCGTGAAAACCTGCCGGAATTGGGCGATCTGTCCGATCCCGCTTTGCAAAAACGTTTTCCCGATATCCCAGAATATATGGGCAAAAACCCAGCCAACATGGGCCTCGGCATCAAACGCGAGCAACCTCAGCACTACTAGATCAATCCTGAAGGATTCTTTCTAACAGGGAAGGAAACAAATTATGCCTACTTTCGTATATATGACACGATGTGATGGCTGCGGACACTGCGTCGATATCTGCCCGTCCGACATTATGCACATCGACACGACCTACCGTCGTGCTTACAACATCGAGCCGAACATGTGTTGGGAATGCTATTCCTGTGTGAAGGCTTGCCCGCAGAACGCCATCGATGTTCGCGGCTACGCAGACTTTGCACCGTTGGGCCACAGCGTCCGCGTCGTTCGCGACGAAGAAAAGGGCGTTATTGCCTGGCGCATTAAGTTCCGCAACGGCAAAAAAGATATGAGCCTGCTGGCTCCGATCACCACGAAGCCCTGGGGCACGTGCATTCCTCAACTTGCTAACGTCGCTGGTCCGTCTCAGGAACAACGCAACAGCCAGTTGCTGTATAACGAACCGAAGTACATCCGCATGGATGACGGCGGTTTGCACACCCTGGAATCCAACGGCCTCGTGATGAAGGAAGGGGTTTACTACTAATGGCACACAAAACTATCGTAGAAGACAACATCGACATTCTCGTCGCCGGTGCTGGTCTTGGTGGCACGGGTGCGGCTTTCGAAGCGCGCTACTGGGGCCAGAACAAAAAGATTATCGTTGCTGAAAAAGCGAACATCGACCGTTCCGGCGCTGTTGCTCAAGGTTTGTACGCGATCAACTGCTACATGGGCACGCGCTTTGGTGAGAACAACCCCGAAGATCACGTGCGTTACGCGCGTATCGATTTGATGGGCATGGTTCGTGAAGATTTGCTGTTCGACATGGCGCGCCACGTCGATTCCGCAGTCCACCAGTTCGAAGAATGGGGCCTGCCGATCATGCGCGACCTGCAGAAGGGTTCCTATCTGCGTGAAGGTCGTTGGCAGATCATGATTCACGGTGAATCCTATAAGCCGATCGTGGCTGAAGCCGCGAAGAAGTCGGCCGACAAGGTTTACAACCGCGTTTGCATCACTCACCTGCTGATGGACGAAGCCAAAGAAAACCGCGTTGCGGGTGCTGTTGGTTTCAACGTCCGCACCGGTGACTACCATGTCTTCAAATCCAAAACCGTGATTTGCGGCGCTGGTGGTGCATCGAACCTCTTCAAGCCGCGTTCCGTTGGCGAAGGTGCTGGTCGCGTTTGGTACGCACCTTGGTCTTCCGGTTCCGCTTATGCGTTGATGATCAACGCCGGCGCGAAGATGACCCAGATGGAAAACCGTATTGTTCTGGCTCGTTTCAAAGACGGTTACGGCCCGGTCGGTGCTTACTTCTTGCACCTCAAAGCCTACACCCAGAACGCTTATGGTGATGAATACGAATCCAAGTGGTTCCCCGGCCTGCAGGAAATGGTTGGTAAAGAATACCTGGATCCCGAATTGTCCCACGCGACGCACCGTCCGATTCCGACCTGCTTGCGTAATCATGCGATCATCCACGAAGTGAATGCGGGCCGCGGTCCGATTCACATGGTGACGATGCACTCGTTCCAAGATCCGCATCTGGAAGAAATTGGTTGGCACAACTTCCTCGGCATGACCGTTGGTCAGGCTGTTCTGTGGGCTGCCACGGACGTTGATCCGAAGAACGAAAACCCGGAACTGACCACGTCCGAGCCGTATGTCATGGGTTCCCATGCGACCGGTTGCGGCGCCTGGTGCTCCGGTCCGGCAGACATCTCTCCGCCCGAATATCAATGGGGCTACAACCGCATGATGAGCGTCGAAGGTTTGTTCGGCGCTGGTGACGCGGTCGGTGGCACGCCGCACGCGTTCTCGTCCGGCTCCTTCACCGAAGGCCGCATTGCTGCGAAATCTGCTTGTCAGTACATCGACGATGGCAAAGCCGAAGGCATCCGCGTTTCAGAGGCGACCATCGCCAAACTGAAAGAAGAAGTCTTCCGTCCGATGGAACACTACAAGCTTTATCGCAACGATATCGTGGCTGGTGAAGTCAACCCGAACTATCACAACCCGCGTCAGAGCCTCGACCGTCTGCAGAAGCTGATGGACGAATACTGCGCAGGTGTGACGGTCAACTACATGACCAACGACAAACTGTTGAGCATTGGCCTCAAGAAACTGAAAATCATGGAAGAAGATCTTCAGAAGATTGCGGCTAAGGACCTTCACGAATTGCTGCGGGCTTGGGAAGTCAAGCACCGTCATCGTACGTCCGAGTGTGTTATGCAACACACCTTGTTCCGCAAAGAAACACGTTGGCCCGGTTACTACTACCGTGGTGACGCCCTGAAGCTGGATGACAAAAACTGGCACGTTCTGACCGTGTCCCGTCGTGATCCGCAGACTGGCAAATACACCATGGAGAAGGCGCCTCTGTATCACTTGGTTGATGTAGAAAAAGCTGCTGCAGCCGAGTAATCTTCTTGTCCCCGACAGGCGTTCACGTTGAACGTCTGTCGGGGGCATAAAAAAGGATCAGCATTTAGGTGTTGGTCTTTTTTTATGCCCCCGTACGCCCCCGCAAGACTTCCATTTCCGTATGACTGAGGAAACAGATGAACATTATCGATCTCACAGACGAAGAAATTCTGAACGGTGCCGAGCCGATGTGGACGGAGCTCATCCGCGCGTCCAACGATGGTGAATACGGAAAGTTCATCCGCAATTTTGACTACAGTCTGATCCAGGGCTTGAACGAGGTGGAAATCGGCAAACAATTCGCCAAAAGCGAACTGACCCGCAGCCTCTCTGAAGTCTACGACTATCTCGGCATGATCCGCCGTGGCGAACATGTAACCGTTTTGTACCGCGTCAGAAGCACCAAAAAAGAAGGTGAATGGCTGGGCCGACTGGTTCTCGGCTACAACGATAAAGGCGAGGTCAAAATCTTCGGGGCATCCGTTTTCTAGGCACCAGATGCCCCCCCGATGGAATTGATATGAAACAAGTGATCCGAGAAAATAAGTTCGTCGAACTGACCTACGAAGTGACCGACCGCAAAACCGGTCTGCGCTTGAGCCATGTGGAGTTCCCGTTGGGCTACGTACACGGCTCCAATTCGGTTATGGCCTCTACGGTCACGGACGAGCTGGAAGGCAAGACCGTTGGCGACATCATCGAAGTGCCGATTGATTGCAATCTGATTTACGGCCCGCGGGACGAATCCCTGGTCTTCACCGATCGTCTCGAAAATGTGCCTGAGGAATACCGCGAACTGGGCACAACGATCACTATGGAAAACGAAAAAGGCGAACCGCGCAACTTCATCGTCACCCGCATGGACGATGAAACCCTGACCGTCGATGGCAACAACCCGCTGTGCGGTCGCGACGCCATCTTCAAGCTGGAAGTCCTCTCGATCCGCGACGCCACCGACGAAGAAATCGAAGTCGGCGGCGCCATCGTTGCAGAACCCGACGTCGGCGGCGCGCGCAAGGTGCCGATCTGAGGCCAAAAGCGCCTAGCGCGCTTTCCGGCCACTCAAACGCGCCTACACACCCTAAACACGCATAGCCCTTGACCCAAGCCCCAGGTGACCGCCTGGGGCTGTTTTGGTATCGGCAGGTGTCACGAAAGCCTGTGTCCGCTCAATCCACGGCACATATTCGCTCAGTATACCTGAGACTGAGATTTAAAAGGATGGAGCGGGTGAAGGGAATCGAACCCTCGTCGTAAGCTTGGGAAGCTTCTGCTCTACCATTGAGCTACACCCGCAAAACAGGGGCAGATTACTCGGCCCCGTGATAAGCGGCAAGAGGGTTGTGAGGAACCGCACCCGCCCCATTAAAAGTTTGCACCATCGTTGATTTCGATAAGCTTACGCCTTACCTGTTGGGTATGTTACAATTGTATGCAAAGGCCTAATCTTTGCCCCCCTGCTTTTCAAAATGTAAATATGCGCGCCTCTGAACCACAACATCTGCCAAAGTCGACAAAGTCCCATTCCGCCGCTCGTCAGTGGTTGGCGCTTGGTTTTTTGTGGCTGCTCATCGGCATTCCCCTGGCTTGGGAAGCCAAAATTGAGCGAGACACCATTTACACGCAACAGCGCGCGTTATTGCTCAGCCAAACCAAAGTCATTGATGAAAACCTGCAGGTGCAACTGCACGCGACGGATTCAGCCTTGAATTCGGTCCGTGATGACTTTCTGGCCGTAAAAACGCAACAAATCTCCACTGAGCGCCTCAATTCTCACATGAAGGCGATGACGGATGCGATGGTCGGCGTGCGCACGTTCGTCGTGCTTGAAGCGGATGGACGTGTTGTCGCCAGCAACCGAGCCAACCTCATTGGGTTAAACTTCATCGGCCGCGATTATTTCCAAGCGCCCCTCAAAGGCGCAGACCCCGACGTTTTGTATGTGACCCCCCCCGTTCAAGACCGTTCTGGGCGTCTTTGCCGTAGCCGTATCCAAAGCTGTCCTTGATGAGAGCGGGAAATTCATCGGTGTTGTCTGTGCGTCCTTAAGCCCTGAATACTTTAGCACCCTGCTCAATTCGGTGCTTTACCTGCCGGAAATGCGGGCATCCATCATTCATGGTGAGGGCACGATTATCATTGAAGAACCCAATCGAGTGGATTTGGCCGGGAAAAACCTGGCCAAACCCGGAACGCACTTTACGGAACATATTGCAAGCGGTCACGACGATAGCTTTTTCGCCAGCACGGCCTGGACGACCAAGGACAAGCGGATGAGCGCCTGGCGCACCATTCGGCCAACTCAGACGAACACAAGTGTACCGCTCTTGGTGACGGTCAACCGCAATATGTCGATCATTTTTATCGATTGGGAGCGGAATGTTTTTTTGTTTGGTGGTTTTTACGGACTGCTGGTGGTGGCCTCGGCTTTGGGATTGGCTTTTCTGCAAAACAGACAGCGCGCTATTCAACTCATAAAAGCTGGACGCGAAGAAGAACGCATCCAAGCGGAAGAAGACCTTCGCAAAAGCAGAGCGCTGTACAAAACCATGACCGACACGTCACCGTTGGCCATTTATATGTCGACGGGCATCGAACAAAAGGCCGCCTATATCAACGAGACCTTTGTCAGGCTTTTTGGCTACACGCTGGAAGACGTGCCATCGGTTGCCCAGTGGTGGCCGCTTGCCTATCCAGATCAAGCCTATCGCGATCAATTGGAAAAAGAATGGCAGCTCAGGGTCGCCCATGCCATTGCGACCCATTCAGAGATTGAACCGATGGAAACCATCGTGACGTGTAAAGACGGCTCGCACAAAAACATCTCGTGGGGGTTTGTCGGCGTTGGCGAACAAAACTGGGCGTTTGGGCTTGACCTGACCGAGCGCCGCCAGGCGGAAGCCCACTTGATCGAAGCCAAAGAACAAGCCGAGGTGGCAAACAAAGCCAAGTCGGACTTCCTTGCCGCCATGAGCCATGAATTGCGCACCCCGCTCAATTCGATCATAGGCTTTGCGGAAATGATGCAATTTGAGATCAAAGGCCCCCTATCGGAGACCTACAAGGACTACACAAGTTTGATCACCCGTAGCGGCAGACTGCTCTTGGAAACGATCAACAGCGTGTTGGACATCGCCAAAATCGAAGCGGGCAAGTTCGATCTTTATAAAGAACCCACCGATGTCAGCAAAATTGTTGATGACGTCATGACTATTTTGAGTGTTCAAGCGCAGGAAAAGGGTATCGATATTCGCAATGAACTCAAAAACATGTGCGCATTCCGATGAAAACGGCCACCGATTCCGACGGAAAGCGGCCACCTGATCCGATCCAAAACGGCCACTTTGGCCGCAGGTCTTTTTGGGTGG
>JGI10211J34971_10001176_pt1 | contig 21868 bp, 37 predicted proteins | sample Etolagsediment_FD_34971 | JGI IMG/M metagenome (IMG submission 34971)
CCCACCATGACCTTCAACGAATGGCTCCAAACCGGCATCGACAACAAATGGTGCGGCCCAGCCACCTGCGCCACCCACGACGGCATCCCCAGCACCAAAACCGAAGAAACCACATGGGACAACGGCGGAGACCCCTGCCAACACATCCTCCGCCTCTACCCCAACGAACAAACCGCCGACGAAATCAACCACAACCACACCCCCTACCAATGGCAAACCACCACCACCCAACAGATAAATCTAAATGAATAACGCGCCATAACACCCCAAACCCCACCCCCCGCCGTATGGTGCGTGTGCGCGGAAGTCCCGGGGGTGTTGTTTGGGTGGTGTCGTGTTGTGTTGTACGTGTGTTCGGTTGTCGTACAGGTGTTTGGTTTGTGTGTGGTGATGTTTCGTTAGATTTGGGTGTTGCTATTTGGTGTGTGGCTGTGTAGTATTTCGTGTATGACCTACTACTACATGGCGTTGCGATACTCAGCCGACCGCATCGGCTTCGACCCGTGGGACGTTCACCTCACCCACCTACGTGAGATGGCACGCATCCATGAGCAGACACCTACCAGCCGCTACTGGTTCGGTTCGCCTTGCCGTTTCGTGCGTGTCATCGACTTCGCCGTTCACGTGTGGCTACCTGCCGCCCTATCGGAACGTCACCCGTACGTTGCCGCCTACCTGAGGACGACGAGCCCCCGATGGGGACGGGCGTGGAGAGGATGGTAACAAAGGTGTTGACATTGCGACAGGGTGGGAGTACACTTAACGACATGACCTACTGCCACATATCACGACAGGCCGACAAGCACGCCGACTGGATCGGCATGGCCGACGAGGCCGAAGCACGCTACTACGGAAGCGTCGAAGAAACCGCCGGACACAAGGCGTGGATCGCCGTCTACAAGGACGAGTACGAGTCGGGGGAGTCTGTGCTTCCCGATCTCAGCCTCGCCACCTACCGTGACGACGACAAGTGGATGGATGACGCCATCGCCATCCTGACTGGAAAGGACTACTGATGAGATACGACATTCGACCCGTTCACACCTACAGCGACGACGTTGAGGATGCCCACATCGTTGGCACCGAATGGATCGTCGTGGATACCGCCAACAGGTATGCGCCAGCAGGGTACGTGTACGCGAAGCGTGAGGATGCCCTCGCACAGGCGAAGCGGATGGGTTGACAGACGTAAAGCGCACATAGAGCCGACCTCGTGATTACCTTCGGGGTGTGCGTTTCCTGCGGGCTACACGACTGAGCCCACCTTTTGAGGAGGTGGGGTGCGGTGAGCCCTACAGTCACCGGCCAGTGGGGGCCGGATGACAGGCAGGCGACAGGTTCATCACCTCCAAGTGGAAGGCCCTCACCGGATCTCAGGTGGGGGCCTTTCGCTATGCGCCGAACCTGCGGAACAGATCGTACTTTTGGGGAACCCACCGGAACAGGTGTGAGGTGAGGTAGAACCAGAAGGCGACGAGGAGGGGGCGGCCCACTTTCAGCGTGGAAATGTAGTGAAATCCGGCGGACAGGGTGTGCCGTTTCGTGCGTAAAGCGAACACATCGTAGATCAGCACATAGGCGATGATGCCGCCCCACGCCCACACACCGGCGCGGGTGCGTTCGTTCACTTGCGGGGCTGTCGATCGTGGCTTCGAAGCGGATGCCCGTATGGGAGTGTTTGCCGCTTTTTGCCTGCTTTCGTGCCGGTCACCGTTTCTTTGTCTCCGGTGAGCGGGTTGATGCGTGTGCGTTGGTTGCTGCGGGCGCCGCTGCCCTTTTTACTTTTACCCATGGTTGACAAGTATGGTGTATTGGGGTGTGACTGTAGGGTAAGTACCTTCGTGCGGAATCGAACCGCCTATCACGACTTATAAGGCTCGCTGAGAAAAACCATTCCTCCCCGAAGGCAAACCTCCGGCTAGAACTCATCTTGGAGGAAGAACCCGGCCTCATCGGCGAGACCCATCGTCAACGCCAACCGGAACTGCGACAACTCGTGTAGCGGGACTTCTGCGGGCTCATGGAACCGGAGTGCGTTCTCCAGCACCTCCAAATGTTCCGGGTTTCGAAGCATCTCGGCACCCTCGGCGTGCATCAACGTGCCGAAGTCCACAGATTTACCCGGACGCATGTGGAAAGGTTGAGCACAAATGTCCACATCTTCGCCTCCGTTCTCAACATGAAGCACCGAAAGGCATTCCCGGACAGGCGACTTGTCGTTCTCCACGAAATCATCGACCAGATCCCGGTCGCGGGTCTGCTCCGGCTTCGTTGAAACCCAGCCCTCGGCGAGCAACGTGAACGAATCCACTCCCCAGCCCCGCCGCATAACAACCGCTGTTTGGAAGATCCGATTCAAACGTTCTTCCTGATCTTTCGGGTCACCCCAGTTCAGATCCATCTGTGCGAGACAAGTGAACCGGTCATCTACCCAGCCGAACAGGTTCATTGCCATTTCTTCGCCGACACCGAACTCTTCAACCAGATGGGTTTTGGCGGACTGGCCGACAGCAATCACAAGGGCGATCTTTGCCGCCGAGTCTTGGTAGAAGCCGTCCACACGGGCGAACACTAGTTCGATACGGTTTGTTCGTCAGAGAACATGGATAGAATGTGACGTATGGCATCAAAGAACACTCCCTCCAAGAAGACACCTGCGAAGAAGACTTCGGCGAAGAAGCAGCCTGCGAAAAAGGCTGCCGCAAAGAAGGCTCCGGTCAAGAAGGCTGCCGCGAAAAAGACCCCGGCGAAGAAGGCTGCGGCGAAGAAGCAGGCAGCAAAGAATGTTGTCACCGACACCGGGCCTCGCAGCAACATCAGTCCCGCACAGTTCGAACAGTTGACCGGCGGACGGGTCGATCGACCTGACGAACCGCAAGTTGAGGTGTGGGTGTTGCCGAAGAAGACTGACGCACCGAAGGCTTCGGTGTTTCAGCGGGCTCTCGGCAAGGTGTTGGACTGGCTCACCTGATCGGAAAGATTTACCTAAAGGTGTTGACAGATCTAACCGGATAGGTATAATCATCTTTGTCGCAACCGCGCGACACTTGACAACTGAAGATGAAAGGACCACACCATGGATGTTATTCGTTCCTACACCGGTGAGGATTGGATCCCCACCGCCGCCGAGATCAAGGCTGAAATGGTTGAACTCGCCAAGGCAGGCCGAGGCCCGGTTACCCGCAAGGACGCCATCGAATCATTCAGGCGTGCTGACGAAAAAGAATGGGCCGGAATCCTAGAAGGCGAAATGCGAGCAGAACGCATGATGGACTTCGTGATGAGCGGAGGAGATCCCGAAGACGCCGCTTGGGCACTAGCAACCGGTTGGGCTTGACCAAAAGGCAGAAGAAAGCCGGAGTGAGAAATCGCTCCGGCTTTTTTCATGCCCGTCAACGAATCAGTCGGGCAATCTCGTCAACCGACAGCAGGATCACCGCGTACGACACACGCATCCGGCCCTCGTCATCAACATCGGTAGCCACATCAACCGCTTCCGGCGGCACCCCCAAACGGGCAGACAACCCGGCACGCACCTGTGCCGCAGTCCGCTCAGACGCCGCCATCTCCGACCCGATCCGGTCAAGCAGATCATCCGCCGCGTCAGGCAACACCACTTCACGGGACTGTTGAGCCTCATGCTGGGCGGCAAGCACACACCCGGAACACGACAAAGTTGTAGACCCGGCGGCACGTTTACGGATCTCGGTATGTCCGCATTCCAACAGGTGATGGTACTCAACCCGACCCCACGACCCAGTTCGGTTTATCTCAACTACCGGTTGGCGGGGGGCCGCCTTCAGATTTACTGGTTTGCCAGCCACTCTTCCGCCGCCATGATCGCCCCCGACAGTCCCGCACCCCAACGAGACTGGATCGGCAACGCCCACTTCTCGGTCATCCACAGCGGCAAGTTGTTCGGCTCAGGTTCTGGGAGTTGGGCGTACAGTTCCTCGGCCTTTTCCCACAGTCGTTCCCTGTTCGCCAGCCACTCGTCCAGATACTTCTGATCGGCTTCGATCCTGTCCGGTGTCAGCACGATCTGTGCGATGTCCAACGGAGGCATGATGTCGGCCACCTCGTCATCGGCGACAGCCGCGATCTGGCACAGCGACATGAGTTCTTCGGGAACCCCCAAAATGGTGTTGACATTCTCGTCCATACGGATTACATTAACACTCATGACAACACGAAGCATCAACTACTACACCATCCGGTTCATCGTCCGGTGCGCCTTCTGGGGTTCCATCCTCACCTTCGTCATCTGGGCGATGTTCTTGGGGATGGCCGCCAAAGTGGGGGCGAACTGTCCGATCGAACTCCACGGAGATTTCACCTACACCACAACCAGCGACGACATGTCGTGGGTTGCCGGATACAACTGTGATCTTCCGGAGAACGTCAACATTGACGATCACGGCAACTGGTGGTGGGCCGAATGACGTTCACACCAAACTCGTTTGAGGACTTCTACTACGGCACATGTATCCCACAATGGGAATACGTCAAACAGTTGGACTCCTCGGCACGGCTCGGTCAGGTGTTCTTCAACACCCTCTGGTCGTTTCGGCAAGATCTAGCCGAACAGATCCGTAACACCGAACTGGACCCGTTCTACAAGAACCATGTTCCGGAAGAAACCCTCACATGGGTAGTCGAACATTGGACTCCGACAAAGTAACCACGTTGTCAACCTCTTCCCCCATAGAGGGGTTGCCTGTCGGATGAAGAACCCCTGCCTTCGGGTGGGGGTTCTTCCCTGTTCCCCCACACTCGGAAACGTGATGCTAGGGTGCGGTTCGCCGCCTTCCCAGCGGCATCACCCCACCAAGGGCGAAGCCCCCAGCCGACGCACGGCGGGGGCTTTGCTCTTTCTGGAACAACGGGCCATACTGGGTTCGAACTATGCGAACTAACGCGCCACGGCCAGACTCCAGCAACCGGAACCTCAGTTCGAACGACTTCTCACGGATTGCCCGTGCCATCAAAGCGGCACGACAGTCACGGCTCAAAGTCAGGGTCGGTGCGCTCGTCGTGGTGTCCGGCAAGAAAGCGGCTGCGGCAGCAAACCGGGAACGCAACCATCCCCGGCTCGGTCATCTGGATGCTTCGGTCCACGCGGAGATTGCTGCGCTAAAAAAGTTGGGCGGGACTGCGAGGGGTGGCACGATTTATGTTGCTCGTTTGGGGGCGCGGGGTCGGTTGTTGCCTTCGTTTCCGTGTCGCCGGTGTCTTCCAGCGGTTGAGGCTTCTGGTGTTCGTCGGATTGTGTGGTGGGATGGATCGTCGTGGGTGTCAACGAAAGTTTCACAAATCTAGTTGACATACCTGTCGGGTTCCTGTACAGTTAGATACGTGATAGCGAACTACTACATCGGTTTCCGAATGATCGTTGATCGCATCGGCATAGATCCATGGGATGTCCGACTCGGATCACTCATCGAACGAGCACGACGCACCGAACAGAAACCCGAAAGCCGATACTGGTTCGGATCCCCATGCCGATTCATCAAACACATCGACTTCGCTGTCCACGTACTCCTCCCCGAAATGCTGTACGAACAGCACCCCATGTGGGCCTGCTACCTGCGAACCACCAGCCCTCGCTGGGGACGCAGTTGGCGTTCGTGGTGAAACCAGTAAACTGACAACGCTCCCGTCGGGTGGAGTTCGACACCCAACAACAGTTGGTCAAGTTGAACGGCCGGAACGGCCCGACGGGGGCAACTTACTTACTGAAACCCCACGGCCCCCACCCAGAGTTGTTGCGAATCGCCAACGCGGCACGAAGATTCGTCTCCGCATCAAACAGTTCGTCGCAATGCTTCAAGATGCCTTGAGCCTGTAGCCAACCCTCCGGCCAATACCTGCTCGGCTTACACCAGAACTGGTTGATCTGGACAAGACCGTTCGAACCACCCATCGGATCATCCGGATTGTGCTGATCCGGGCGGCAGCGGGACTCCCGATACATCGTGTACGAGATCTTCGGCAGTTCCTCCTCGGCGAACCCGACCCGGCGGGCAAGATCGACCCAGCCGTCGCAACGCCACTCCGGCATCGAAGCCCGGTAAGGCGGCAAGTACGGTTCGGTGCGAGCCGGATCTGCCATCACCGCCTCCCAATCGGGATCCACAGTCAAACCTTCAGGTACAAAACCGGCGGCTGTTTCTTCAGACCAATCAAACTCGCTGATCGGTTCGCGGCGTTCATCGCCGTACGACTCTTCCGGTTTGATCTCATACGAGTTGACCGGGATTGGAACAACGGAACTTACGGTCTCCGTCACAGGCGGATCGATAAACACTCGTTCCGGGGCTTCCGGGTGTTTGATCTGGACGATCTCTACGGCTGCCCGCTGCGTTCCCAGCAAACCTGCTGCTGAGAAAAATAATGCGAATAAGCCTCGGATGATTGTGGACATGGCAAAGCCTCCCGGCGCAAGAGTGCGGCCCCCACCGCTGTTTAGGTACCCAGAAAGTTTACCATTGTGTTACGACGGATGGCAACAGGGGGACAAAACGTTTACAGCAAAGGCTGCTGAGCGCAAGTCGGACGGGCAGACGACCTCAACGAAGCCAACACCGCATCAAACATCTCCTCCCACGCCCCATCAACCACATCCAACGAATGAAGCGACCGACCCGCCGGATCAGAAATCGTCGCAACACCATCATCCAGTTCGATCAACAGCCCCGCTTTACCATCTTTCGGATGTCTCATCCCGGCAGCATACCCGGACAGCAAAAAACCCCGGCGGGAAAGGAGGACCACCGGGGTTTTTCGCTCTCAACCAACAAGCGTAGGAGGTTCACTTGCTGAGAACATCATACATCACTAGTTACGTGGCCGTCAACCAAGATGCTTCAGGAAACCATCCAACACGCCCTGCGACGACGAAGCCACAGCAAAACCGTCCACGGCAGTACCAACAACTTCACGTTTCTGCTCAACCAGATCGAACATCTGTTCGTCAATCGTGTCCGAGCACAACACGAACGTCGCGGTGACTGAGCCTTTTTGACCCAAACGGTGACATCTTGAGTACGTCTGTTCGATGTCAGCCCAAGTCCACGGCAACTCTACGAACACCACATCCTGTGCGGCGGTCAACGTGTGACCGGTCTTCGCGGCTTGGATCGACAAAACAATCGACGGGGCTTCTGAGGCGGGCAGGTCTTGGAACGCCGCTTTGTGCCGCTCAACCTCTTCCACTTTCATCTGACCTTGGATCTTGAGGTTTCCGTACTTCGAAGCGAGTTCGTCAACAATCTCTCGGTGATGTGCAGCCAACACCACCTTTTTGTCTTCATTCAGGTAACTCTCAACAAGTTCGGTGACAGCAGGCATCTTTGCTCGGGCCGCAAGTTTGCGTAACACCCCGATTCGAACCAAATGTTCGTTGCCTTCGGCACGCATCCGGGCGCGAACGGCGGCAGACCCCGGCGGCAAACCGAGTTCTTCGGCGATTTGACGGGCGCGTTCCATCAGGTACTCCACGATGTCCTGTTCCGCTTTCCGGTACTCCTTCATCCCCGCGACAGTCCCGTCAACCACCATTCGGTGATGTCGGACCGGCGGCAGTTCGTCCAAAACTTGGTCTTTGGTGCGGCGGATGTAGCAGTTCCCACGCAACCTTTCGTTGAGTTCGTCCAGATTTGAGTGGCCTTCGATGTTCCATTGACCAAACCTGTCGCGGAAAGCATTACAGTACCGTCGGTAAAACCCCCATCTACCTCCGAAGTCGCCGATCTTGTTCAGGATCTCCAGTTGTGCGGCGTACTCGGCAGGCTTGTTGGTGACCGGGGTTCCGGTCAAACACAGAACAACACCATCGGGCGGGGCTGTCTTGGCGACCTTGATCGCAGCCTTCGTACGTTGCGCATCCAACGACTTACAGTAATGCGACTCGTCAAACACGTATCCGGCATGATTTTTCAGTTGCTGTTCCCACGCCTTGATGTTGGAGTAGCCGACAACCAGCACCTCGTAACCGGGTTCAGGGAAATCTTTCCGGTTCTTCACGGTGGCAACCTTCCGGTTCGGCAACCACTTCTCATACTCTTTCGCCCAGTTCAGCACCAAAGTCGGTGGACACACCACAACACACGGGTATGCCTCGGTCAACTCCACGGTCGCAATCGCTTGGATCGTTTTGCCGAGACCCATGTCGTCAGCAATGAATGTTCGGCGGGCGGCAGCCGCATACTTGACACCAGCCTTCTGGTATGCGAGCAGCGGCAGCCCCGCAACATCCAGTTCGGCGTCGGTTTCCCGTGACTGGCGGATCAACTCTTCCCGTTTCGAACTGATNNTTTCGATCCAAGACCGGGTTGCGGCGTCAACCTCAACACCAAAAGTTTCTGCCCAGTCAACTGCTTCAGCCAAACTTGCTGCCGGTGCCACCCAGCCTTTCGAAGTTTTGTCCCAAGTTACGCCCGGTATCCGTTTGACCGCCCGGACTTTCACCGGGTCGTACGAGAACAGCATGTACACCCGGTCGCCGTCGAACTCCAGTTTTGCGTCCGGCGGGGCTGGCGGCATGTCCAGCGTTACGAGTTCCGGGTCGATCCACCAGTTGTGATCGGCGGCAAACTTGACGGCAGCGTCGGTTGCCGTGACTGGGATCCGCCATGTTTTTGAGTACCGATCCCATTTGGATCCGGCGATCCGTTTGATTTCGGTGACAAGATCTGCGTCGTATTCGAACTTTGCTACGAGGTGATCGTCGGCGAGGAGGAGTTCACCCATCAAAACAGCGAGTTCTGGTTGGTTGCCGGTGACTTCTGAAGTTCGAAGCAGATGCGGTGTGCGTACACGCCGAGATCCACTGGCTCAACGATTTTCGAAGGTCGACCGGACTTGTTGTTTTCCGCCCAGCAGGTGATCTTTCGCATCACGCCAGTCCCGCTGGTGTCTAACTGTTCGCCGCACAGGTCGCATGATCGTCTCATGCGGCAAGAATACACTGCCGTGTCTTGGTAACCGCCCGGTGGACAGCAACCCGGATGCTTGTTTCGCTGGCATCGAACAGTTCGGCGATCTCTCGGTACGACTTCTCTTCTATGTACCGAAGTTCCATGATGTGTCGTTCCCGATCAGTCAACTTGGGGCTGAGGAGTTCGTGGAACGGAGGGATCTCGGTGCGTTCTGACGGGTATGTGTCGATGTGTGACTGTTCCGGCAGGTGTTCCACCGGTGTCATTCTGGAGATTTGACGGAAGTAGTCCATCGTTCGGCGTTTGCCGATGGTCATGATGAGCCGGTCGATGTCGGTCTGGTTGTCCGGCAGCGTCATGTTGAGTGCTTGTTCGATAGCGCGGGATGCTGCTTCTTCGGGATCTCCGCAGCCCCGGGAGGCTGCGTATCGGGTGATGGCCCGGTGGTTGTCTAGTAGTTGGTTCATTGGTGGTGATGGTATCGGTGCCGCCCGGTGATGTCAACGCCCTCCCCGGATGTCAATGAATCCCTCCCCGGTTTACTGCTAAGTCGAACAGGTGTTCGGTTTGCGAACAGGTGTTCTGTTTCGGTGTTAGGTGGGCCTAACAAATAATGTTCGGAAAGAAAGGTGTTGACAACTGTTACACCCTTCGACTAGATTTATCGACATGACCTACTGCTACATATCACGACAGATCGACCGGTACTGCGACGAGATCGGATTCGCCGACGAAGCGTGCGACTGGTTCGACGGCTCAACCACCGAACGGCTCTACTTCCAGAAGTGGATAGCCAACAACCTCACCGAGGTTGCCTCCGGCGAGTCGATCTACACCGATCTCACCTTCGACACCTACCGGAACAGCAGCGACTGGGAGGACGATGCGGTGGAGTCCTACCAGACTCACCTCACCGACTGGTGACTGTCACACCCCCCAGTCATACTAAGAATCACCTACTAACAGAAGGGAACCCAATGAACAGCACACTCACCATCCGGAACAGCGAAACAGTCACCGGAGTCACCCACATCACCGGCGAATCAACCGCCGTTGAGCGAATCGTTGTGGATCACACCACCGATCCCGACACCGACTACATCCGAGTCGCTGTCTACTGGCATCGGGCGACATGGATCTACTCAGTAATCGCCAACGACTGGAATCGGATTCTGGCCGACGGCATCCGCACCGGATCGCTCGGACGGATCGCCAACGGAGTCAAGCGAGAGGCATACAACGCCACCATCGTCTGACAGACATCCCAAACCCCCCTGAAAGCCCCCTACAAGCCTCTGTAGGGGGCTTTCCCATGCCCCTAGTCCGATGGGACCGGCCCCCACTTATCGGCAGGACACGAAGCCTCAGGGATGCGAGTCTTCATCACCATGAAACAGCCGCACGCCGAACAACGCCCAGAGCGAACTAGATACTGCGGACACGCATGACAGATCGCCATCCGCAACCGGCGAGTCTGCCTATCGACATGCCTGCCGATCAGATCCAGAGGAGTCACATCATCAGCCATCACACCAAACTACCCCACCAGCAACAAAAGTGGGGACAAGGCAGAGCAGACCCGAAACCCGACCCCAACAGCCCCGGAGGGTTTGGAACGCGACAAGGCCGTTTTTGGAACGCGGGGCTCGCGGGAAGTTGCTTCTACTATCGACGGTGGTGGAAGAGACCGGGGGGGGAGAGACCAGAGAAATACGCCGCATCTAGTTTTTTCCACAGCATGTTGATAAAACTGTTGACAACCAGTATAATGTCAACATGTTAGGGATCACGCAGAAAGGAAAACCATTGACCCGAGACGAAACCATCAGAGTTCACATCGAAGAAGCAGCACACCTGTTAGCCAACCTTGCTGACAGCGCCACAGCAGACTTGGACATCCAAGCCGCCCGCGATCACCTGACCATCGCGTCAGGACTGCTACAAAACCTCGGTGACTGAAGACACGACGAAGCCCCCTCCGAGTTGGAGAGGGCTTCTGTCGTTAGGGGGGAAGGGTCAGTTGCGGACTACAGCCTTGAGAGCGCGGATCGCGTTCCGCACCTCATGGCACTTTCCGCAGACGATCCCGTCATGCTCACATTCGATCACGCCGTATTCGACGTAGCAAACGTCGCAGGGGACCGGAAAGTCGTGGTTGAGGGGCAGGTGGTTCTGGTTCCTTGTCATGTGTCTCATGGTAATCCATGGGTGTAACAATGTCAACACCTTTTTTGGGGACAGGTCGCCCGTCGTCATCCAACTCCATACCCCAACGGGCAAGATCAGAACTTGCGAACAGGATGCCCGCACAGAAACGGCACACCCTCTTATGTTCCGGCATGGTTTCCCCAGACCAGAAACGAGTTCCACACTCGCGCATCACAAGACAGGTGAACTCCTCGTTGTTGAGTTCGATGTCAGAGTTCTTCACTTTCGTCATCTTCACCTCCTTCCTCTGGAGGTGTGATGTTCCCGGATCGCCATGCCCATTCAAAGACGGCAACGACGAACAGGGCTGCTGTGACAAGAATCCATGTGGCGATCATCGAACCACCGCCGTCACCTTCGGCTTCGTGCGGAACGGCGCATCCTCGGGTCCACGGACATGAGGATCGATCCAGATCATCCGGTGCGAAGCAGGATCGTCGGCAGGGCCAAGTGAGCGGTACCACTGGTTCCGCCAATGGCCTCGGACAAGAAGCCGGTAGTCAAGTCGTGAACCGTCACCGGTTCTCTCGGCAGAGTTCTTGTGGCGACGCAGTTTCAAGATGGTGATCGGATCTTTCCGATCCAACGCTCGTGCCATACCTTTGCGGACGTGACGCGGAACGTCGCCGCCTTCACGGACGACAAGTTCCTGCCACATGAACCGCCAGAGCGAAAGAATAAACTTGCGGACGAAAACCAAGTCGGTGCTACAGGTCAGAACACCGGTTTCGTCAAAGGTATCTTCATCGGGGTCTTCGACAGTGCGCCACTCCGCATCGAAAGCCCACGCTGTGATTTGGCTGAGAACCAGTGTGCGATCAGGGAACGAGTCAGGCCAGTCAGAAATGTCAGAGATGTAGCGGAGACAGCCAACATCGGTGTACACGTTCATTCGGATTCCACCACGGCCTTCGACGGGGATGTGAATCTCGCTCGCGTCAGCAGAGATAATCATGCTGTCCTCTGCCTTTCTTTGCCTTGGAATGACAGACCTGTGATCAACCATCCATGAGATGCCACGGATGCCGACCGTCTCGCCGGGGTCCGGTGCCTTTCTGAGAACACCATCCTTGTAGAACGCTCCGGGAACTTTGACAACGATAGGCTTCTCCAGATAGATGAAACCGGAAGGCTCGTAAACGTCTGTCCGTCTGAGTGGTTCGTCACCAAGATCGTTTGCCGCGATAGAGATCAGATCAATGATTTCGGATCCGACGAACGTGGTTGGGTTGGAAAGTTGGAACCGTTCACTAACCGCTGATGATGTGGCAACAAGAATCCTCTCCTCGTCGGTGGCGTCCTCATCAAAAACTTGGACGTTAGAAGCAGGACCATTCAGAAGAGCGTGTTCGCTCAGCAGGGACCGTGATCTTTCACTGAGTGCTGTCTTCTTGGGGCCAAGCCGGTTATCCAAGATTGCTCGGGTGGCACCGGCACTTATGGCAATCCCCCGAACAGAACTTTCGGGGAGCCAGTAGAGAGCACGGTTGAGTGCTTCGATCCGGTCGGTGTGGGCCTGAACGGCTTTGTCGATTCGTGTGATGAGTGGTTCCATGTGAGAAACCTTACTGGTACTGACACCCGATGTCAACACTTTGGATAGATCTTTGGAAAGGTGTTGCGTTCCAGATAAATCTGCTGTACGATCGTTCTCGTAAATCCAACTACTACCCGAAGGGAACACATGTCACACGACATCGAAATCAACACCGACGGCACAGCCCGCATGGCCTACGCCCTCACCGGCGGAGTCCCATGGCACCGCCTCGGCAAGCCCATGACCGGACTCGGCACCGTCGACCAGATGCTGGAAGCAGCACAGGCCGACTACGAAGTCCGCCTCGTCAAAGTCGTCGCAGTAGACGACGACAACAACATCCTCTTCAACCCGGACGGCACACCAGTCCTCATCGAAGACTCACGCGCCACCATCCGCGCCAACGAAGACGGCTCCTACAACGGACTCGCCACCGTCGGCACCCGGTACACCGTCAAGCAGAACCGCGAAGTCGCCGAACGCGCCCTCGCAGTCGTCGGAGCCTCCTCCGGAGATGCCGTCATCGACACCGCTGGAGTACTCGCCGACGGAAAACGATTCTTCATGACAATCGACCTCGGTCCCCTCGTCATCGACCCCACCGGAGTCAACGACAGAATCGCCCGATACCTCGTCGTGTCCTGCGGACATGACGGCGTGTGGCCCATCCGCTACGCCAACACCGACATCCGCGCCGTGTGTAACAACACCGTGATGCTCGGCCTCCACGCGGCACAGCGAACCTTCACCGCCCGTCACACCAAGAACGTGGACTCCGCGTTTGACGACGCACAGCGCGTGCTGGAGATCTCCACCGAATGGGCCAAGGGCTTCAAGAAGATGGCAGAGCAGATGCTCCGCGTCCCCGTCCGCTCAGGCACCGGAGAAATCGACAAGGTTCTCAACGCGGTGTTCCCCATCAAGAAGGACGAAACCGATCGTCAGAAGAACAACCGCGAGAAGATCAACGAAACGATCCGTGGCATCTACTTCAACGACAGGAACGCGGGCGGCTACGGCCAGAACGGCTGGTCCATGTACAACGCCATCGGCGAGTACCTTGATCACCACCGCGACGCGGAGCCGTTCGACAGGGCCATCGCATCCATGGACGACAACTCATGGGTGACGCGCACCAAGTTGTCAGCACAGGACGCAGTGCTCGCACTCATCTGACAACACAGCCAACCACATAAACGTACAATGGTGGAGTGGGGTAACCCGCTCCACCATTTGCGTTAGGGGAACACATGTCAGCAGAAGAAGAGAAGACCGGCGGACTGACACCCGAACAAATAAACAACATCGTCTTCTCTGCTGTAGATCCCGAATCCACATTCCGGCGCACCGCCGCCAAAGGACTGATCCGAGAGTTTCACCGCCGCTTCGGCGACATGGGTCTCATAGATCTCCTCATCTGCTTGGACAACATGGACAGGTTCTCATCGTTGATCGTTTTAGAACGCAACGAAATCGAAGAGTACGCCTTCAACAACTACGGCATCTTCGACCCGGACATGATCACCAAGGTCCAGTTCACCAAAGCGTGGGAAGAGTTCGTCCACGAAGTTATTGACATGGCGGGGCTTGCGTCCGCCGCCGCAGTTACTGAAGTAGTTGTCTCTGAACGGGAAGCCGAAGACAACTAGACCCGGGCCGCTCAACAACAATATGTTCTTCGTTGAGCGGGTTGACCCGGCTGCCGCACACAGGACAGCACAAAGTTGGCGCAGATTTATCCGGGATGTGTTTGGCTTCAGCCATCACCCAGCGTCACGGTCGCATTCGAACCATCAGACGAAACAACCTCAATGTTCAACGCCTCAACAATAAGGTTGGCAACATTCTTCATCTGATCCTGAAGTTCCTCAAGATCCAAACCCTCTTCATCATCGTCATCAGCCAAATCAACCAAAACATCGGCGATCCGGTCAACAATCCAAATGCGAACGTCTTCTGGTGAAACCTTCATGCCGAAAACTTAGCACATCCACCATCGCGGGGCTGTCAAACGTGTAGCATGACCCCCGCAGCCGGAAGTCCCGGCAGCATCAAACTCGGAGGATCCGAACATGTCAGCATCACCAACCACCTTGACCGGGAACATCACCCAAGACCCTGAACTGAAGTTCATGGAATCTGGGGCCGGGAAACTGTCGTTCAGCATTGCCTGTAACCACTACTGGACCGGTCAGGACGGAGAAAAGCAGGAGAAGACCTCGTTCTTCAACTGTGTCGCATGGCGCAACCTTGCCGAAGACGCAGCCAACGTTCTTGAGAAGGGAATGCGAGTGGTCGTCACTGGACGACTGGAGCAGCGTTCCTACGAGGACAAGGAAGGCAACAACCGGTCCATCGTGGAACTTGTTGCCGATGAGGTCGCGGTTTCCGCCCGGAACATTGAGTCGTTGACCCGGAAGCGCGGCGGCAGCGGCGGGCAGCAGGGTGGCGGGCAGCAGTCCCGGCCCCGCGTTCCCACCAAGTCGGCTCCCCGTCAGCAGCGGATCGTTGAAGATCAGGAACCGTTCTGATACGCTTCGTGTTCTGAGACAAGGAGAAGCCCCCGGATCGTGGAGACCGGGGGCTTCTTCTTTGTTCGGGTTGGGGTTGGTTAGTCGTTGTCGAAGAGTTCGTTGAGCATGTCGATTTCCCGCTCACGGTTCTCTTCATGTTCTCTGGCTTCAGCCATGAACTGTTCCATGTCGTCGTAGCCCATCGCTTCCAGAATGTTGTGGCAGCATTCGGCGATGATGCGGAACATGCTTCCTTCGGGAAGCAGGCCGATGTCGCCTCCCCCGTTGATGAACACATCTCTCTCGTCGTCGTCCATCTCTCGCATGTCTCGGTCCACCATCACGGTGTGGGCGGCCCGCAGGAACATGTCCAGTTGGTAGGGCATCAGGTGGAGTTCTTCGCAGATCTCCAAGTGTGCTGTGTCCGGCGGGAGAGCGTCTTGACGCTTCAGTCCTTCCACGACGCATTCCAATGCTCTGATCGTGACTGCCGCGTTGAGCGCAACGAGGTTGTCGGGATCTTTCCAGTTGGAGTCTGGGGAGAGTCCCCATCCTGCGGCGGTTGTTGCCATGCTGGTCCTTTCGTCAGTAGGTGTGTTGTCCACGGCAGGCGCGACGTGAGGCTTCCCGACGCTTGTTGACGAACGTGGCAGCACGGTTGCGTCGCCCGTCGCGGAATGCGGCGAGTTCTGCGTTTCGTGCTGCTCGTCTGAGCGCCTTGTTTGGTGTTGCCTTCTTCATGTCGGTTCCTTCCGTAGATTTACGAGGATACCAGACTAGTTCGGTCATGTCAACACTTTGGGATGTGAAAGAGGGCCACCCCGAAGGGTGACCCTCTCCCTGTGATGATGAGCGAAAGGAACCACTCAAACTCTCATCATCACGACCTGCTCTCCGTCATGTGCTCACGCCACGCTCTCGTGACGGCGATGGAGCCGACGGCTTCTGCTGGAAGCCTACCTGCCGATGCCCGACGCAGAGCGCTCACACCCTGCTCAACATCTGCCGTCATGTGGATGCCGTACTTCACGACGAGGTTGGCGCACTCTTCGCTGAGTGCGTCGCTTGGCCTGTCGTGAGTGCCGTCGGTGACAAGTCCGTCACACACCCAAATGAACGGCTCACCGGCACGACGACGCTTCTGAGCGAACCGGATGGCAGGGCCATCCACGCCGTTACCGCCTCGCCCCATCGGAACGTCGGCGCACACCCGACCACGATCAGCCATCACCCAAATGTTCGGCTCGTCGGTGGTACCGGCACGATGCGAGTAGCCGATGATGACACAACCGGGAGCAGCCTCCACGATCTTCCAAACATCGTTCTCGGTGAGGCTCATCGAACCGGACTGGTCGATCAGCACCACGCCACCCTTACCACGGGTGCGTCGATCGAAGATTCGCTGCTCAGGGTCAGTCAACATGCGCTCAATGCGACGAGGGTTCCTGCCGATGTTCGTGGCGACACGCTTCCTGCCCATGCGTCCGTCCACGCTACGAGGCTTAGGGACAGACAACTCTACGAGACGGGCGAACGTTCCAGAGCCAGCAGAACGAACCTGCTTGCCAACCTCTTCGGCATCGGGAAACTCAATGTCTCCGTCGTCAGCGAGTTCGTCGGTGTTGACAAGGAACTGGGAGAGCCACTTGGCGTACTCCACCGTGAACTTGCGGTAGCCGACAGGAATCGTCGTGGACTCTTCCTCACCGACCGACACCGTGTATTCCCGTGTGTCAGCAGCAACCTTGTGGCTGTGCCTTGTCTGCTTCCTCCAACGTGCCTTGAGAGCGTTGTGAATCTTGCGAAGCGAAGCCTCCATGTCGGGGTTCGCCTTCTTCACTCCACGGAGAAAATCGGTAGCGGACTTGGTACCGGCACAAGCGATCATCATGGTGAGAGCGTTGTTCCAGTCGTTGTTCGTACCGGCGATCTCGCCCGTGCGACCCTCCGAACCGTCACGAAGTTCGTTCACGTCGAAGCCTGCCTTACCGACAAGCATGTTGACACGAAACTCTTCGCAGGCTCTCAACATGTCATCAGACACGCCGTAATGAGCAGCGACACGAGGGTCCATCATCTTCGGTGACACCTTCGCATGAGTCATCTCGTGCGCTCGGACGAGACGAGACACCTCGTCATCTCCGAACGGCACACGCATCTCGCACGCCGTGATGTTCGTCCATGCGTCGCCACGCTGAGCGTTGCCCTGCTGAACCGTCCACGCCTCGGTTGGCATGTCACGACGAGTCAACCATTCCGGCATCGCCTTCTGAGGCTGAGGGATGACATTCCCCTGAGCGCTCATCGTGCCAACTCGTTGATCTTGAGAGCGTCGGTGATCGCCGTGGCGTGCTTACCGAAGATCATGCCAGCAGCACGCTCGGTGCCCATCTGATCTCGCAACTTGGCGAACGCCTGAAACGCACGGATGGAGAACCGGCGATCACGATCAGCGTCAGCCGATGCCGAAGCAGCAGCCCGAAGATCTTCGGGGAGCGCCAAGAGAGCGTCGGGGTGAGGCTGGTTGATTCGGATGGCGACAGGGAACCTGTCCTTGAGTGCCGTGGGGAGTTCACGCATGTCCTCCACGTTCGTCGTCATGATGACGGAGAACCCGTCCTTCGGGCGAACGATGCGACCCGTCTCCGGATGCTCCCACGAGGCAGACTCGGGCGTGTCGAACATGGCGAGCAGGAGAGAGAGAACGTCGCCAGAGGCTCTGTCGATCTCGTCGGCCACGACTCGGCCACCGGCGAACCCGTCGCCCTGCCAAGCCTTGACAACCTGTCCGTCCTGCCACTTCCAGACACCCTCGCCCATCGGACGCATGTAGCCCGTCACGTCGGCAGCAGTCATGTCCTCGTTACAGACGACACGGTAAGCGCCACGGGAAACGTCACCCATGGTGAGTCCGGCGAACGTCTTGCCGGTTCCCGGAGGACCGAAGAGGATGATTCGGTCGATACCGGCGCTCATTGCGTCGTAGAGATCCTGCCAGCAGGCAGGAAGGTTGGTGGTGGTGCTCATGTTGGTTCCTTTCGGGTAGTAGTTGCTGAGCAGTTGTAAATCTAGTCGGTACTCAACCGAATGTCAACACTTCGGTGAGATATTTCTGAAATCTTTTTTCAGGCCGCTCTCTTAGCGATCATTCGACCGCGATCAACGAAAGCCATCACCAGCCGGTGCCAATGGCACGCCTCGCCACCTTCCTCGCGATGGACCGCCCATGCCAGAGCCTTCGCGCTGTTGGCGAGCACGCCCAGAGACTCGCGCGCGAGTCCGTCGGCCCATGCTTGTTCCCAGTTCTCGTGGGTGAGGCTGTAGTGGTAGACAACCTCGCCCTCGCCCCACTTCACGCTCAAGATCGTGTTGTTCGTGAGGTGTACCGCGAGGATGCCGGTGTCGATAATCGACGACTCCGCGATGGCGACCGTCTGGCCGTGGTTTCGATAGTGTTCCATGTTGGGTTCCTTTCGTTAGTAGGTGTGTAGGTGATAACGCAACTATGACAGGAGGGTGTGACACTCCCCCTGTCACGCTCACAAGAACTCGTCGGGAAGATAGACGTACAGGTACAGAGCATTGTCGTCCAGCGAGCCATCGTGGTTGAGTTTCATGACAACCTCTGCGAGAGCATCGCCCTCGCCCTTATGGAAGACGTTCGTGGAGATCGTCGCGCCGTACAACCCGTCGGGGTTGATGGTGTAGTCCACGCCTTCGCTCGTCCATGTAGTCCGTCCGAACTCTACGAGGTTGTCGTAGCCCATCGAATCGGCGAACGTCTCCATCTCGGCGACGGTCTCATCGATCGCTGCCTTGATCTGCTCGTAGGTGAGAGTGGTGTCCATATCGGTTCCTTTCGTAGTAGGTGATTTCATCTTACCTGTGGGGTGTAACACTCCCAACCCACCGGACAGATTTATGTGATGTGGGGGAGGGTCCGATCTCTCGGGTGGTTCACCCTCCCCCATCACCATGAACGCAACAATAGAGACAGGGTGTGACATCGAACATGTGTTCGATCAACGACGAACCGACAACCCCACCCGAGACTTCTCTGTCGCCTTCCCCCACAACGCCACATCCAACGACCGAAAGACCACATACCCGACACCAAGCCAGAACAACTCGGACCACTCAAACAGGTCACCAAACCCGGCAACCCACAACGACCCCCACACCACCGCAGCCAACAGCCCCGCAGCGGCAGCAAGACCAAGCAGAAAGCCGAGCACCCGGACCGGTAGCGGGGCTGGCGAGGGAACTTCTGGGTGAGGACGCGGCTTCATAGTCCCGCAGACTATCGCGCTTCTACTACTGACGGTGGTGGAAGACGCCGGGAATGGGAAAGCCCCCGCCGGGCGAAAGGAGGAAACTCCCGGCGGGGGCTAGGTCACGTTCGACGGTCCGACCCGCACGAGCGCAACAGGTCTATTTTACATCAGGCGATCTGGGCGATGGGCCACTCGGCCTTCGGGGTACAAACGCCTTCGAAGAAATCTTGGAGTGCTTCGTGTGTTCCGCAGTCGGAACAGATTTCGGTTGCGTTATCTGCGCGTGACAGGGCGCCCGGATACTCGCCCCTGCGGGCGGTGTTCGGTACGTCGCCGAGGCAACGCGGACAGATGTGTGATGGTGCTGCTTTGATCATGGTCACCTCCTCTCAAACCATGTCGGGTTCATCCACGACAAGCCCTCCAAGGCACGCTTAGGGCTGAGGTCTGCGACCGCATTGAGATCAGCGACGATCAGTTCCAAGGCCCGCCGGAGAATGTGGTCAGGGGTGCCGACCGGCATCGCCGTACAGTACGACCCGTCGTCAATGGCCTCCCACTCGTCACCGTCCTTGCGGTAGGTGTCGAACCTGAGAAGCGGGGTGTCGTCGGGGTTGTTCGGGTTGTAGTCCCCGTCCCACCCTTCACCGATGTCCACCCACTCGGCTCTGAACTTCCCGTGCGTGAGTTCCATCAGTTGTCTGCCACAGAGAAGTCGGGGAGTCCGAAGATGAATCCCGGCCCGTTCCCTTCGGGATCCCGTGAGATCTCCAAGATGAACTCGTTGCCGTTCTTATCGACGGCGGTGAAGCGAGGCCAGAACTCGGTGTATCCGAAGTCGTCTTCAGTAACGATTTCGAACTTGGTGATGGTGAGGCCGACGGCTTGACCGTAGTAGCCCTTCATCCATGTTTGTTCTGCTGAGGCGAGTCCGCTCATGACGGTTGTCCTTTCTGTAGTAGGTGTGTTTGATACTACTGGTATGCCAGCGCGGATGTCAACTGTCTGGGTATCTGGGGTTGTGATGGGGGGCCATCTCTGGGAACTATGGATAAATCTGGCCACAAGTGTTGACATTGACACACCCCCCGACTACATTTACAGATGTAAGGCAAACCAACCCGAAAGGAACCACCATGAAGCACTTCGTCTACATCGATGATTTCGGCAACGTCGCCAAGATCATCCCCAGCAGCGACACCCTCTGCGACCTCCAAACGATGGTTGACGGATACATCACCATGCCGTCCGGCAACATCGCGGGCATGAACGTCGATGTGGTCGTCAACGACGAAGGTCTCTACCGTGAGAACTTCCAACTCAACCCTGTCGCCTCATTCATCGCCCGACAGCACCTCGTCGGACCTGCTGTCCTTGTTCGCACCACCGCGAACGGCGACACCATCGGGTTCACCGATGAGCAGATCGATGAACTCATCGGCGTCGGGCTGGCGATCGACAAGAATGATTCGTTCATTCCTGATGCGGTTGCGGCGCACCGTCGCGAACTCGTCGGAGTCGAACTCTGATAAATCTAGTGGTGGGGTTGTGAGTGTCACACCCCACCACTACACTAAAAATCACCTACTAACGAAAGGAACCGAAATGGAAGCATCCATCAAGCATCCGCTCTGGGCGGATGTACGCAAGAACATCAACAGCACCCTCCTCATCGCGTGGGACGAGTGCCACAAGATTTACATGGCACTAGATCAGCACGAAGCCGACTGGTTCCAAAAGAACTACCCCAAGACATTCACCGGCACCGCCGACGAAATGCTCACCACACTCCACTCGTGGTACATCTCATCCTGCCCCCTCCGGCTCGTGTCCACCGTGCGACACAACGCCACCGATCCGAACTCCGGTTACGAAACGATGATCGCCCAGTTCGATGAGCGCGATCCAGCAATGGAGGCCATCTGACATGACACGCCACACGCCCGATACGGCGGCACCCGCCGACTACGCCCACCACAACGAAGAAGCCGAGCGCATCTACTACGAAGAGCATCGACACTCAGACCCATCTGAGTACGAGCACGACGACTGGTACGAGGGGTACTGACATGAAAGACACGTTTGAGTTTTCAGGCGACCACGAGTGGGCCGAATGGAGAACAGGCACCATGTGTGCCATTTGCGAAATGCGCGACAGCACCAAAACTGAGGCCATCGGTGTCAGGGTGGTGTCGTACGCCCCATTTTACACCTCCAACCTCCCCACAATCGAAGTGATTCCCGTCTGCGAGAAGTGCGCCACCGAAGCCATCAACCACGCCATCAACAACATGGTCAGGGAAATCAACGTCATCAGGTTCGTCAAGGAGGACAACTGACATGACGTACTGGGTGATTGTAGAACCCGATAGCGGTCTTTGGTGGTCAAACGACGAT
>JGI10211J34971_10001177_pt1 | contig 21865 bp, 22 predicted proteins | sample Etolagsediment_FD_34971 | JGI IMG/M metagenome (IMG submission 34971)
ATCTTGAGTAAACTGAGTTAACGTGGCGGGACACAAAACAGTGATATTGGCCTGCTCACTGGCTTTTTGCCACAGCACTTGACCTAAATCACTGGACTGAATACTAAACCCAAGTGCGGGCACATTGGCCTCTTGAGCATGTAATTTGGTAATACCCAAATAGCCTTTTTGCGAAACATGAACGTGCTCAATATTGGTTAAGTGTTCAGATAACAACTGCCAAAGGTTGAGTTTTTCAAGGGCCAGTTTTGAACCATAAGAGAGGGCCAACACTCTGCCATCAAAAGAATTTTTTACCCCAGAAAGAGGCTCATCAGTTACTTCAAGGGGTTTAAAGCGTTCTGCTAGAACAACCTTAAACCCCTCTTGTGACAAACCAATTGCAAGCATCAAACCGACTGGGCCACCGCCTGCAATTACAAAATCTGTTTTTAAAATGGAATCGATCATTATCGAGTGCTTGCCTTTCATTCACGTCAATTAAATGTTGTTGACCGTTTGCTACGGTCATTGGGTTTTATAACCTAACTCATCTCTATATATTAACGACTAATGAGATTCTGATTGTGCTTCGCCATCCAAGATTCAATTTCAGTAACCGTTCGAGGTAAACCTACGGTTAATACCTCACAACCATTTTCAGTAACCAAAACATCATCCTCTATGCGAATACCAATACCTTGCCAGCGCTCATCCACTCCAGGGCTTTCCGGTGCAATATACAAACCAGGTTCAACCGTTAACACCATGCCAGATTCTAGCGCTCGCCACTGGCTGTTTAACTTATATAGACCAACATCATGCACATCCATACCAAGCCAATGACCTGTACCATGCATAAAGAAGGGTTTATAAGCTTCTTCTTTGATTAACGTTTCAACCTCGCCTTTCAAAATACCCAGCTCAACCAAACCACGAGTTAAAACCTTTAAAACCGCTTGATGCGGCATATTATAAGCATTACCTGGTTGAATGAACTTGATAGCCGTTTGTTGAGCCTCTAACACTAAGCTATAAAGCTGTGCTTGCTCTTTGGTAAAACGTCCACTTGCTGGAAAAGTCGTCGTAATGTCTCCGGCATAACCATGCATTTCAGCACCCGCATCCAACAGCACCAAGTGATGTTCACCAATTAAATCAGTGTTTTCTGTATAGTGTAAAATGCAGGCATTATCACCGCTAGCGGCAATCGTACTGAAGGCAACACGCGGTGAACCGAGCATTTTAAATTGATTTTCGAGTGCCGATTGCACTTGAAACTCATACATACCCGGTGCCACCGATTGCATCGCGGCTAAATGCCCTTGCACCGTAATCTGTGCAGCATGGCGCATCCAGTCAATTTCTTGCGGTGATTTGATAACACGATTTTCATGCATAATCTCATCCAAATCACACAACTTACTTGGCGCTGACACTCCTTTACGAACGTTCGCCTTTAAGCCACTCAACCAGTTTTCAACTAATTCCATCCATTCGCCAATTTGTGAAAAACTGAAATAGAGATTTTCGATATTCTCAAGTGACGCTAAAACCACCTCGTCTAAATCATCAATTGAACAGGCCTGCTCAACCGCCAACATTTGCGGCGCCATATCCACACCTAAGCGCCGTCCTTGCCAAGTCTCTTGTTCAGGGTCTTTAGGTCTTACAAAGAGCGTTGCGTGGTTATCGTGCTTTTTAACAAGTAATAAAACAGAATCTGGCTCATAAAAACCCGTTAGGTAACTAAAATCACTGTCTGCCCGAAACGGATATTCAACATCTCGGTTACGAATTTTCTCATGACCAGAGGCAACTAAAACGGCACTATTAGCGGGCAGTTGTTGAAACAGTTTTTGGCGTTGTTGCTGGGCAAATGCTAAGATATTTTGAGTTTGATCGAGGTTCATTTATCTCTCTTTAAACTGGCGTTAGAGCTGTAAAGCCTTAACTTGATATTTGAAAGGAACTGAATTAGTGCAGCGTGTCAGAATCAGGCATATCATTTGTCATAATTGGTGCCGCTTGAATTGGATTTAACTCTTCGTTGATCATCATCACACCAATCCTAACAAACTCCACTAACTGCATTAAATCTGACTCTTCGGCGTCACCTAGGTCTTTAGCTTGTGCTAAGGCTTCAATGTCAATTTGTGCGATATCACCAAAATCATTAATCAGTTCACGCACCTCTTTTGAAATTGACTCTTCAGCATCGTGTAGACGGCCGATCAGACCCAAACCATAAAGCACGCCTTCACACAAATGCCCCAACATAGCGGCTCTGGCGATAACGTCATCCTCTTCGTCTGGAAGACATAAAACCAACTCAAACCCGCTGCCATTCAACCCTTTATTAGTCTCTTGAAATAACGCATGCAGAGCAATCAAAAAAGACTCTTTTACTTTTTTAATTTGTGCTTCTTCAATAAGTTTTTTAATCCAGACGGCTTCTTCAATATCATTATCACCGCAGATAAGGCCAATCAGCATCCCTTGAATAAATGAAGGGGATTCCAATTCTGGAAACGGGGCCAAGACTTCTTTGATTTGATCAAATTCCATTCGTAACTATCTCTTGTTAATCTCAAATTATTGGTGAATAATACCATACTTAAAGGTGCAAAAGACTGAGCAAAAACTGGATTATTCTTCACCTAAGCTAACCAAGGAATTAGACCCATGTTAAACATTACTTTAATGAACCACACCTTCGAAATCCCTTGTGAACCTGAAGAAAGAGCACGTTTAATTGAAGCGGCAACCTTAATTGAAGACCGCTTAGAGCAAGTACCCGGACTAAAAGGCGAAAGCAAAGCATTAATGGTGGCATTAAACTTAGCTTACGACCACTTGCAAATGAAAGAAGAAACCGTTCAATATACACTGCACCTAGAAAATCAAATTGACTCTGTCATGCAAGACCTTGCTAAAGCGTAAATTTCACGCTTTCGTCATCTTTTTATCTTTGATTTTGATCCCTTCTTAATAAAACCACTTATTGCTTAAGATTAATAAATTGAACCTATTTCCTCTTATTTTTTAACCTCATTCAGTGTTATAATGTGTTCTCGGTACAGCGTTGTTTGGGCCTTAACCCCCCTTCCGATAATTAATATATTGGGGTCATAAGCTCTAAGTGGTGTGCATCTCGTTAGCTTGCTAACCCGAGAAGCCTAAACTTTTTGTGGAGACTGCCACCTTGAACCTCTCGGTTTCAGGGATTTTCGTTCAAATGGCGCTGTACTCTCCCTTTTTCATTCCCCTCCAAAAGACTTTTTATGACTCAGTTGGACCCTTCCATTCTGCGTAAAACCCTAAGAAAACGTCGCCAGCAACTTTCTGAAAGTCAGCAAGAGAGCCACGCACAGCAGGCCTGCCAACATTTAATTGACGCCTCTCTTCTTAATAATAGTAAACGAATAGCGCTCTTTCTAAGCCAAGATGGCGAACTGGACACCCAAAGCTTAATTAAACAACTTTGGAAAATTCCAACCTTAGAAGTCTACCTCCCCACCTTAGAAACACAGCCAAATTGGCACATGGGATTTGCTCGTTACACACCACAAACTCAACTTATTCCAAATAAATTCAATATTCCTGAACCTGCAGTCCCGCAAAAAGAACACCTCTCCGGTGAAATGATGGACATGGTAATTGTGCCATTAGTGGGCTTTGATAAAGCAGGAAATCGAATGGGAATGGGAGGTGGCTACTATGACCGAACCTTTGAATTTAAACGTTTAAAAGCACATCTAAAACCGTTATTGATTGGCTGGGCTCACAGTTGTCAGCAAGTGGATCAATTAAAAAATCAACCCTGGGATGTGCCATTAAATGTCATGGTAACTGAAAACGGTGTTCTTTACTGGAACTGAATCAAGCCTTTAAAATATCGGCAGGCCTGCTAACTTTTTAAATAACAATCCAAGCCATTGAAAGAGTATGAATCTCAATCCGAGATTTATTACGTTTTAACAAGTGAGTTAACCAACTCTAAATGGTTAGCGGATTTATAAACCGGCAACCACCTGCTCGGAGAGAGGAATACGAATTTTTTTACCCACATATAGTTCATTTGGATTTTTAATATCGTTTAGTTTTTTAAGCGTCAGGGTTGAAACTTGGTAGTTTCTGGCAATTTCAGATAGGGTATCACCAGATTGAACTTTATAGTGCACATACAGTGTTTCGCCCCAACGTGGTTTTTGGCCATTAGTCCCCACAAATCTCTGTAAGCCTTTCACAATGGAGGAAGCCATTTTCGTTTGAAAACGTTTATCCATTAATTTTTTAGCCTCACTAGGGTTTGAAAGAAACGCCGTTTCAACTAATAACGAAGGCATATCAATCGACTTCAATACCGCAAAGTTAGCTGACTGAACCGAATGCTTATGCATTTTTACCGACTTTTGCATCTCTTTTAAGACATTTTGAGCGAGCTTATGACTGGCACGAATATTCGCATCACGACTCATATCGCTCAGCGCAAACGCCACATCTTGATCCAAGTTTTTTAACTGGATATCTTGCAATGAAGCATTCTCACTTTTAGCCAAAGCGCGAGCCATCACACTACTTGCTCCGCCATTTGATAACACGTATATGGAACCACCACGCACAGTGCGATCATGAAATGTATCTGCGTGAATCGAAATAAAAATATCAGCGTGATTTTTTTTTGCAATCGCAACGCGTTCATGCAAAGGAATAAACACATCTCTGTCACGAGTCAAGACCGCTTTCATGCCTGGCTGCTGATCAATTAAACGCTTTAACTCTTTAGATATTTGTAAGGTCACATTTTTTTCATAAACATGGCCATTACCCACCGCACCAGGATCTTTACCACCGTGCCCAGGATCAATCGCTACCACAAAGTGGTCAGACTTCAACAAAACAGAGCTGTCTTTGCTTAATATAGACTGAGTAACAAGATTAGATTGGAGTGTTTTAGCGACCTTGCTGTTATTGACATTGCTTTGTACAGAAGCCACTGTTTTAGAGTTAACAACCGGCTTTTGATTAGATTTTTGGGCGATTTGAACCGATTTGGATTTAGCACTACCGACCACTTCGGTTAAATCAATCACCAAGCGCTCAGCACCCGATTTGTTTTTTGCCAGTGTAAAATAGCTGTAATCCAAATTTTTATGGAGTGCTAACACGATACGAAGTTTATCTTTATCGTCTTGCACAAAAATTTTGTAAAGGCGTTTATCGTTAAAGTGTTTATTTTTAAAACTGAGTAGGTTATCGGTTTTGTAGAAATCGACCACAATACGAGAAGGATTATTAAGTTGGGTAACTTTAAACTGATGGTTCTGCTTAATATCAAACACAACCCGAGTTTTGTCGGGCTTTTGGCCAACACGCACCTGCGCGAGCTCTGCTTGCGCAATGGCGTACGAAGACGTTAGCAATAATCCAATGGCTAAAAATATCGTTAATAGTTTGTTAGTTGTACTCATAGGACTCAACCTGATCTCTCAATAAAGACGTATAACTAAGACTTAACAAATATTATGCCAACTGCGTGCGTCAATTTTTTGCCAACTCGGCTAGAACCAAATTGCCTTTAACGCTCTTCGACAACAACTCAACTTGCCTACCCTGAGATTGATGGGATAACTGGATTTCAATATCTGCTTTTGGCAGATATCCTTCACCCTTTTGTGGCCACTCGATTAACGCCACAAAAAAACCAGACAATAAATCTCTTATTGCTAAATACTCTAACTCTTCCGGATCACAAAGTCTATACAAATCAAGATGATGGATTGAAAAGTTATAAACCTTATAGCTTTCAACAATAGTGTAAGTCGGACTTTTGACTTTTTGATCAGGCAAAAAGTTCTGAATAAACCCACGTGAAAAGAACGATTTACCCGCCCCCAAATCACCATGCAAATACACCATTAGCCCATTTTCATAGGCTTTACTCACCTTACAAGCGTTAGCAAACGCGTTTGCTAGTTGAGTCGTTTTTAACTCATCCGCTAAAAAAAGTACCTGTTTCACGTTATCTACCTTAAAATCTGTCATATGCAATCTTGTTCCTCTACTCTTTCCAATCTTTCAAGCCAAATAAAACAGTGGGGCCTCGAACTCGGCTTTGCAGACATTGGCATCTCCCATACCGACTTGTCGGCCTATGAGGCCGCTCATTTTAACTGGATAGGAGAAGATTTTCATGGCGAAATGGACTATATGCAACGCCATGGAACCAAACGCACTCGGCCAACCGAACTGGAGCCAGGAACAACCGCAATCATCAGTGTTCGCTTAAACTATTTAGACCTCACAGCGCACTCCCCTTTTGAAACGTTGCACGACCCAAAACAGGCCTATATTTCCCGCTATGCACTGGGCAAAGACTACCACAAATTGATGCGCAAACGTCTGCAACAGCTAGCGACTAAAATTTCTGAACAGGTGCCAGATTTTAGCTATCGTGCTTTTTGTGACAGCGCACCGGTGCTTGAGCGCCCAATTGCGGAGCAAGCAGGTTTAGGGTTTATAGGTAAAAATAGCCTCATTATTCACCCGCGCGCTGGCTCTTGGTTTTTTTTAGGTGAACTGTACACCAATCTAGCGCTTCCCGCTGACGCCCCTTTTGAAAAACAGGGTTGCGGTCCTTGTACAGCCTGTATTGACGAGTGCCCAACGCAAGCAATTGTCGGGAATGCCATTGTCGATGCGCGTAAATGCATCTCATATTTAACCATCGAATATTCAGGTTCGATTCCTGAACCACTTCGAGCCAAAATGGGCAATCGAATTTATGGCTGTGATGATTGCCAATTAGTCTGCCCTTGGAATAAGTTTACTGAAAACACCCAAGAACCGGCTTTTTCACCCAATCAATCATTGGACAATATATCGATACTTGAATTATGGACTTGGCAGGAAACGGATTTTTTAAAGCGCTTTGAAGGCTCACCGATTAGACGAATTGGCTATTTACAATGGAAACGTAATCTGGCCATTGCAATGGGAAATATAAAAGGTGATGAAGAGACACTAAAACAAAGTATTAGCGCCTTGCAACAACAAAAAGTTACATTGGACTTATTGGTAAATGAGCATATTGACTGGGCCATAGCACAACTTCAAACAACCTTATCGCAAAAAATAGCTTCCATAGCCGACCAATCAAAAACCGGCAGGCCTGCCAAAACTGAAACCACTAAAATCAACAAAGCAAGTGCAATACTAAAGCCTTTTGTTGCGGCTAAATACTATCTGCCCAAAAAGAAAACGTAAATTGGATTCACCTTTAGCAAAGGTGAATCCGTCTTTTAAAGTCCTTAGAGCATGTCAAAAACCGAACCTTGTGTTGGCGTAAAGAATTTAGCGTACAAACGTGAAGCATAGGTATTAGTCATACCCGCAATATAATCCGAAATCACTCGCTGCTGCGCTTGTTCAGTCGTGGCTTCTTCATATTTTTTATACGAACTGGTGGGCAGTAAGGTATCTGGATTGGCGCGCAAAGATTTAAACAGATCCAATACAATCAACTGCCCTTTGTACTCCATCCCCTTCACTTCTGGAATGGTGATCACATTTTTAAACACAAAGGTTTTTAATAAATTCAAAACGGCTTGCTCGCCTTCAGTGAGTCGCGCTTGGTAACGCAGTAAAGGGTGTTCAAATTCTGTCAGTTCATCGATGTAAACGGCCTCAACCATAATCCCCACCATTTTACTAATGGCATGCTTTCTTGCGCGAGACGATCCCATAAAAAGCCGCTCTGTCATGGTGTTATCCCACAACCCATACTGTTTGAAAACAGGGTCTTCCATCACTTGAGACTGCCACACTTCGCGACGAACCATTTTCATCGCAATGGCATCTTCTAAGTCGTGAATACCGTAAGCGATGTCGTCCGCCAACTCCATAATAGTCGTGTCTAAAGCTTTATATTGCGTGCGATTATGACCAACTCCCTCACAAGGTAATAACTGCGTAAACTTATGACGATCTTGTTCACAAAAAGGCGCTAACACCCAGTCGAAAATAGCCTGTTCTTCTGAATACAAGCTTTTAGGTGGCGACCAACGATGCATCGGGAGGGTTTTGAAGTCACTGACTTCAGGCTCTAACAGTTGCTTTTGATAAGCGTTATTCTGATCAATGACTTGGGCATAAAGAGCGGGGTATTTAAGTACGCCTAAAGTGGTTCGGCGCGACAGGTCAAGTCCGTTGTTTGGCGTATATTCACCAAGATTAGCTAGAATTCTTAGGGTTTGTGCATTGCCTTCAAAGCCTCCGTGATGGCGCATCATATAATTAAGCGCAACCTCTCCACCATGCCCAAAAGGCGGATGCCCTAAATCATGCGCTAAACAGATTGCTTCAATCAAATACATCGAAGGCAACCACTCAATGTAATCCGCATCTTTTGGCTGATTTTCAGAACCGATCGTAATCAACTGTTCAACTAACCCCGAACCAATTTGAGCCACTTCCATGGAATGTGTTAAACGGGTTCGGTAAAAATCGGATTCACTTAATCCAAAAATCTGAGTCTTAGCTTGTAGACGACGAAAAGAGGCCGAATGAATAACACGTGCTCGGTCACGTTGATAAACAATGCGCGCTTTACGGGGCGCTTGCTGATCTAAAAAATTGGTATAACGTTGAGTCCAAACCTGATTCAGTTCGTTTTCGGTGGGAGATTGAGCCACAATCTAGATCCTTATTATTGTCACTGTGATAGCTGGTTACCCCTTTATACACAAAACAAAGCTTAGTTGCAAAGGACTTACATTACTTATAGATTTTCAAGCAAAAAGGATATTTCCCTCCAAGTCAGTCGAGAGGGTGTACAGGTTATTATCAACAATAGAACGAAAATCTTTAAAAGGAACCATAAAAACCTAAATTTTTTTTCCAAAATAATAGTTAACTTATGCAATTACTAGTAAGTGACAAACCCATCTAATTCTCAGCTTTAATTGCATTTCAAACTCAAGCCATAGTGACAAATAACACCATTAGGTAAACATTAATACTTACTAATGGCTTTTTTTCTCTTAGTAAATCTATGTTTTAATAACACAATCATTCATAATGATTGATTACATATGTCGTATTAAGCACCTAAAAAATACGAATTAACTATGTTATTTATGATTTAAAAAATGCAACAAATCCTACCCCAAAAGTATCAAAGGAAATCGCTTATGAGCTTGGTCAAAAAGAGTTTAATCGGACTGTTTAGTTTCATCATCTTGATTATGGTTGCCATCGGCATCATCTCAGCAACCGTCAACCCAAATGATTATAAAGATGAAATTACCGATTTAGTCAAAAAACAGACTGGACGTGATTTAAGTTTTGACAGTATCGAGCTGGCGTTTTTTCCAAGCCTTGGCGTTGACCTTGAGAAGATACGTTTAAGTAACGCGCCTGGATTTGAAAGCAATGACTTTCTGACAATAAGCCAAGCACAAGTCAGTGTGGCCATTTGGCCGCTACTTTCAAAACAGTTAGAAATTGATACTCTGACGTTGCATGACCTAGACGTTAGGCTGGCTCGAAACGCACAAGGGGTAAGCAACTGGGATGACCTTATCAAGCCTAGCGAAACCGAAGCGTCTGTTGACAAGCAGACTGAAGAAAAATCCAATCCAATGGAGCAACTGGCTGCCCTTACCTTTGGTGGTTTAGACATTCGCAACGGCCAAGTGCATTGGGATGACCAACAAGCTCAGCAAAAAATTGAATTAACCGACTTCAATTTTGTCACCGGTGCGATTACTTTTGATGAGTTTTTTAACATTGACCTCAGTGCCAATACCAAAGTAAGCCAACCTGAAATCAGCTCACAACTCACCTTAACCCTAGACGTTAAAATCGACAAAAATGGGGCCTTTGAAATTAAAAACCTTAAACAGACTAATCAACTGCAAGGTAAAACGATCCCCGTTGCTGAACTGTTAACCGAGCTTGATATCCCCGTTTTAAACATCAATCTTGAAACACAGAACATTGCTTTGCCAAACGTAACGCTTAATTATGCGATTAAAGGTGGTGCGGATCTGCCCGCTAAACAACTTAACGGCGACATTATCATTGCCAACTTTTCAGCTAACTTAGTCGATCAAATCTTTGCTACAGAATCGGTTAAGATCACATACGATTTAGAGTCCGATGGCTCAATTCCTATTGAAACAGCAAAGGGTTCGTTAACCCTAGACAAGCCAAGCTTTGCAATGACTGAGCAAGCCTTAACGTCAGGCCTGTTGACTTTAGTAGGTGACTTAACGGGCGAAACCCTACCCAATGGCAAAGCCAGTATTCAACTAAGCACTCAGCCCGCTTTAAACTTAAATAAGCAGACCGCTTCGTTAAAAAACTTAGTTATCCAAGCACTAAATTTACAAGCCAATGGCGCGATTCAAGTGACCCAATTAACCAGCAATCCGACTATTAGCAATACACTCGATATTAAAGCCTTTAACTTACGGGAATTGCTGACGCAACTTGGAATGGAAATTCCAGTGGTAAACGAGATGTCAGACAATACCACGCTGACTAAAGTGGCGGCCAAACTTAAAGTTGATTTCAACTCAGAAACACAAACTATCAAAGCACAGAATATTCAAGTAATACTGGATGAGAGTACACTTTCAGGTAACGCTTCGGTTGCCAACTTTGACAAACCCAATATTGCTTACAACTTAAACCTCGACAAAATCAATGTCAGCCGCTACCTGCCTCCTCAATCAGATACAGCACCTGCAGAACCGGCTAAAACCGATCCGAATGCCGACATTGAAATTCCACTGCCGACCGAACTGCTTAGAAGCCTTAGCATCAACGGTACACTCAAAGTCGGCAGCGTGCAATATGACAAACTTAACCCAACCAATATCGTAGTCACGGTTAAAGCCAAAGACGGTTTGTTTAATGTCAATCCGATTAAAACAGACCTATTTAAAACCAAGGTCAGTGCCACGGCAAAATTAGATGTTCGCAAAGAACAGCCCAATTATGCGGTGACCTTTGACACGAAAAACCTCCCGATTGGTGATGTGTTAATTGCCTTTGTGGGCGATGATCACCTTAGTGGAACTGGGGCAGTCAAGGCCAATATCACCACTTCTGGCGACCGTTTATCACTGATTAAACAAGGCCTAAACGGTACCCTATCAGCAGATCTACAAGATGGCGCAGTCAAAGGCTTTAACCTTGCTCAATCCATTCGTCAAGCCAAAGAGAAGCTGGGCGGTAAAAAATCGACTGCCGCAGAGGAGCAATTAAAAACTGACTTCAGTAGTCTGGTTGGTCAATTTGTCATTAAAGACGGGGTGGTCGACACCCAAAAACTGCAAGCGCAAGCACCGTTTATGCGTATAGACGGCTCAGGAACAGTTGATATTGCCAAAGAAAAACTCGACTACTTGGTTAAAACTAAAATTGTTGCCAGCGATAAAGGCCAAGGCGGTGAAGACCTGAAAGAACTCAATGGTTTAACCATTCCCGTTAAGCTAAAAGGCGCCCTCACCTCACCTGACGTCTCTTTAGATTTAGGGTCGTTAATGGAACAAAAAGCCAAGCAAGAGGTGAAGAAAAAAATTGACGACAAAAAAGAGGACCTCAAGAAAGACATTGAAGAGAAGTTAAAAGGCAGCCTCTTAAAAGGCCTGCCTTTCTAAACCTTGTTAACTTAAATGACTAAGGCCCCTTTTACTGGGGTCTTTTTATTTAATTCCATTAATACTCTCTAGCCACCTCAAAACTCAAGCTTCATAAATTCTCTACTTGTGGAGAACACTTTCAACCTATCAGGCCTGCTTATTTTTCAAACACTTTGATATTTTGCATCACGCTATTCTGATAAAAGCTTGTGACTCTAATAAAGCTCGTTAGAATGTAGGCATTGAAAATCAGATTGGACAAATAACATGAATGGACAGGTCGCGTTAATCACGGGGGCTTCAAGTGGTATTGGCAAAGCCATAGCGCAAAAGTTGGCAGCCGATGGCTTTAAACTAATTTTATTGGCACGCCGAGCATCGCGACTAGAAGCACTCCAAATGGCGTTATCAAACCAGACCGATTGCCATATTATTGCATGCGACATTAATGACCACGCCAAATTACTGGCTGAACTTAATAGCAGGCCTGCTGACTTTCAAAACATTGATGTTTTAGTCAACAATGCCGGGTTGGCTTTAGGCTTAAACCCTGCCCACGAAACCGATTGGCTTGACTGGCAAACCATGGTCAACACCAACTGTTTATCGCTGGCTTTCTTAACCCATCACCTGCTTCCCAGTATGGTCAAACGTAATCAAGGACACATAATTAACATCGGTTCTATTGCAGGAAGTTATGCCTACAAAGGGGGCAATGTCTATGGCGCAACCAAAGCGTTTGTTGCGCAGCTGTCCATCAATTTACGATCGGACCTATTAGGCACTGCCTTACGAGTGACCAATGTTGAACCTGGCCTTTTAAATGAGAGCGAGTTTTCTCTGGTACGCTTTAAGGGCGATAAAAGTCGAGCCGAACAGGTTTACGATAATTTAGTCCCTCTCAAATCAGAAGACATTGGCAACACTGTCAGCTGGATTATTCAACAACCGGCTCACGTCAATATTAATCGCATCGAAATCATGCCTGTTCACCAAGCCCCAGGTGGGCCTGTTACAACCAACCATTAACCCCTGACAGAATAAAATCAAAGCAAAACCAGCGGGCCTGCCGGTTTTCAAAATACGTCAGCGTAATTTAATCCGCCACCATTTCAATTTCATAGAAGTGAATAATTAAAGTCAATTCAAAGCCAAATTAACAAAATTTTTCGCTTCATGAACGTGCTAAAATACGCGCAATTATTGTATTAAGATTTTAAGGTAAACCCCAATTATGAGAACCTCTCAACTACTGTTAGCCACCACCCGTGAAACCCCTGCCGATGCGGTTGTAATCAGTCACCAATTAATGCTGCGTGCCGGTATTGTGCGCCCTTTAGCAGGCGGCTTATATAACTGGTTACCATTAGGGGTTCGAGTATTACGCAAGGTCGAAGCGATTATTCGTGAAGAGATGACCAACAGCGGCGCACAAGAGGTGCTCATGCCGGTGGTTCAACCCATGGAACTTTGGGAAGAGTCAGGGCGTGCAAACGATTATGGCCCAGAGTTGCTGCGCATTAAAGACCGTCATGACCGTGACTTTGCACTGGGGCCGACTCACGAAGAAATTATCACTGATTTAGTTCGTAAAGAGATTCGCAGTTACAAGCAGTTACCAGCCAACTTCTTCCAAATTCAAACCAAATTCCGTGACGAAATTCGTCCACGTTTTGGGGTGATGCGTTCACGCGAATTTATTATGAAAGACGCCTACTCGTTCCATATGGATAAAGCGAGCTTACAAGAAACCTACGACGAGATGTTTGCTGCTTACAACCGAATCTTTAGCCGTTTAGGTTTGGATTTCCGTCCTGTTTTGGCCGACACCGGTTCCATTGGTGGCGACGCATCGCACGAGTTTCATGTACTGGCCGATTCCGGTGAAGACGATATCGCCTTTTCAACCGGTTCTAACTTTGCGGCCAACGTTGAACTAGCTGAAGCCGTCGCACCTCGCGGCGAACGTGCTGCGCCAACCGCTGAACTCACCGAAGTGGCCACACCTAACAAACACTCAATTGAAGAGGTGTGTGATTTCCTACAGCTGAAGAAAAAGAAAATCGTTAAAACCTTATTGGTTAAAGGCGCAACCGAAAACCACCCTGTGGTGGCGCTGGTTGTGCGTGGCGATCACGAGCTAAACGAAATTAAAGCCGAAAAACTTGAGTTGGTTGCCGAACCATTCGAAATGGCAACGGATGAAGCGATTCTAGCGGCTGTCGGTTGCAAAGCCGGTTCTATCGGGCCTGCTGGTTTAACCATTCCGGTGATTGTTGATCGCACCGCCGCGCACATGAGTGATTTTGTCTGTGGTGCAAACAAAGACGGCTTCCACCTGACCGGTGCCAACTGGGAGCGTGATGCCACCGCAACCTTAGTCGCCGATATTCGTAATGTCGTCAAAGGCGATCCTAGCCCATGCGGCAACGGTAAAATCGAAATCCGTCGTGGTATTGAAGTGGGTCACATTTTCCAACTGGGTAACAAATACTCTTCGGCTTTAAACGCCAACGTACAAAACGAAAGCAGTCGTTCACAAATCTTAGAGATGGGGTGTTACGGCATTGGGGTAACACGTGTGGTGGCCGCGGCGATTGAACAGAACAATGACGGCAAAGGTATTATGTGGCCAGAAGCCATCGCGCCTTTCCAAGTGTGTATTGTGCCCATGCAAATGCAAAAGTCACCACGCGTTAAAGAAGCCGCAGAAGCGATGTACAATGATTTAAAAGCCAAAGGTGTAGATGTTTTATTTGACGACCGCAGTGAACGCCCAGGCGTGATGTTCTCAGACATGGACTTAATTGGTATACCGCACCGCATCGTCATTGGCGAACGTGGTTTAAACGACGGTAAAATCGAGTACAAATATCGCCGTGATGAAAAAGCCCAAGACATTGAAGCCGACGGTTTCATGGACTTTTTAATGGCAAAAATTAACGGTTAGTCATTAACGAAAAAGTGCGTGACTTTAGCAACCCTTGTTGCGCTCACAAAAATAAGTCTTGTGAGCGCATTACTTTACAAAGAGAAAGACCATGAAAACCGCATACAGCTCTTTACTACTGATCGCATTAAGCCTCTTTATTTCAGGCTGCGCTATTCCTGATTTACCAGGGCCAATTGGCATTCCGGGTATCGAAGCAGAACCTCTAACCCTTCAAAATTAAAGATCTATGCAGGCCTGCTAAAAACCTTACTTCAGCCACTTGCAATGAATTGACGGCACTGACTGTTAAAAATCCTAACAGGCCCACTCTCAAACCTACAACCTCCACTTCACAAATTCATGACCATTCAGATTTAGACTCATTTTAATGGCTAAACCGCTATAATCTCTTTATTCAATTTTTGACGGTTAAGGAAGTACACAATGGGCATTCAATGGTATCCAGGGCACATGCATAAAGCCCAGAAGGAAGTAAAAGAGATTTTTCACCAAATTGATGTGTTTATTGAGGTTTTAGATGCACGCATTCCGTTCAGCAGCCAAAACCCCCTTATCGAAGAGATTCGACAAGATAAACCAACCATTAAAATCCTTAACAAAACCGATTTAGCCGACCCGATTATCACTCAGTTATGGCAAACTTATCTCGAAAAAGAGAGCAGTGTTAAAACCCTAGCGTTTAATGCACAACAGTCTGATAAACGTGAACAGATATTAAGCATGATTCGTAAGTCGGCACCTGAAAAAGCCAAAACGGTTAAAACCATTCACGCCCTTATTATCGGTATTCCAAACGTCGGTAAATCTACCTTAATTAATAACATTACGGGTCGCACCATCGCTAAAACAGGTAACGAACCCGCGGTGACTAAAGTACAACAGCGCATTAAACTCGAAGAGAATATAACGCTGATTGATACTCCGGGCATGCTATGGCCAAATATTGAAAACGAAAACAGCGGTTACCGCTTAGCCATTACTGGCGGCATTAAAGAGACCGCTTTTGAACTGCCCGACGTCGCTTCCTATGCGGCCGAATATTTTATGAATACTTACCCTGAAATATTAAAATCGCGTTTTAATATGACAGAATTGCCACGAACCGATTTAGAATTTTTAGAATCGATTGGACGCGCACGCGGCTGTTTACGTTCTGGTGGAATGGTAGATTTAGACAAAATATCACGTATCTTAGTGATGGAGTTTCGCGATAAGGTTTTAGGCGATGGTATTAGTCTTGAAACACCAGACATGATTACTGAAGAGTTAAAGGTGGTCGACTTACAACGTCTGGCCAAAGAAGAAAAAAAGAAAGAACGTGAAGCGAAAAAGAAAGAACGTCGCGCTCGCTACAAACGCAATAAGTAACCAACCTAAACAAACCCAAAACGTGATACATTTTAGAGGAATCGTGTAATGAAAACCCCAGCTGAAAAAGCCTCAAACATCGCCTTAGTCGTCTACATTTTACAAGCCGTCTCCTTTTTTACGGGTATTACCGCACTGATTGGCTTAATCGTCAATTACATAAAACAAGACGAGGCAAAAGCGACCTGGGTAGCCTCACACTTCAAGTGGCAAATTCGCACCTTCTGGTTTGGGCTTTTATGGACGATTATAGGTGTCTTTACCATGGGCATCGGCATTGGATTTTTCATTCTAACAGTCAATGTCATCTGGATTATCTACCGCATTATTAAGGGTTGGTTAAACTTAAATGACGAAAAACCAATGTATCAAGATATTTAGCCACTCGGTTAAACCATGCGCCTTGCAATACTTTAAACACTTTTGATAACAGGCTTTTTATGCTCAGCTACCTTCACTCTTTTCATGCCGGAAACTTTGCCGATGTACTCAAACACAGCATCAGTGCGCACATCCTGAACTACTTAACTGAAAAACCCAAGCCAGTGTTCTACCTGGACACCCACTCTGGAACCGCCGCCTTCGCTTTAACCCAAGACGAGGCGCAAAAGAATCAAGAGTACTTAAATGGCATCGGTAAGCTATGGACCTTATCCAAACAGGATAAAGCCAATTTACCAGGCCTGCTAAAATCGTATTTAGACTTAATTGAAAGCTTCAATCCTAATGATGAATTAACGGTTTACCCTGGCTCGCCTTGGTTTGCAACCGAACTACTGCGAGAACACGACCGTTTAAGCCTATTTGAATTACACCCTCGTGAGTTTAAAACCTTGTTGCAAAATATCCGTGGTGATCGTCGTATCAAAGCGTTTCAAAAAGACGGTTTCCACGCTTGCTTGAGCCAACTGCCGCCTAAAGAGCGGCGTGGTTATGTATTAATGGATCCACCTTATGAGGTCAAGCAAGACTACCAAACGGCCGTTGAAACCTTAATTTCTGCCCATAAAAAATTTGCCACCGGTACCTACGCGCTTTGGTATCCAGTCGTTGATCGCTATCGTATTGACGAAATGGAAAAACAGTTTAAGAAAAGTGGTGTCAAAAACATTCAACTGTTTGAACTTGGAATCGCTCGCGATCAAGACAAAGGCATGACCTCCAGTGGCATGATTGTTATTAATCCACCTTGGACACTGATGCAAGCTGCCAAACAAGCCCTGCCCTACTTAGCAAAACAGTTAGGCGGTTCACAGGGAAGTTATCGCTGTATTCAGTTGGTCGAAGAGTAAATTCTAACAGCCAATAAAACGGGGTAATTTATTGATTTAAAATAATAAATAGTTCAGTTTTAAACGCTTAGCCCGACTTAAATTGATTAATATAACAAACTGTTTTAATCTGGTGTTTATGAGAAAAAACCCGAGGTAAACGTCTATGCAAACGCTTATTCCAAATCGAAAAACGGCAGGGAAATGGCTTGCGGAACAGCTGTTAGCCATACAACCGATTGAAAACCCAATTGTTTTAGCCCTGCCACGAGGAGGGGTTCCAGTCGCATTTGAAATTGCCAAGGCATTAAACTGTCCGTTAGACCTATTATTAGTGCGCAAACTTGGCACCCCCGGTTTTCCTGAACTGGCAATGGGTGCGATTGCCAGCGCTGGCATCAAACTGTTAAATCAATCGGTTATTAACCGTTACCAAATTCCCAATGAAGCCATTGCAGAAGTCGAGGCCAAGGAGCGTGTGGAATTACAGCGCAGAGAACAAGCCTATCGAGGAAACCGACCAAACCTAGCATTAGAGGGTCAAAATATCATACTAGTTGATGATGGTTTGGCCACAGGTTACACCCTATTTTCGGCCATTGATGCTATTAAACAGTATTCACCCAACTCAATAACCGTTGCCGTTCCGGTCGCGCCACCCGAAGTGATTAAAGTACTTTCCAAACAGGTGGATACCGTCATCTGTCCATTACAACCACAGTACTTTTCATCAATTGGTGAATGGTATGAAAACTTTTCACAAGTAACCGATAAAGAGGTTAAAACCCTCTTAGAACAAGCTTGGCAGGCGTAACTATGGAAACCAAACTCACCATCCAAGAAAACACCGTTCATATTTTTGCTGGCGATGCTAAATTAGAGGGAAATCTGCGTGTCCCCGAAAATCCGACAGGCTTGGTCGTGTTCATTCATGGTAGTGGTAGTAGCCGTTTTAGTCCACGCAATCAATATGTGGCCAATAGTTTAAACCAAGCAGGCCTGGCCACTCTATTGTTTGATCTACTCACCGAGTCAGAAAACCAAGTAGACATAATGACTCGAGAATATCGATTTGATATTAAATTACTGAGTTTTCGTAGCATTGCCACCCTTGACTGGATTAAACAGCAACCATTCATTAACACCTTACCTGTTGGCCTATTTGGTGCCAGTACCGGCGCGGCAGCGGCGCTATTTGCAGCACAAGCACGACCTGAAGCAGTTCAATGTGTGGTTTCTAGAGGTGGACGACCCGATTTAGCCATGCCGGCACTGCCTGATGTCAATGCGGCCACCTTACTTATCGTGGGTGGGCTTGATTATGAGGTATTGAAGTTGAACCAACTGGCTCAACAAGCGATGCAAAACCGATGTGAACTGGTTGTCATTAACGGTGCAACGCACCTATTTGAAGAGCCAGGAACCTTAGAGTTAGCGGCTAAAACAGCGCGAGATTGGTTTTTACAGACATTACAAATCAAAAACGAAAACCATTCAAAACAATAACTCAATCAGCAACAGGCCTGCTGAGAACTCTACTCATAAACAAGCAAGGTTCAGCTATCCGTTAGCTTTTTGACTTAAAACCTAACGCCAAACACTCCGCCTCAGGCAACCAACCTAAACAGCTTCTAACCTTTAAAGACTGATAGTTACGTACAATCGGCATAATGGTCACGGTGCCCCAAATAATTTGGTACCAGTGCCAACCAATCGCCGAAGGTTGAGAAGACCACCACAGATTATTAACACCAAAGTGCTTAGTTTTAAAGACTAAATGAATGGCCAAACGCCAGTATTTAAGGCCGTACTCAATACGAGTTGATAACATATAATTTTCTCTTTCAATCAAGGCTTGTGCTGTTGTTAGCCAGTTCGTTATTTTAAATCACTCACTTAAAAACAGGATTAACGCCTATTCTAAATCAAGCAGTGGTGTATTTTCTTTATAAACCGTGGTGCCTTTTGGCGAATGAATCTTTAATACTTTACCGTTAATCGGCGCTTTAATTTGATAGTATTTTGACCAGGCCTGCTCAATTTGCAAATCCGCTTTCGCCTTATTTAACGATGCTAAAGCGACATCATGCTGCAGTTGAGCGGCATCTAAGGTACGTCTTGAAGTCACCGTCCGATCAAACAAGTCTAACGCTTGTTCTAATTCAACTTTTGCATCAGCATAGCTGGCTTGTTGTAAGGCTTGTTCAGCTTTCAAATAAGCTAATTTAGCTTGATGCGCTTGAGCATCAATCTCTAGCAATAGCGCACCGGCTTTAACCGTTTGCCCCTCTTCAACATAAACCTTAGTCACTTGCCCCGCAACTAAAGCCCCAATGGCCACTTTATCGGCCAATGCGAGACCGGAAACCAGCATTAAGCTGTTTGCTAAAACAAATTGCTTTGCCCATAGGTTCAACTGCATCTTATTCAACATCATACGGTTCCTTATTTCACTGCTTCGGGTTGCTGAACAGCGTCAGCATTAAGAATCGGCTTAGCCATTAACAGATCAAGTTTTGACCATAAAAGCGCTTGTTTAAACTGCCAACTAATTTGGTCGTAATTCGCTTGTGACAAACGGACCATCGCATCCCCCAAATCAGTCGCACTTTCGTTTTCATAAAGTGCTCGACTGTAATCTAGATATAAATCTGAATAGTCACCAAACTTTTGGTTTTGTGACTGTTCACTTTTTAACATTTTAAGCTGAAAATAGAGGTCAGAAACTTCATCTCTCAAAGCTTGTTCTTTAATTTTCATTTGCGCATCAAGCTGAAGGTTTTTTGCCTTTACTTGACTCACCTTGGCACTAATGGCACCGCCATCGTACAGAGGCATATCCACCAATAAACCGATCTCCCAACGCCCTTCTCGAAGCTCAGGATAACTTGATAACCGGCCTGCCCAAGCGTCTAACGAAACCGTTGGTTTTCCCTGAGCTTGTTTGCTCTGCATTTCAAGCAGGCCTGCTTGAACCTGTTGCTTTAAAACTTGTATGGTCGGGTTATTATCGATGACTTGTTGTTGTAACTTTTCTAAGTCTAGTGCTTGCACATCACGCTTAGAAAACTGTTCAAGTTTAGGCATTTTTAATTCATCTGGACGTGCTTTAGGCAACCCCATTAAATTGGCTAATGCAATACGACTCTGCAATTGTCGATATTCAGAGCGCGTGCGTTTAACTAACACCCTTTCATATTCAGTCTCAATTTCAAAATACTCAACATCAGAGATTCGCTGCAAATCATAACGATCTTTCGCTTTATCTAAATCGACATAAGCAATCGCCATCGATTCGTTATCAATACGATACTGAAAATCGGCCAATAACACATTAAAGTAGGCTTGCATAATCTGCAATTTAAGTTGTTTTTCGGTATCCAACGTCGCTATCTGTTGCGCTTGTTGTTGAAGGTCTAACGACTCACTTAACAGACCACTTTGATTAAAATCATACAATTTTTGGTTGAGATGCAAAGCGGCAAGATTATAGTTTTGGGTCTCATCAGCAAACTCTCGCCAGCCTAAACGCCCAACCAAATTCAGCTGGGTCTTATCGGTTGACAATTGCAGATCTTGTTGAGCTTGAAGTTGATTGATTTGCGCTTGTTGATACTGCATTTGTGGAAGCTTATACAGTGGCAAAGACAGCAAATAATCTAAGGTAAGTGGATTGGGCAAATGGATCATTTCCGCTTGCTCACTACCTTGTGTATGAGCTTCAGCAGCAACGCCCGCGATGGGTTGGTCTGCGGCAGAGGTATAAACGGGCAGCGCTATCACAGATAGCCCAACGCCCATTGCCGCCAACCAGGAGTGAGGTAGTTTAGTAAACCGAATCATGGACATTACTCTTGGGTCGCATTTTTCTGTTGACGTTTGTATTTAGTAAACGTCATCTCGTTGTACACGCCGTCAATGACAAATTGTGCCATTAACTTAAACTCTTCTTTGGTGCGGGTTGGCCCTGTGTACTTTAAGAGCGGCTTACCTTGCAGATCAAAAATCATCATCACAGGCGTAGCACGCACGCGATACTTTTTCTCAGACATATCTTGAGAGGTTGATACCGTTCCATCAAAGTCGGTAACCTCATTACTGCCTTCAATATCCACTTGAAATGTTAAAAAGTTTTCTTTGTAGAGTTTAATAACATCCGGCTCGGTCATAATAGTCGCTTTCATACGATCGCAAAACGGACACTCATCCATGTGAAAAAAGATAAAAATGCCTTTTTTTCCAGCATCCGCAGCCGTTTCCAGCTCCTCTTGGAAATTACCAAAGGTCTCATCAAAAAATGCACCTGCAGACCAAGCTTGCGAACTAAATAAGGTTGCAAAAGCTAATAAACTGCCTATCATCCACTTTTTCATATTCTCTCCTAAGATCGTAAACCACTCATTATGCACAGCATTATGTTTGGGTAAAATCGAAATAAACTACTTTTTCATCTCTTCATAACGTTGCATAAACTCTTCAAGCATTTTTTGGTCAACCATTCCTGTTCTGGCGGCCACCACCGTTCCATCTGGCGCAATCATATAGGTAGTTGGCAAGCCTTGAAGCTTGCCTAGCGGAGATGAAACACCATCGGTTTTACCTTCAAATCGCACAATCGGATAGTTGATCATTTGTGATTC
>JGI10211J34971_10001178_pt1 | contig 21864 bp, 25 predicted proteins | sample Etolagsediment_FD_34971 | JGI IMG/M metagenome (IMG submission 34971)
ACCAGTAGAGCACTTGTCCACTGAAATTGAAGCACATACCAATTTGGCAGTGTACCCAAATTTCAAGGGAAAAAACTGTCTGGCGGTTAGTACAGGCTCTATATTGGACCATTGCAATAAAAGCAAGCACTAAAAAAAGAGTGCCACCCCCTGCCCCGAAGGGCAAGGGGTGGCAGCGGAGATGAAGGGCTTAGCCCTTCATCAAGAACGCCAGCAGCTCGGAGTCCGTTGCTCCAGGCAAGAGCTTCTTGAGCTCTGCAACCTTTGCTGTCAGGTCACCGACGTCGGTCCCTGCTGCGGCTGGAGCTGCGGTAGCTCTGTCCAATATCTTGACAGCTTCGCTGAAGCCATCGTCTGTCAGGACGGCCCAAAGGGCCGAGTCACTGGCGACACCATGTCCCTTGCCAGTGGCCGAAGGCCAGATCTTGTAGGAACCACGGTCTTCAAGGGACACGGCGAACGGGATTCCCTTCGACGCCACTTTACGACCAGGCTTTGCCTGAGCTGCCTTGACCATCTTTGCGATTGCTTCTTCCATCGTACCTTCTCCGTTGCTTGGGGCATCTTGCCCGGCTCACTCGTGCGCCCCCGCCGTGCGGCGGGTGGTGGACGCAACAAACCTTACCTATCCGTCTGGAGTATTCTGATTAAGCAAGGGGGGGGGCTTTTAATATTTCGTGCTCAAATCTGCTAAAATCGACCCCTGGGTGGTACACATTTGTAAACCCCCTCTCTTCTCTTAATTTGAACTCACCACCCCCTCTTCTCACTCAATCTTCGCTATACTGAATATTCTGTCGTCTAATGGTCACTAAGTTGCACTTTATACAACTTAATGTACATTATAATGCACATTCGACAGTCAGATTATTCGCTTGATATGACCCTACAGAATGAACACACCAGGGTTACTTGCAGGATGATATTACGTGGTGTATAGTCTAAAGAGAACGAACAACAGAGCCAAGTTATTAATCTGGTTCTGTCATGTCATTTCAAGGAGTTGATTATGATTTTGAGGATTAACGGTGTCTACAATGTCTGGCATGAAGACTTTCCGAAGCGGATCGACCCGAAGCATTCGTCCTTCAGGTTCACATCCGAGTTCGAGTGTCAAGTCTCTCTGCTGGAGATTCTGAGTAAGGATGGGAAGCGTCAGGTCTCTCAGGTCTGGGGCGAAAGTCCCCACATTGGCTATAAGGATTGTGTCGAGTATAGAATAGAGGAAGTGGATGGTAAAACAACAGGAGGTCTTTATGTCAAAAGCAATGACCAAGTGGGAGAGAGAAGCGAAAGCCAGCCTACAGAAAACGCTTAAGGCTCCAGGAAGGATCGGACTCATGGGAGTTCTAACTATGGCAGAACTCCGACTGCGAAGGGTTGAATCTGAACTGGAGGACATGACTAATTTTGCCAAGTCAGTTCTGGCAAACATGAAACACGATGGAACGAGTACGTGTCCAAAGTGCCTCAGCAGGTTTGAGTTCGAGAGTCTTCCCAAGTGGAGGAAGATCATGCGCGACATCGGAGACCCCACCATGGACGATTGCCTGGAGCAGGCTAGGAGAGAGTATTTTGTATGCCCAGCTTCAAAAAAGGGCAATCCTGGGCTTGATATTTGAACATGGAAGCAGTATTGTACCTCTATTGAAACAAATGCAAAGGATCTGAAAATGGCTATCACATATTCAAACTTGTACGACAACAGCACATCCGCTTGGACTTCCTATTCGACTTCCAACACTAGCAGCGTATTCAATACATCTAATTACGGCGACTTCTCAAGAAACGCTTCTGGTACCTGGGATATTCCCAAGTCTCCTCCTGTACAGAAGATTGTATCAGAACCCAATACCGTATCAGCTGCCCCGATTGACAAGACAATCGCACGCAAGTTGATAGCAGCCTTGAGGAGAGTTAATTTGGTTACAGTAATAGAGGTCTAAAATGGAAAGTTATACCAGCTATTTGGAAACCGTCCCTCTGGATATCAGAGAAGAGTGGAGAAGAATTATTACTGATAGAACCAGAGCAAGCATTTTTGCGGATGGGCTTTTAGAGCCCAGATACGAGACAGGAAGCGAACAGAATGAAAGAACTATTCCACAAATTAATACTACGCCTTACGAATACAGTATTGATCAACTTCTGTTTGATTCGAAGCTTGATGAATACAAACTCGCTAGTACAATTCCTTATGTCATACCATTTAATGCTGTTCTAGAAAAAGCATACGGAAAGAGCAGTGCGATAGTGGAAACAATGGATATGTCGGGTGACGATATTAGGGCATTGGCTGAAAAAGTGAAAAATACTAATTTAGTCACTGTTGTTTAGTGAATACATGACTTGTACCTCGTATATTATTCATTGTTAGAAAACGCATCGACTGTCAGAAGTCTGCAATTTTGGTCATTTTTCTGTCTGAAGCGTAATATGAGCAAAAATACAATTTTGCCCTGAAAAACAGATTATCCTTGAACAAAGATAAGAGATTTTGACAAAATGGACCAAGAGCCTGAACAAAAAGACGTAAAACTTAGCTTTGGAGCACTAAAACCGCACTTTGAAAGATGCGGAGATTCGGCCCTGCAAATACTTTCGGTCCAGAGTACTGATAAACCTGAAAACTGGGACGATCTGTGCATTGGATTAGCGGTTTATACTTCATTTATGGTTAATGAAGTGTGTAAACAGGTTCAGTCTCAAGTCGTAGACAAAATGGACGGCAACATAAAAGTTCTTGAAAATGTGTTACAATCCATAGATGATCACCCATAGTATATGATGATTAAGGAATTTGACTATGAATACTTCAAACGCACAATTTAATGCTGTTGCTCCAGCACCGGCCATGTGGGTTGGGGTGCTATAGTCTCCAGAGATTATAAGATGCCCCTCGGTAAGCTACCGAAGGGGTTTTTGTATTTACGGGGGTATAGCTGAGTCCGGTTTAGCACTGCTTTTGCAAGGCAGCGACGCAGGTTCGAATCCTGTTACCTCCACCAGAATACCGAAGAAAACGTAGGTTCAGAAACAAAAATACTTTCAAGATTGGACATGTATGAATACAATTTTAGCTTTACTCGTTGCCATAAGCTTGCAGGAATCAGGCGGAGGCGTCAACAGATGGAATCCTAAGGAAAGGGCTGTCGGAGAATATCAGATCAGACAATTGGCTGTAGATGATCTCAACAGACATTATGGGAAAGACTACAAACTGGAAGATTTTGAGAATAGAGCACTTGCAAGATGGGCAGTCTTACACTATGGTAAGATGTACGGGGCAGAAACTCCAGAAGAGATCTCAAGAATCTGGAACGGAGGCCCAAGAGGAATGAAGAAGCGTTCAACCATCAAATACTGGAATGAAGTCCAGGAAAAGATGGAAACTGTGTTGAAACAATAGATTTCGGAGAATAGAGATGTTTGAAGCGAAAATCAGAAATGTTTTCAGATTGAGAAATAAAGAAACCGGTGAATACTGGATAAGTGGAAAGGGAAGGAGTATATTTGCAACAAAGGGTGCCCTCAGAGGCGCGACCAAGACAACCAGATGGGCACGAGTCCCGGAACAAAACGAGATAGTCGAGTTTGAACTGGTTGAAGTGGGTACTGAAGATCTTTGAATATAGTACGGGGTATAGGCTAGTCTGGTCAAGTCGCTTGCTTTGGGAGCAAGAAACCGTAGGTTCGAATCCTACTATCCCGACCAATTGGCTGTATATCAGCAACCTTTACCTTCGCGATAAGAGGATGCTGAAAATGTGAAATGGATAGGGCTACAGCGCAAATGACCTATCACAGCCATTCCGCAGGGTTCGTCTAACGGCAGGACTCCGTGGCAAGGCCACGGAAATGGGGGTTCGAATCCCTCACCCCGCTCCAATAACGCTCTAGTTGTGAATCCGATGCATTTGTGCAAAGGGAAAGCGGCTAGGGTGTTTTTTTTGTCTTAAAGACATTTTATCGGTGACAAATGTTAGATTTTTGACATACAATATTATGAGTGCTTACAATCAGCGCCATCAGGAGATTTGCATACTCTGTGTAAAATGTCTATCCCAGATGAAGAAGCAAGTTGTCAGAGGTATCCTTGCTTAATAAGAACGGTTGATTCGAGGCACTTACGAGAATCTTAAAGTAATCGGAGATGTCTAATGCAAAAACTATATCAACAGAAAGATCAGATGCTCAATACTGTCTTCTGTATTCCTCCCTCTGACACAATCTACAACGTCGTTCTATCTGCCGGTGTAGCTCAGAATATCACTATACCTACTGGAGCAGAATATGTCATCATTGCCAGTACCACAAATGTATGGGTAAATTGTGATGGGTCTGCTTCCGTTCCTAGTGCTACAGCTACGTCAGGTGCAAATTCAGAACTCAATCCTGGAGGAAGGATTATAAAGGGGAAAGAGACAATCAGTCTAATATCATCGTCCAGCTGCCTAGTTAGCTTGGCATTTTACGTGGAGTAAGAACAATGGCTATGAATCCTTATTCAAATCCGCCAGCAGTAGCTGCCGGTGGTGAGGGTGGTGGTGCAGAAAATGCAGCAGATCTATTGGTAAGTGCCGGTAATTTCAATGGAATACTATCAGAAGCAGATGTAAACGTACAGGTCGCTTTGGATACTTTGGATAATCATAGCCATGAAGAATCTAATAGTACTGTAGTAGCAAGCGGAGTTCCTACTGCTTCAGGAAATTTCAACGGCATTTTATCAGAGTCTGATGGAGATGTTCAAGCTGCATTACAGACAATTGACCAACATAACCATAATCATTCTCATGATGCTGATGATGTTTCTTTTTCACCATATGGAAATATAGAAGCAAGTACTGTTCAGATCGCAATTCAGGAATTGGATGATGAAAAGGTTTCATCAGAAGATTCTGATTACGGCATCTTGACAGGGGGCATATCATCAGACGCAGACTCTCTCCATACCCACAATTCTCTCGGAAGTGTTGGGTGTACTGGTGGAATAGATTGGTCTAACATAATTTCTGCCTCTGGATACGTCATGTCTGCTGGAAACGGCTATCATCTTAATCCTTCTGGCGATATGGGGGTCAATCTTCCTGCATCTCCTTCTGGAGGGAACGTAATTGGGGTATGCGATTCTTACGCAATGGCAACTACTTATAATCTGTTTGTTCTAAGAAATGGACAGTTAATAGCAGGATTGGAAGAAGACTTACAAATAGACACTAACAACTCTGGTTTCAAGCTTTGTTTCATTGGCGATACCAGGGGTTGGGTTGTCATAGACAACATATAAGGGGATAACAGATGAAGCTTAGCGACATAATCTCAAAAGGTACGAACTTTGGTTCAGTAGGAATAGCTTATGCCGATGGCCAAGTCGCCAACGGCACTCTTGTTGTCTCTACTACTAATACTTCTGTGCATAGAAACTCTGAAGATACGGACGAAATTTTCATTTCTACCATTTCAAAGAGTATTAAAGAAGACGGTGACGTAATCAGTCTTACTTTGTCTCCTACGAGCGAGACGGTTGTTTTACTTCCGTCAGATGGTGGTAACATTTTAACTCCGTCAAATGGTGCAGTCATGTTGAGTTCAAATGCTTCTACACAACTATTGTGGAATGAGGAAAAGAATTCATGGTTGGCTACAGAATTAGCAGTAGGCAGTTTTAACAGTGCCTATCTTATGCTTCTAACTACAAGCGATACATCAGCTACGATTGCTCAAAAGATCAATGCTGTTCCTAAAGATCTTGGAGGGAACACTCTTAGTATATATTTTCCAAATGGCACTATTAATCTTACTTCATACATTACATTCAGTGGATTTAGGAATGGAAAGATTGATATTATCGGAAATGGGTCTCTCACTGGAGAGGCAAATACTAATCAAACATCTGTCATTACCGTTCCGAATAATCTCAGATATTCTATTTATGTAACAAATTGCAGTTGTGATGTAGAGATGAAAAGACTGAAATTCATTCATGGATCTGGGTCTCAATATTGTTATGGTGTATGGGTTAGTAACCTTTCTGGAAAATTCATAATGAAAGAGTGTTATGTAGACCAAACTAGTTCTGTCAGTAACTATGACTACGGTATGATAGTACAGAATTCATCTACACATGCTATTAAAATTGAAGATTGCAGAACAGATGGAGTTAGGTATGGATGGTATTTCTATAGATGCAACAATGTAAACATGACAGGATGTATTGCCAGTACAGATATTAAAAACATGGGCATATATGCTTATTACTCGAACGTTACTTTGAATGATTGTACAATTGATTCAGATCAATATGGTGCTTATCTGTATAGATCAACCCTGTATCTGAATGACTCTACCGTCAATGGTGCATACAGAAACTTCTATACGAGATCGTCTAACTACTACTATATTTAAGGACTTGGACGCATGTACATTTTCTATGACAAGATAAACGGTGACATTATAAACATTACTTATCCAGTGACTGATGTTGATGACCCATGGTATGGAAAGTCTCTTGATGAAATGGTTGGTGATGACATAGGTTACAAGGATTATCCTGACGCAAGTGGTACAGAAACTAACATTTCACAGTTAACTCAGACAGAGGCAACCTGGGAAGAAATAGATCTGGAAAGAGAGAAGTATATGGACACATGGCTTCCTAGAATAGGTGGCAGAATTACTCTTGCCGACACAAATACGGTTTCTGCACAGGCAACTCTTAAAACAAAGTATGCAGCAGTCAAGGCTTGCGCAAGTGGGGTCGCGACTATTAAATCCAACTGTATTGGAACAATCAGAGAAGCAGATGCTGCTTCTGCAAGTGCGACCGGATTAGAATCTGCGTTTATTACTGATGTGGTTGTTTCTTATGAGGTGTCCAATGTACTTCGTTATTTTGTAGACAATGCTGGTGGAGGTAATGGCATTTATCACTCATCTTCTGATTACAGAAAATTCGTTGAAGCAGATTTGTCTACTCATTACTACATGGAATCTGATCCAGATCACTGCATCTATTATCGTGAAGACTGGGATGGTACAGGATTTTGTATATACTATAGCGAGCCTGATGAAGGATGGGTTTTAGGAGAATGGGATGGTACAACAGGACATGATATCAATGGTGAGACCGGACCTGGTATAACCTTCTTTCCATCTTCTACTGAAGATGCTTGTGAAGGTTCGGATTCTGAGATAACAGATGATAATTGGTTCTCAATTACTGTAACTCTGATGGATGCCGACACTCCTCCATACACCTCCTATAGATATACTTCTGGAAATCCTAGTTACGGTCAAGACGGTGTTTATACCAGATCTACTGATTATTGGGAGTTGGTAGAAGGAGGATATCCTTCAATCGTTTATCTTAATGAAGGTGGTAAGGCAGTTTACTATCACGAGGATTATACCAACACAGGGTGGGTACTTATTTACAACGGCGTTATGGGATTTTGGACTTGTGGAAATTTCAATGGCGATCCAGGCCACTGGCTTGGTGCCGGTGTTGGCTATGACAACGGACCGTGTGAACCAGTAGCAGGAGCTGATATGTCATTCGCTACCAATACACATCCAGGAAGTGTTTCGTGGGGTTACGGAAGTATTGCAAAGGCATAAGGAATTCAATATGTATATATTTTTCGATAAGATAACGGGTGAGACTGTGAACATCACTTACCCAGTGACAGATCCTGATGATCCATGGTTCGGTTCTTCATTGGCCGAAATGGTAGGAGATGACATCGGTTACAGAGATTACCCAGACGCAAGTGGTACAGAAACAAACATTTCTGAGATTGCAAGACCAACTCCAACATGGAAAGAAGTTGCACTGGAAAGGGAAAAGTGGTTGGATTATTGGGTGCCTAAAATAGGTAGTCTTACAGTCATGAACGATACAGAGACGATTGCTGCACTAGCCGCTCTAAAAGAAGAATATGCTGCAATTCAGCTTTGTCAGCCAAGCGGTGCTTTTACTGCCGATCAAAGTGTTCAGATCATAAGAGAGTCTGATAACGATGCAGCTGTTGCTACAAAACTGGAACCTGCTTTTGACCCAAGTGGTATTTCTACATACAGAACAACCGTCAGAGGATATCGTTATGAAGACGGTGGTTCAGCATGGGGATGTACAGGAAACTACTATCCAACACAAAGAATTGGTACAGCCTACGTTGTTGATTCTCCAAGCGAAAGCGGATGGGAAGACACCAAAAAGCATATTTTCCGTAAGGATAGTCCAGAAGGAACTTCTGGAACCTTCCTGATTGCATATCGTAACTATACTTCTCCTGGTACTATGGATTTTGACGGATGGGGAATATTCAAAGATGTTTCTGATGTAACAGGCATTTCCTTTATCACAGGAGGAGACCTGCAAGGACAAAGTTCAAACGTGGACATAACAGGAACCTGGGATGATGGAACTGTAAGACAGATTGTCAACGAATGGCACTATAGGGGTGAAAATGAGGCTTCAGGAGTTTACAGGCTTGCTACATATCCAAGCGGAAAGGTTTACTGGACAGATTCAGAGAATTATGGGTGGGTAGGATCAAACCTAGATACACAAGTCTATCTAAGAGAAGACTTTGTTGATGGGTCTGGTTGTTTTATGGCTATTTTGGACGATACAGACGACCATTGGATAGTCGCTCATACCATAGATCTCATTGGTGACGTATTGTCGGAAGGAATACTTGATTCACAAACTGCGGCTAATCAGCCTACTCCGTCTGGAGTTTGGGATAGTGGATCTGTAGGGATATTAACGGAGTAGTAATCAATGTACATTTTCTTTGATAAAAAAACTGGTGAGATTATAGACATCACCTATCCGGTGACGGACCCTAGTGGAGATTTCTACGGAGCGTCTCTAGGATCTATCCTTGGAGATGATCTGTTCGTTAGAAACTATCCATATGCAATTGGAACAGAAACGAATATTTCTGAAGTTGACAGACCTCTTCCAACGTGGGAAGAAATAAATTTGGAGATAGGCTATCTCTATGACGAATGGCTTCCTAAGATAGGCAGTCTAATAGAGTTAAATGATAGCGATATGGTTGATGCCCAGAGTGATCTTCAGGATTACTACGCAGCACTTCTTGAATCTTCGGCAAGTGGAGTAAATACTCGTGGTCAGAGCATTGAAACAGTAAGAGCTACAGATGCATTAATATCCGTAAGTTCTGGATATGAACCGGTTTTCAGTCCTGATGTCACATATATCTATCGTACAGATGATCCTCCACTATATGAGTATGGACCAAAACCATACCAGGAGAATCCTCAAGGAAGTGGAACATACAAGGCATCCACAGTACACCGTGCTCTCAACGAGGTTGATGAAGTCTTTTCCTGGATGCAATCTTCGGCAAGCGGTGTGGTAATTAGCTTCAGAACAGATTTTGACTTTGATACAGGTAATGGGTGGATGATTGTTCACCAGAATGATAATGACACATTCCACCTTGTCCACACAGACGATTATCCAACAGTCAATCCGGCGTTTTACGATCAATACTCAGACTTTGCTTTGGCATCTGGTGTAATAGATCCATCCCAAGCAACTTGGAATGTTGGCGAATTGACAGCAATCTAATTTGTGCTACATTTTTAAGAAGTTAGTTACCGGAGGTTAACATGCCTGCTCTTTCCGCACACATTCGTACAGATAAGCCCAATAGATACATCAGGTCTATTCAGCAAAACATCCACAATTTCTCAAAAGTCACAGTTGGACCAAAAGTTCCTGATAACGTGAATTATGTGTTCTACGATGTTGTTCCAGACATCGACCTTACTTGGATTATAGATCAGGCTGAGCACAGTTTCGTCAAAACCATCAGGACCGAAAAGGGTAATGTGGATATTCATTTCGATGGTCCCATACCAAAGAGTTCTTCATCTAGAAAGTTTGAGGGATTGCCACCAGCTATGCCTACCAAAAGGACTTCTCCAAAGATTATGGAGGACGTTGACTGCATTATAGCTGTTTTTGGACACAGTGATCGCAGATTTCAGTCTTTGGCGAATACTTTTGAAAGATGGGACATTCATCAGGAGTATGTTCCAAAAGTAAGCTGTGCTTTGTGCTTTGATGGAGATAATCCACCAGAAATTATTGCCAACATTCCAGACTATCCTTGGTTGAAAAAGGTTTGGTTACCACAATATGATCTTCACGACAATGTCTTTAGGAAGGAGGCTCTGTTTAACCTTCTTATCAGACAGACATCTTCTCAATACATAATGGCTATGGACGGAGACGTGTGGTCAGAAGATCCGAAGTGGTTATATATGGTAAGGGAGTCTCTTAGTAGACACGAAGATACTGTTCTACAGCCATGGAACGGATTCATGGATACGGAAGAATGTGTTGTTCGATATAGCTGGTCTTCCAGATTCATATATCATGACCACAATAAACGTTGTCACCCAGGATTAGGATGGGCTTTTACCAGAAAGTGGGCAGAAAAGCATGAAAATACTGCTGTTTTCAACACATATCCGATTGCAGCAGAGGGTGATGTTGTTTTCGTAGCAGAACACTATGGAGGCAAGTATGGAACCGACCCTGCCAAAAGCAGTTTATGTAGAAGTGTTTTAGATCACATCAGAAGAACAGATTTGCCAGATCTGGTTCCATCGTGTGTTGATATTGATGTTTGGCACGAGTGTCACAACGATTATTCTAACATTCCTGAAAAGTATCATAACATCCCATTTGCAGACAGAGCATACCGATGGGGCAGAGTGGCTATGAATTACTGGGGAGAATTGATGGACCATATGGATTTCGATGAAAACGGAATTCAGATTCTCAAAGACCCAGAAAGTCCATACGCAAAAATGCTACTTAGAAGAGGTGAGATGATTGACAGATCCAAGATGGTTGAGATCGTTAGGCAATACTTTGAACCAAAAGAGTTCTTGGATTCCAACGTGCGTGACAACTCTATTACATTGGAATCTGATGGTGGCATTGGAGACATGGTTCTATTAGCTGCAATAATAAGATCAATGCATCGTAGAAATCCAGAGTTGAAAATCCGTGTTAGGTCAAGTGTAAAAGGACTTGAGCCATGGTTTAAGGATGCATGTCCAAACATAGAGTTTACTAATGACCATGGTACATATGTTATATTTGCCGACCTGGAGCCAGAAGAGGGTAAGCATAAGATTCAGATTTACGGTGCCAATGTTGATGATATCAGACTCCCTCTATATGGTAAGAGATATTCTAAAATTGGTGACAAGTTGAGGATAGGGTTTGTGACAGAGGGCAATGAACTGTTTCCCCTGAAGACCTGGCCCCACTGGGATACTCTTCACAAGCTAATCGTTGAGAAGTATGGTGTTGAGCCTATCTATATAGGCTCTGACCTAAAGGCTGATCCTATTCATACTTTGACAGACCTTATAAATTCGATGGATGTAGTTGTAACTCAAGAAGGAATGGCGTGTCATGTCGCGTATGCAATCAGAAAGAAGATTATCGTGTTGCAAACAGGAGCACATGACGACTTTTCTGTATCGTATCCAGACTTCCATATCATGCTTCGTGGAAAGTGCAAGTATGGTAGAAATTGCTATGACTATTCGTGGGGCAGAAGAAGACTTCTGAAATACGAGATAGACAATAGTAGCGGCAGATCGTGTAGCGCACAATGTATGAGAAGAATCTACCCAGGACATGTTATAGACTCAATAGACAGACTTCTTAACGAACAGAAGATGGTCAACCTGCATTACCTTGGAACTAACTGTGGAGACTACAACTGTGCCCCAACTAGATATTTTCCAAACATGGAAGAGCGAGAGATTTGGGACAAACCAATTCCGTGCGATGTAGCCATCTTCGGAGGAGGAGGTCTGTATCATCCACTCGTATACGGTGTTGCTAAGAAGTACAAGGAATTGGGTGCCAAGATAGTTTTGTGGGGCATAGGTACCGTCACAGAAGAGAGAGAAGCAGGTAGAACACCGTTAACTTGGACAGATTTTGGAGAAATGGCCGATTTGTGCGGCATAAGAGAGGAAAACCCGTGGAATTTTGTGACATGCCCTTCATGCATGTCACCATTATTTGATGAAATTCGTGAGTTGCAACCAGAATATGATGTAGTATATTACGAAAATCCAGACAAGCCGATACGTGAAGGTACTCCAAGGATGACCAATCACGATACGACTGATCTGGAGACTGTTCTCAGATTTTTTGCATCTGGAAAGAAGGTTGTAACCAGCAGTTATCATGGTAGATTATGGGCAACTTGGTTAGGTAGAGAAGTGGAATTAGACAGTCACGCTGCTGACATGATTGCTCTGAGCGGACCAATTCCTTCATTAGAAGAGTCCAGAGAGTTGACTCTTGCTTTCTATGAGCGCGTTAGACAGCTTCCTAACATGGTATACATTTAAGATGGTCTCATATATGGGTTAATGCCAAAATGGCCTTAGAACCCGTTTATGAGCCTCAGAGAGGGAAATAGGATACCCTGTGGTGTAATGGTAGCACATATGGTTTTGGTCCATACGGCCAAGGTTCGAATCCTTGTGGGGTAGCCAATGCAAAGTAGTCATAAGATGATAACACCAAAAAATTAGATATATGGTAGCGTAGTTCAGTCTGGTAAGAACGCTTCCCTGATAAGGAAGAAGTCGTAGGTTCAAATCCTACCGTTACCACCACATAAGTGGCCATCGTCTATCGGTAGGACGCTGGATTTTCATTCCAGAAAGCGAGGGTTCAACTCCCCGTGGCCATACCAATTTGAGGCTCCATCGTCTAGAAGGTACAGGACACAGTCCTCTCAAGGCTGAAAAGCGGGTTCGATCCCCGCTGGGGCTACCAGAAACCAAGGAAGGTAGGGTTCGATTCCCTCTCTGTCCACCAAATAGATGGGGGGAGTAGTGTAGTGGGAGCACGCCTTGGCGTTTTACAAGGAGGTTTACAAGGAGATGCTATTATGTCAGCAGGCAAAGGCGACAAACCGAGACCATGTAACAGGAAACTGTTCGACGAAGGGTGGGAACGTATTTTCGGCAAAAAGGATAATAAGAGCTGTGAAAAGACAGAGTCTAAACAAAAACAAAGTGTATTGGCTGACCGGACTTAGTGGGTCTGGCAAGAGTACAATAGCAGAAGTGATGAAGGAAAGGATGGGAGACAATGCCATCATATTAGATGGTGATGTTTTCAGAAACAAGTTGTGTTCAGATCTTGGTTTCTCAATGAAGGACAGGAGCGAGAACATAAGAAGAATTTCTTGGATTGCACAATTTCTGCACGGATTGGGGAAAGATGTCATTGTGTCATTTATCTCTCCAGCAAGAGGACAGAGAGATTTTGCTAGAAGTCTTTTCGATGATAACGATTTCATAGAGGTTCATATAGCCACCAGTCTTGAAGAGTGTGAAAAAAGAGATGTAAAAGGATTGTACAAGAAAGCCAGAGCAGGAGAGATTAAGGACTTTACTGGAATAAGTAGTCCATACGAAGAACCTTTGGCTCCAGAGTTGTTTATAGATACGGAAGGTGTTTCTGTAGAAGATTGTGTAGATGCAATTCTTGGTCCTGAAATTCCGGACAAGAAAACATCTATTTTCATAGGTAGGTTTCAGCCCCCTCATGAAGGACACTTCGCTCAGGTACAGAAGTTGCTTGATGAAGGGAGGAGGGTTCTCATAGGACTTAGGGAGATTCCTAAGACGGAAAAGAATCCTTACGATGTAGAATATAGAAGAAATCGCTTCAAAGAGATATTTGGATCTCAGGTAGAGTTTTTTGTCATACCAGAATCTCTTGAAGGATGTCTTGAGGTGGTGTATGGTAGAAAAGTAGGATGGGATATAAGAGAAGTAAGGTTCGATAGCCAAACCGAATCTATCAGTGCAACGAAGGTTCGCGAGTCTATGAAATAGTACGATGGTGATGTTGGTGTAACGGAAACACGTCTGGTTGTGGCCCAGGAGTCGCGAGTTCAACTCTCGTACGTCACCCCAAATGAGCGGGTATAGTTCAATTGGAAGAGCACCGACCTTCTAAGTCGGCCTGTGGGGGTTCGAATCCCTCTACCCGTACCAAATATGGCGGCGTAGCTTAGCGGCAAAAGCACTTCCCTTACAAGGAAGCTATCGAAGGTTCGAGTCCTTCCGTCGCCACCAGAAACAATTTGAAAGATCAAGGAATGGGGGCGTAGCGCAATAGCGTAGCGCATCTGCCTGTCACGCAGAAGGTTGCGAGTTCAAGTCTCGTCGCTCCCGCCAAACCGCAATAAGAAAGGATTGTCCAATGAACGCTTTGACTAGAAATGTATTAGTTTTGAATAAGGGATGGTTGCCAATAGGTATTACTGTTGGTAGCGATGCTATATGCAAGCTATATCAAGGCAAGGCTGAGGTTATTGATGACAACTACATGCTTCACAATTGGGAGTCATGGATACACACCTGGGAAGATGCCGTTGAGTTTTCAAAGATGGCAGAGGAAGGTAGGCTAATCATGGCTGGAAATTATGGCATTGTTGTACCTGATGTAATAAGACTAACCGACTACAAGGGTCCAAGGAAGCGCAGAACAAGGCCAACTAGGAAGGCCATCTTCAAGAGAGATGGTGGAATTTGTCAATATTGTGGTAAGAAGTTTTCGTCATCGAATCTTAACATAGACCATGTAGTACCAAAGTGCAGGGGTGGTAGAACCACCTGGGGCAATGTTGTGTTATCTTGTTTTGCATGTAATGGCAAAAAAGGCGACAAGTCTGTCGAAGAGGCCGGAATGAGGCTTTTCAAGCAACCAAGAGAACCACATTGGTTCGTTACCGAGAAGGCTTTGCAAATGACACCACCAAAATCGTGGGAAGACTTCTTGGGTAAAATGTACTGGGAAGTTGAGCTTGACGACGATTAGCTTGTAAGTAGGGCAATTGGTGTAGTGGCTAACACGTCTCGGTGACATTGAGAAGATCACAGGTTCAAGTCCTGTATTGCCCACCACAGCTCAACAAAGGAGATTGTGGTTATGTCTGAATGTCAACATGTGAATTGCTTGATAAGCAATGAATTGCATATAATTAGAGAGGCATTCGGTCACGAAGATTTGACCAATGCAGAAATTGAAGAGTATATTGATGTAAGCGGAGAAGAACTGAAGAGACACATCTGTTCTGATGTATGTCCCTTCAGAGATGTTTGTAAAATAGCGAAAGATTTGAAAAATGGAATTGATAACACATCACGCAGAGCAGAGAATCCAGAGAATTGACACAGGATTAAGACTCTTAGAACTGGATTTCACCAGAATGAGACACCTTTGGTATTTCTCCAGAGAAGGAGACGAAGTTCTTCTAAGACAGATCACAAATGAACAGTTTGATAATCTTCGTGGAATGTTTGAACCACATGTTCTTGGTAATGGAGCAATTTTTGAAAGACTTCAAATTGCATTTTTATCATTGACAGAAGAAGAGATGTACTATGTATTGCAAGATCTAGAAACGTTGGATCTTGCAGAAAGACTTAACGAGATCAGCATATACATAAATACACAAGGGCTGGTAGCTTTCGTTGCCGCCATAACTGAATAAAGACTACCCTATAGTGTAACGGTAACACGACAGGCTCTGATCCTGTTGTTCTAGGTTCGAATCCTAGTAGGGTAGCCATTTTTTACCCAAAAAAAAGGGGGCGTCTTGTAGTTCGCACGGCCCACGTTAAAAAGCTTTGGCAGTGCAGTCTCTGTTATTTGACGCCCCCTGAAGTATTGCAGAATGCTATATTCTGAATAACTCCCTTGTTATATAACAGCGGCTTTCATTCTATTATAGTAGTTTATCATCTGAAAAAGTCAATGCAGTTCTTACGATTTCTGGAGATATACTCTTCAACAGCCTTGTACTCAGAGGAGTTTAGCTCCGTCTCAAGAACCTCTCTTGGTATAGTCACACTGAGTCCCCAATTTGATGCACTGAATATCATCAAAGGAACCAACCTGTTTACTATGAGTTGTTCTACCCACCTGTCTCTCATGGCAGTAAGGTCTGCTATAAGGGAAGAACCTTTTTGAGATCCGACCTTATCCAGGATGACAGTTTCATCAATTTCTGGGTGCATACATATTGATACTTTGCATTCCTCAAACAGTCCTTTAGCACTGTTGAATCCCCAGTTGTTGTCATCAGATCCTGCTACCCTGATGAAATGAACCTCTTTGATTCCATTCTGGATAATCTCAGAGGCACACTCTTCACAGCAGAAATAGTCTCGTGAAGACCATACGTACATCCTACATCCTTCTACAGATCCATTGGCATTTGCTATAGCATTGCGCTCTGCGTGGAATACGCGCCTATATTTCTCAGGTCTGTTATTCCAATGCTCTTCTACGTCGTCTAATCCGCGCAAAAAGCCATTATAGCCCATACCTACGATAACGTTCTTGTCGTTTACTATAACGGAACCGTTTGTCGTATTTGGGTCTTTAGACCTTGAGGCGCATACCATTGCCAATGCAAAGAAGTATTCGTTCCAGTCGGTATTATTCGTTCTCATTCTGTTCCATTCTCTTTCTATTGCGTTCTTCAAGAGCTACCCATTTTATATGTTCAGGAGACATTAGGTATTCGTGTCTCTTGTGCGATCTTATTGCTTCTAGGATAAAGTAACCCACAATAGGTGCAATAACAAGCAGAGTCATCGACGGAATGAGAATATAGAGAAAAATTGTCGTAGCCATATCCATGAGAATGCCTCGCAACAGTTCAGGCACACACCCTCTATTAGATTGAAAAACATAATCCCAACATGCTTTTTGCATTTTGGACAGTATATGTCTGGCTCATCCTCTAATTCGTTGTATGTCTCACACATAATATACCTATAGGTTGAGTGAATATCAAAAAAAATGGTACCCCAGACAGGATTCGAACCTGCAATCTATGGTTTAGGAAACCATCGCTTTATCCATTAAGCTACTGGGGTACACTTGTCAAATTGTGGTAGGAGAGGTGGGGATCGAACCCGACTATCTCCACTTTATAAGAATGGCGCTTATACCTATATTAGCATCTCTCCCACATTTGGAACCCCCAGCGAGAGTCGAACTCACAACATCTCGGTTCGTAGCCGAGTGCTCATCCAATTGAGCTTTGGGGGCACATCTGGTAGCTCAGAACGGATTTGCACCGATAACCTTCCGCTTATGAAACGGGTGCTCTTCTATTGAGCTACTGAGCCATCGTTCGTAATTTCATTTTTCGTACAATGTGACGCTTTCGTATACTTGCTTCACTTGGCACCTCCCCCTCATCTCTGAGGATATGTACTACTGCTGCATTTGCTCCTCGATTTCCGAAGAGCTTCCTTGCTTCCTCAACTCCTTTGTCATGATGTCTAACTCTTCGATGTTTGTATCCTGGGAGATGTGAACACCCAAAATACTCATCTAGCCATTTATGAACCTCTGGAAAGGGTTCTCCTAACTGAGCTATACAATCTTTACAATGTTGTTCAAAGGAAGCCATTGTTTCACCGTGTGTGGTGAGTCCGGTGGGATTCGAACCCGACGACTCGCGCCTTAAAAGGGCGCTGCTCTAACCTGGCTGAGCTACGGACCCAGATATTACATCCGAGTACGTATTCGTTTGATAAAGGCAGAAACAGCTTGCAACACAAGCAGTTCTGCGCCGTCTCTCCCATTACACATTGTCCTGGTTAGAATTGTCATTTTGATTTACTCGTCTGGTTCTACTTAGTTGAAGGGTTCATCGTTCTACCACATATTCTACACTCACATACGTGGATTTCAACACTCTTTGTTGATTTTATAGTCATTATTATATCGTTTCAGTTTGGTGGATGCGACAGGGATCGAACCTGCGACCTTAGGATTAAGAGTCCTCTGCTCTACCTGCTGAGCTACGCATCCATGGTCGAGGACCGTCGAGTTTCACGACATTAGTACAAGCATTTCACTGCTTGCAAGTCAAAGGACCATGGTCCCCGTAAGTGTATTCTCGGAAAGCCTGCTAATCCAACCTGTTTGATTAGATGGCTTAAGCAAACCGATTAGAAATCACCTTGGCTTGATTTCTGAGAGGTCTTGCTTCGCCGCGAAGTTAGTATTTCTGGTAAGCCCAGAGGGCGCATCCATGAATTACTAACGTAGTGACTTCACCCGTAACAATATCTTAGTATGACGAAACGTCAGACTACACAATTCAATACACGTTAAATAGAATTTACCCTAACTCCGCTCTCTGTCAAACCAATTGGAGTAATTTCTACGAATTTCTTTACTCTACTGAATTCCTTCCAATTCCTGCATCCTCCATAGTATGCCACGGAGGACTTAAGATTTTCGCACCATTCGGCTAGGAAATCTTCTGTAGTGTGAGTGATTGGAATAGTTCCCTCCACTCCTTCTATAGACCCCTTGGCATCACCAAGAGTTTCTCTGGCTATCTTGGATGCTGCTCCGTTGTAGGCGACTGTTCCATCATCAAGCTTCTCTCCACCGGACATTGAAGTACCGGCAAGGAGTTTACCTATCATACAACCATCAGCACCAACCTTCATAGCTTTGGCCATGTCTCCTGCATACTCTATTCCGCCGTCAGCTATGACATAGACGCCTTCCTGCTTTGCATCACAACAAGCAAGGACTGATGTGAAGACAGGCACTCCAAAGCCTGTATTAAGCCTTGTAGTGCAAATAGAGTTGTGAACTATGCAGTTATTAGCAATAAAGCTGTGAGTAGGACAGTCAACTTCTATATCAAACGTTTCCACCTCTTCATAATCTTCCGATCCTAGTATTTTGACAAATTGATACTCTTTGTTTTGTCTCACATTTGGATTGCTGAGATGGCGGCTGAAAAATGAATCATTACAGTTTTCTAAATTACACCCATCAAGGTTTCCAACTGATGGCCTTTTTGCCGAGCTATTTGGAAAGTAGCCATGAACAATTTTAGTACACAATCCAAATAGTTCTATTGCCTGTGGAGAAGTGTTGTAAAATGAAATTCTCCCAGATTTTTCAACATGTCCATCAGAATCTACAAGTCCGTCTATTATTCCAGACAAATATTCAACATTGGAACACAACAAGTGTGGTGGAAGTGATTTCTTGTCTTTTTTTCCAAATTGTAGGAAGAAGTCTGCCAGGCGTTTTCTATACAAATATACATTTGTCATATTTTCTGTTTCTGTGATTGAACATTCTTCCCCAAAGCAATTTAGTATTGCTTTTGATAATTTTTCTGCTATATGTTTTTCATTTTTGCCAAAATACCACTTAACAGAACCTTGTTTTTGAACCCTTCCTTTGGAGGGGATAAATGGCTCTCCAGATTGTGAGCTTCCATCACCAATAAATGTTCCAAACACGTATCCGAGGTCGTAGTTGTCCTCAAATTCTGAGTCTATATGTTCTGGAATTTCGAACTCTATATTTTTTGGTAATAAAGCCATATTCCTACTCGTACAACATCCTATTTGTTCCCAGGATGGAACATTGTGTTCAACTAATTTTTTATATCCATTAGTTCTGAATGTAGAGTAGGCGTATTTAGATAAATTATACTGCCAAATTCTATGATCATCAGTTATTTGTATTGGCAGATGGAACAATGAGACTTTGGTCTTTTTTGTTTGCTTAATTCCTGAGTTTATCAATCTCTTAACATCAACTGGCTTGCCTTCCATGTTGATCACCCTATCTCCTGGAACAATTTCTGAAATATTCTTGTATGTTCCATTTGACATCAATACTCTGGAATTTCCCGTCAAACATCCTCCACCTATACCAACCCTTACCATGTTGGCTCCTGCCTCTGCAAGGGCATCATATGCGCTCCTGGTGGCCACATTACCTGCCATGATGTTGATATTGACATTTCTATCACGGATATACTCAACAGTATCTGTACACGCTTTTGTGCCACCGTTTGCCATATCCACTAGCAATCCAACATCACAGTTCTCTGATTCTATGAAGTCAAGCAGTGTATCAACCCAAGCTCTATGCTTGTATATGCTTCCTACTGCTAGGAACACCCTTTCAGGATGTTTGAATTGACATTCGTCAAAGAACTCTATCTGCTCATCTGCATCTTTGAAAAATCTATGGATGGTAACTATGAAATCATTATCATTCATGTACTTACACAGCTCTACAGAACAGACTGTATCCATAGGAGCATTCATAAGAGGGATGGCTCGAAATGGAGTTGGCAATCTGTCATACTCAACATATAGGTCAACTTCACTTTTCGACTTGGTTTTAGAAAAGTTTGGGACCATAGATACATCAGAATATGACAGTGCTCTCTTAAGATTAAACATTTTTCTCTCCAATTATCTTTTTGCCAGGAAATCTTCTGCAAACGAAAAGGATGCCTCCTGATCGACCTTTGGCATAAGCATGGTGTAATCAAAAAATATCCATCTGTCTGCATACGGATTGACAAGCTCTTGAGTATGAATTCTGCACAGTGCTTCCTTGATGTCCATCCATTCACTTACAATGAAGTGATGAGGGAGTGTCAGGAAAAGCCAGTCTGCACACTCTCTCTTGCCCTGCTTGCATCTGATGAAGATTGGTTTGTTTTCACCATTGGCCTGGAAAAGCTCTTCAAATGTTCCACACATGAATGATTCCATATCTACATTAACGATAAGAAAATCAGCTGTGCTTACCATGCGCTTATCTATCGGTCTGATAGGACCGCCTTCAGTTGCCATTTCGGCAAACTTGTTGGAAGCCTTCAGTTCCTGCCTATGTGCTCTTTGCTCGAACTCTTCAATTCCAGCATTTATGGCTTTGTTGCACGGATCAAGCACAACAACTCCAAGGTTCTGAAGGAACGGTGTTATGTTGGCCCTCCACGTTACTCCGCCGTCGGGTACTCGGTCCATTGGACCTGCTAGATAGCACTTCATTCCCCATAATCTTCCTTTGTTTTCCATTAGAACCAGCCTCCTTCTTTTGACTGTTGAAGCCCAGATGCCATCCTAAAGGCAACAAACTCTGGAACATCTCCGTTTTCCTTTACCTTAGTATCTTCGTAGTCTCTAATGAGTCTGTCATAAATCTCGGATTGAACATCCAAGAGGACACCTCTTACTTTAGGAGACATTGCATACCTGATCTTACCTACCATAATCAAAAATGGTCTTAGTACGATTCGTGTTATCGTGTAGTTTAGTACACCTAGCAACAGATCCATGTCATCATCAATAACGCTTACGATGGTGTCCACAAGCTCTTCTATGATTGGATCTAGTTTCTCTCTTAGTGGCTGTTGTGGGATATATGGCATTTCTTTTCCTTTCTTTTTGTATACTTTACACGTCTATTCACTTATGTCAAGAGATGGAGCCAAGCCTGGAAATCGAACCCAGATTACGACATTACGAGTGCCGACTTCTACCATTGAAGTAGCTTGGCTAACGGCGAATTCTTTTCCCGTTTTTCACAAAAGACTTAGGAGGCAATAGACTTAGGTTGGAAAATCACTCTCTGTAGTCTATGAATCAGAGCGTGTGTGCGAAGTGTTGCCTGATCTTCTGAAACCATGTTGTTAGCCATGTCAGAGATGTCGGCAATTAGCAATTCGAGTGTTTCATGGAAGGCAGCAAGACACACATGGTATGGAGTAAGTTCTGCTCCGGTCCAGTCCTTTGAAAGTATCAATTGAGCGATCCTGTGTGGTCCACACCAATTGCACTTTGCCCTTGCATCATCTAGTTCCTGGTGATAGAAATCAACTTCCCATTCATGTAATCCGAATGTATCGATCCAAGCTTCGGCCTCTTTCTTGAAAAGCTCGAAGTCCTCTTCCGTAGTCAAAA
>JGI10211J34971_10001179_pt1 | contig 21849 bp, 7 predicted proteins | sample Etolagsediment_FD_34971 | JGI IMG/M metagenome (IMG submission 34971)
ACGGTTATGGTGATTTTGTGTACAAAAATGTACCGGTGATCATCACCAACTTCAATGTTGAATTGAGAGAACAAGTGGACTACATCGGTGTTACCATGCCCACAGGTGGACAAGCATCTGCAATTGATGTGCAACCACTCACTTCAAATGCAAGTTCCAGCAAGGCAGGACTACAAAGACTGCAAGGCAACGGAGAATCATCTGGTTCAGTCAACTATGTGCCCACAGATTCGTTGATTGCTGTGTCATGTTTACCTGTCTACTCAAGAAACAAAATTACAAACAAATTTAATTTAAAAGCATTTGCCAACGGCAACTTGGCCAATGACGGATTTATCTAATGGCTCAATATGCAAAGACATCACCATATTCAACCACACCACAAGGTGTTGAATCACTGGGCACACTCAAAAAAAGATTGTTTGCGTTTGAACCAGATGACATATTATATGAAATTGATTCATTCTATGACAAACGTCCTGATCTACTAGCACACGATTTGTATGGCTCTGCCAAACTGTGGTGGGTGTTTATGCATCGCAACATGGACATTGTCACTGATCCAATTTTTTCTTTTGCAGAAGGTGTGCAGATTCGCATACCAAAAAAATCAACTCTTGAAAAATTTTTAGGAGTCTAACATGACTTCATTTTTAGGCAAACTGGAAGCACAAGAACAAGCAGAAATTCTTGAACAAGAAGTTCGTGTGGAAAAATTACGCAAAGACAGTGAAAATGCTAGCAGGCTACAAAACATTGATCCTGCATATGGGTACACATCAACCTATAAGCCATTTTCGGGTCAAACAATCTACAATCCAAAAGTAGACACACAAAAGGTTGCATCAAACAAAACCAATGTACAGACAGAACAAGATCTCATCAGTCAAAATGCTTTTTTACAGGATCCTGGGTTGACCAACGGCAACATAGGCACCACACCAGGATCCACTGCCAACACAGGCAATCCACAGGATTTACCCCCTATAGAAAATCCACTGCATGACTATGCTCCCTACAACTACATCATCACTCTTTCATGCCTCAGCAAAACACAGTTCAATCAAGGTGAGTATGAAGGTATTGTGATTGCTCGCAGTGGCGGCAAAGGCACCACGGGTGCTTCTCCATTGGACAAAGATTTTTACATCAACAACCTGGTGGTGAGAAACACCATCACCCCCACAGCACAAGCAGGCACAGGCACTGTGTTCCAAGTGTTGTTTGATGTCACAGAACCATACGGTGTGTCGTTCATTGATGCCCTCATACAAGCTGCTGATGCACAAGATTACGCCAATCATTTGAAAGCTGTGTACAATTTAAAAATTGAATTCCGCGGCATCGATGACGATGGACAACCCACTGATGTGATTCCATTCTCAACAAGAAATATTCCTATTCACATATATCAAGCAGAAATGCAGATTGATGCAGGTGTTAGTGTGTATCAAATATCAGCAGTGCCAGCCACCATGTTGGGACTCACAGAAGTGCATGGCAAAACCAAAGAAGCATATACCATATATGGTGACACAGTGCAAGAAGTTCTCACAAATTTCTTTGATGCTGTGAACAACACACAATCAACTCTTGAAGCACAGAACAAAATTCTGCATGCAGACGAATACACCATCGATGTTGAACAGTCTACTGCATTGATCAAAACCAAACTGGGATATGATGAACTCAGTGATGCAAATTCTATCTTGAATTATTCCAATGTCAAAATCAGTCCGGTCGAAGCCAAGCGGGCGATCAACACCCCCAAAGGCACATCCATCCAAGCATTCATTGAGGCTGTGATCAGGGAAAGCGATTTCTACAAGGATCAATTCACAGATGACATGCAACCTGTGAGTGATGACATGACCATTGCTCGTGTTTTTACACAGTTGGAGATTGTGCAAGACGACAACGGCAACAACAGACCATCCTATAGGTTTGTGTACATTGTGAGAGAACAAAAAGTCACTTCTGCATATTTCAACAAACAAGGCGGTGATCTTGTGTCGGACCGTTCACCTGCAAAAATTTACAATTATATCTACACGGGACAAAACAGGGACGTGTTGGCATTTGACATCACATACAAATTTGGATATTATCAAGCAATACCATATGTAGAAAACAATGACAATGATCCGCAAACCAACAACAAATCTGGTACCAAATCAGAAGTCAATGCAGAAACATCTCAACAGGGTGCTGGCAACAAGGGTGTCAGCCAAGTCACCACAGAACCAGAAGATTCGTTGTACAAAGGTGGATTGAATCTTTCAGTCAACAAGAAGAATGGCGAGATTGGCAGGATATTTGAACAAATTATTTCAGATCCATCTGCGGACTTGTTGGTGACCACGTTGGAAATCATTGGTGATCCTTTTTGGATTGCCAAAAACCTGTGACCAACAAAACATTCACTGAATCACATGTGGAGAGTGCACCATACACAGATGAACTGGGTGCTGTGAGTCCGGATGGCAGAGAAGTGTTGATTGATTTCAATTTCAAAACGCCCACAGACTTGGATGATGACACTGGCATATTCTTTAACAATCAGAGAGTGACATTCAGTGGAAAATACAAAGTATATATGTGTGCCAGCAGATTTGCTGATGGCATGTTCACAAATGAACTGGAAATGGTGAGAATGAGATTTCAAGAAGATGATGAACCAGAAGTTGTAGCAAACAACCAAGGTGCATCCAAGGCAGGACTGCAGAACAAACAGGGTGTGGGCAGATATGATCCAACCAAACCAGCGTTTCTCACAGACCTTGGTTCCAATGCAGGAGACATAGGCGTGCAGGGAGACAACACAGGAGACAACGTCACAAAAATTCCTGTGGGCAGTAACATCACAAGACAATACACAGGAGCCAACCGTGGCGGGTTTGTGCCGGAAGGGTTTAACGCAATTGTACAACCAAGAATAGACATCACATTTGGTGACCAGTTTTATTCAAAATCACAACTTGACCTCATCAGAGAAATTGGAGCAACACCAGACCCATCAAGGATAAGACCAGATGGCAATTAATCAAAGAAAATCTCAAGACGAAATACAAAAGAAAATTCAACAGTTTCCTGGACCCTACATTGGCTATGTGAAAAACCCCACTGATCTCAACAGAATGGGCAGACTGTTTGTGTTCATACCCTCACTGCATGGAACCTATGATGAAACCAACAAAAATCCACAATCGCAGGTGATTGGTGTGAGTTACTGTTCGCCCTTTGCAGGACAGACACCACTGAGCGAAACCAATTCCAACAACAGAGAATTCGCCAACACACAAAAGTCATACGGATTTTGGATGGTGCCACCAGACATTGACACCAAGGTGTTGGTGATGTTTGCAGACGGCAACCCCAATGCAGGCTATTGGCTGGGTTGTGTGTATGAAGATTTCATGAATCACATGACACCTGGCATTGCTGTGAGCGAACCCAACAAGTTTGTGGGCACACCAGAAGAAAATGAACAGTACTATTCAACACTTGGATTGACCCAAGTGCCTGTGGCAGAAGCACAACGCAGAGCTGAATCTGACAACATCACAAGATTAAATGCAAATCCAGACAATGATGTTGCATTTTCTGTGAGACCGGCTCACACTCCTTCCGCACAGTCATTGATAGCACAAGGACTCATCACGGACCCTGTGAGAGGCACCACCACATCGTCGGCCAGACGTGAAACTCCTTCACAGGTGTTTGGCATATCCACACCAGGACCCATTGACTTTGCAGGACAGCAGACCCGCAAGAGAGAATCTGTCAACAGACACGGTAGAATTCACACAGATGCTGATGATGAATTTGCATTTGACAAAGTGGCACATTCACGTTTGGGCGGCAACACATTTGTGATGGATGACGGCACGCCAGTCAAACGAGAAGGATCTGTGAATGTCACAGACATTGAAAATGAACTGATCAGATTGCGAACTCGTTCAGGTGCACAGGTTTTACTGCACAACTCAAAAGATGTTGTGTACATTATTAATAATTCAGGCACTGCTTGGATTGAATTTACCCAAGATGGCAAGATTGATGTGTATGCCAAAGACTCTGTGTCAATCCACACAGAAGCAGACATGAACTTCAGAGCAGACCGAGACATTAATCTTGAAGCAGGCAGAAACATCAACATCAAAGCCACAGGCGAAAACACTGCAACTGATCAAACCACAGGACGTGTTCACATTGATGCCAAAACCAACTATGAATTGGTGATTGGACAAGATGGTTTAATCACAGCAGGCGCAAACATCAAAACATATGCAGTAACAGACTTCAATGTCAACACAGGCAATGAAATACATTTGGACACGGCGGCAAAATTAGATACAAATCTAACAGCAAGTTTATCCACACATTCTGTGTCAGAAAAAACTTCCATCATGAAACGCATACCCACTCAGGAACCATGGGCAGACCATGAAGACAAAAAACGTGATGAAGTCACATCTGATCTCACAGATAGGGAGAAATTCTAATGCCTGAAGTGGCAAGAGTAGGTGATGAAGTAAGCACTGGACATGGTTGCGTAGCAACCACTACTTTGGACACACCTTCACAGAGCACTGTGTTTGCTAATGGCATACTAATATGCAGAGTGGGAGACCCTACAGTGGCACATCCTTTCCCACCAGATCCGCCTTGTGCTGATCACATAGCACAAATCAATGCAGGATCATCCACTGTGTTTGTGGCAGGTGTGGCCGTAGGCAGAAAGGGAGATTCTGCAGATGCTGATGAAATCACAGAAGGCTCGCCCACTGTGTTTGCAGGCGGTTAAATATAGCACATGACCATCGTATCATTCAAAGATCAAAAACGCACCACAAGAACACCAAAGAACCAAGTGTTCAGTGGTTTTTCCACACAGGGCAGAACATTTCAAGACCCTAAACTGTATGACATTGAATTGGTCAAACAAGATCTGCTCAATCATTTCAACATCCGCAAGGGAGAAAAGTTGGAAAATCCGGACTTTGGCACCAACATCTGGCTGTACATCTTTGATCCTTTGGATCAAGACACTAAAAATGCTGTGATACAAGAAGTTGAAGATGTGATTGCTTATGATCCCAGAGTGGATTTGGATCAGATAGAAGTGGATGAGTACGAACACGGTCTACAAATCCGCATGTCTGTGCTGTACATTGGTTATGGCATTGGCGAAACTATCAACCTGTTGTTTGACAATCAACAGGGCCTGCTCACAGGTGCTCAAACATTCTATCCAGTCAACACAACAAATTAAACTACCATTTAATTTAATCAATAAATACTCATAATGGCATCAACCAATCGTCAAAACTCACTCCTTGCCACCAGAGCATGGCAAAGAATCTATCGCACATTCCAACAAGCAGACTTCAAATCATATGACTTTGACACCATTCGCAGAACTCTGATTGACTACATCAAACTCAACTATGCAGAATCATTCAACGACTTCATTGAATCATCGGAATACATTGCTCTGATTGATCTCATTGCCTATGTGGCACAATCAATTTCTTACAGAGTTGACCTCAATGCCAGAGAAAATTTCATCGACCTTGCAGAACGCAAAGAATCAGTGTTGAGATTGGCAAGACTTATTTCTTATCAACCCAAGAGAAACATAGCTGGATCTGGATTCCTTAAAATTGATTCTGTCTCAACCACAGAATCTGTGTTTGATTCATCAGGCAACAATTTGGCCAACACTTCAATCCTATGGAATGACATCACCAACGATGCTTGGCAGGAACAGTTTAATGCTGTGCTGAATGCTTCATTTCCGAGAGAACAGTTTGTGGGCAAACCCACAGCACAAGATACCATTGCGGGTGTGCCAACAGAACTGTACAGAATAAATGGCAACAATCTGTCAGAACCCATCTATCCATTTTCAAAAAACATCAACGGCATCAACATGTCATTTGAAGCAGTGCCCTGTTCATTTGTGGGACAATCATATGTGTACGAAGAAGCACCCATACCAGGTAATTCTCTCAGTTTGTTGTACAAAAATGATTCCAAAGGATTCCAAAGCAACAACACAGGATACTTTGTTCACTTCCGTCAAGGCACAATCAACACACAGGATTTTTCTGTCACCAACACAGCACCCAACACCATTGTGTCCATCACAGAAAACAACATCAACAATGATGATGTGTTCTTGTTCAAATTAGATCAAAATGGTTTGATTGAATCACGTTGGACCAAAGTGCCTGCCATCACAGGCAACAACGTGATCTACAACTCATTGGAAAACTCCATCAACAATCAATTTGCTGTGGTGACCAAAGCCAATGATCAAATTGATCTTGTGTTTTCAGATGGTGTGTACGGCACCCTACCACAAGGCAACTTTAGATGTGTGTTCAGACAGAGCAACGGATTGACCTATTACATCAACCAACCAACATGCAGAACATTTCCATTGATGTTGACTACACATCAAGAAATGGTCAGACCAACACACTCACCATCACAGCATCACTCAAAAACACAGTAACAAATGCATCTGCATCAGAGTCCATTACAGACATCAAGACACAAGCACCGCAGGCATTCTACACCAACAACAGAATGATAACTCCTGAAGACTATCAGATTGTGCCAAAACTGCAGAATCCATCTGTGGCCAAGATCAAATCACAGGTGAGAACTTCATCAGGTATTTCAAGATTTTTAGACATTGTGGATCCAACTGGTGTGTATTCACAGACAGACATTGTGTCAGACGATGGTGTGCTGTACAGAGAAGAGGACACAGAGTCCTTTGACTTCCAGTTCATCACCAGAGACGACATCAGAAAAGTCATTGTGGGCAGTTTGGATGATGTCATCAAGTCATCATCTCTCAAACAGTTCTACTACAAAAATTATCCAACACTGACAATTTCCAACACCACTTGGAACAAAAGCACACAAACCACCAACCAAGTGACAGGTTATTTTGACAATGGATCACCCGCAGCCATAGGATCGTCTGCAACTTCTAATTTGCGTTACATCACAGAAGGTTCTTTGGTTAAATTTACTCCGCCAGTGGGCCAACACTTCATGTTGAACAATGGCACACTGATGACAGGTGCTTCATCAGGCATGCCAGGATCATCTGACATTGCTTGGGCAAAGATTGTTTCAGTCACAGGCGATGGAAGCAACGGTGGTCAGGGCAATCTTGCTGATGGCACAGGTCCAGTCACTCTGAATGATCTTGTACCTTCCACTGCTGTGTTGTCTGAAATCATTGCCAAGTTTGACACCACACTCACAACCACAGTGCAAGACGCCATCTTGGATCAAGTGGTGCTGTACAACAACTTTGGATTGGGTTACGATACCAACACAGCCACATGGTATGTGATTGCAGAAGATGACCTCAACACAGGATCTTTCAATCTTGCCAATGCACAAGATACTACCAGTGCAAATCTTGATGCATCGTGGTTGATAAGATTTTCCACCAACGGCGTTTCATACACTGTGTACAACAGAGCCACCAGATATATTTTTGAATCTTTTTCGCGAAACAAGTTTTATTTTGACGAATCAGTCAAAATCAATGATCCAGAAACAGGACTCACCATCAAGGACAAGATCAGAGTGCTGAGATCCAATGTTGGTCCAGATTTCACATCCAGCCTAACCGTTGACTATGACTGGCAGATTGTAAAAAATGTGCTGGGCGAGGATGGCTATGCAGACACAAGAAAAATGCAGGTTGGATTCTTTGATGATGATGACGATGGTGTGGTGGACAATCCAGAACTGTTTGATCTCATTGTGGAACCACTCACTGATGTCAACAACAAGTATGTGTTTTTCCAAGAAACCACAGATCAAGGCATCACAATTTATGTGCCTATCAACAACACCACTGTGGTGACCAATGAACAACAATCTGACATTGATGACTTGACCATTTATCCCAACGGTCAGTTGTTTTATTTCCACAGCACAGATGAATTCAAAACCTACAGCACCACCACTGGTGTGTTGACTGCTGTGACAGGATATCGTGCAAGAGTTGGCAGACAAGATTTGTTGTACAACTACAAACACGGCGCACCCAGATCAAGAAGAATTGATCCTGCTGTGTCAAATCTCATTGATGTCTACATGATCACCAAAGCATACGACACTCAATTGAGACAGTGGCTGGCAAAAGGACAATCCACCACCAGACCCACAGCACCCACTCTGTTTGATCTTGAAAGTGCATATCTTTCATCACTGGATGAATTCAAGAGTGTGAGCGATGAAGCAGTGATCAACCCAGGTGAATACAAATTGATCTTTGGCCCAGGTGCTGATGCAGAACTACAAAGTCAGTTCAAAATTGTCAAGAATCCCAACACCAATGTGTCTGACAACCAAATCAAGTCTGATGTAATATCAGCCATCAACACATACTTTTCACTTGAACTGTGGGATTTTGGAGACACATTTTATTTCACAGAATTAGCTGCCTATATCCACAATCAACTGGCACCAGACGTGCTGAGTGTGGTGATTGTGCCCGCACAGAGTCCCAACGGATTTGGATCTCTGTTCCAAATCAATTCAGAGGACAACGAGATACTGATTTCATCCGCCACAGTTGATAACGTAGAAATTATCACTTCAATCACAGCTGACAAACTCAAGGCCACAGGCACAGTGGTTACATCGTCCACTGTGGCAACTACCACAACATCCACTGTTGCCAGCGTGAGTGATACCACAACATCATCAGGCAGTAGTGGAGGTTACTACTAATGGCGACGTCATCAAGGAAATCACATGAACTGTTGCCTCAAATTTTCCAAACAGATCGCAACAAGAGATTCCTTCAAAGCACCATTGATCAACTGATCGAACCCACACAGTTGGAAAAACTGTCTGCGTATGTGGGACAGAGATATCGTCCTTCATACAGATCCACAGATGTGTTCCTAGACGAAGTCACGCAACAGCGACAAAACTATCAACTTGAACCCACAGTGACCTACAAGAGCAACGGTGAAGACATTGACTTTGCTCATCAGTACATTGACATTGTCAATCAAATCCAAGCAGAGGGTGGATCTGCTGCCAAACACAACAGGATATTTGAACAGGAACACTATGCCTATACACCACCCATTGATGCAGACAAGTTTGTGAACTACAGACAATACTATTGGCTGACAGATTCAATTCCATCAGTGACCATCACTCCAGAAAACACAGGATCCACCACAACCTTTGGTGTGACCAATGTAGGATTTGAAGCATACCAGTTCACCCACAAAACAACCAACAATCCAGACATCATCGTCTACAAAGGCAACACCTACAATTTCAAAGTGTCTGCTCCTGGCCATAATTTCTGGATCAAGACACAACCAGGCACAGGCGAAGATGATGGATTTGATCCCGTGTATGTGGACAACAATGGCACAGATGATGGCACAGTCACACTGAGAGTGCCTGCGGCAGATTCTTCCACAACCAATCCCACTGTGTTGTACTATCAATGTGAACACCACGCAGACATGATAGGACGCATCATCATCCAAGACCTTGATGTTGATCAATTTGATCCAGCAGAAAATATTCTGGGCACACTGGGATTCACAGACCCCACGGGTTTTGAACTCAGCAGTGGCATGAGAATTACATTTGGATCCACAGTGGACAGCACATACGCCAGCAACACTTATTATATAGAAAATGTTGGCACCAACATCATCATGGTGTTGAACGCTGATCTTGAAGTTGTGGAAACCTACACAGACGCCACAGTGCCAGACTATTGGACCATCAACAGGGGATCTGATGATCGCAATGCATGGTCAAGATACAACAGATGGTTTCACATTGATGTCATTAGGAGTGTTGAAAACAAAAACAACACCACTGTGGCCATCACAGAAAGCCTCAGAGCCAAAAGACCCATTGTTGAATTTCTTCCTGGTCTTGAGTTGTACAATCATGGATTGACTGGACAAATTGTTGATGTGATTGACACAGGACAGACAGATGCACTGTCATTTGTGCAGGGCACAGCAGGATACATTGCTGATGGAGTGTCTCTGCAGACAGGTGACACTGTGGTGTTCACAGCAGATCCAGAACAGCGAGACAAAATTTTCACAGTTGAACTGCTCACTCTGGAAGATTCCACACAGTTGGTGTATTTGAATCTTGCACAAACACTCACAGCCACAGCACAATTGGCCATCTCAGCAAGATCAGGCACCAACAACGGCGGCAAGACCTATTGGTATGATGGCAGTGCATGGAATCTTGCACAGCAAAAAACTAGTGTGCAACAGAAACCCTTGTTTGATGTGTTTGATGCCACACATGTGAGTTTGGACAATGCCACATCATATCCATCCAGCACATTTACAGGATCCACACTGTTTGAAATTGCCACATCCAGTCAGGGCACTCCAGACACTGTGTACGGCACCAATGTGATCTATGATCGTGTGGGATTGATCAACGATTTGAGAATCAACGACACATTCAATTCAGGCACATACACATACACATCAGGCTCCAACACAGTGACAGACACTTTGAAACAGCATCATTTACACATCAACAGAACAGGCTACACCAGACAATTGATCAACAACTGGCGCAAATTGCCTTTTTCTAATTCGCAAAAAATCATAAAAGTTTACACAGCAGATTCTGATCAAACATACTACAAGGTTGATCAATATGTCAGACCTGATCAACTCACTGATCTAGTGACGCAGGTTTTTGTCAACGGAGTGTTCACCACAGACTACACTCGAACCACCATCAATCAAACTGTGTATGTGGTGTTGGACACAGCATCCACTGAGAATGATGTGGTCACTGTCAAGGCATATTCAAAAACAGGCACACCATCAGGTGAAGGATTTTTTGAAGTACCTCTGGGAATACAACGCAATCCATTGAATGAAACCATCACTCAAACCACTCTAGGTGATATTATCCAACACTTTACATCTGCCACACAAGAAATAGCCACATTCACAGGCACAGCAGTTGGCGCCAACAACACCAGAGACATCGAACTGCCATTTCAGTATGGTTCCACCATACTGCAACACTCAGGTTCTGTGCCATTGGCATCTGTGTTCCTCAAAGATGAAGTTCTTAATCTGCCCAAGGCAATGAGATATGCAGGCAGAGAATATGAAAAATTCAAAACTCAAATCATTCAAACTGCCAACTCTCTGTCTTTGGATCAAACAGACGAACTCAATCTTGATCGCATCCTGAGAACCATCAATCAAAACAAAAATTCTGATTTTGCATTTTACAATTCAGACATGTTGGGATATGGCGATGACAAAACTGTGTTGACCTACACAGTGACAGACACATCTATTGTGTACTATCCTATCACCAGTCAATTTGATTTGGCCACACTGAGTGAGAGAGCTGTGTATGTGTATCTCAATGACACACAACTGGTGCATGGTCAAGGCTATGTGTTCACAGACACAGATGATTCGTCCAATCAAGTGGGCATTGAAATGCTGGCTGTCACTGCTGTGAATGATGTCATACGAATAGTTGAACACAACAACACATATGCTTCATACATTCCTGCAACACCAGCCAAACTAGGATTAGCACCCAAATATAAACCAGAAATTTATTATGACACTTCGTATCAGTCACAAGATTCATCTGTGAACGGAGTGCAAGTGATCAGAGGACATGATGGTTCCATCACAGTGGCCTATGGTGACTTCAGAGACAACATCATTCTTGAATTTGAAAAAAGAATTTACAACAACATCAAGGTCACACACAATCCTGATCTACTGAACATTTCTCCTGGATTCTTCAGAGACAATGAATACACAGATCAAGAGTATGAAAGATTTTTTGCAAGAGATTTTTTCACCTGGACAGGAACCCATGCAGTTGATTACACCACCAACACAACCTATGATTCGGGAAATGATTTCACATACAACTACAGCAGATATGCCAATTCAATTGACCAAACACAATTGGAAGGATATTGGAGAGCCATTTACAAAAAATGGTATGACACAGACACGCCACATCTTACACCATGGGAAATGTTTGGTTTTTCAGAAAAACCTGCTTACTGGGAAGGAAGATATGGTCCTGCACCATACACTTCAGGCAATTTGATTCTGTGGAATGATGTGGCAGACGGATTCATAGCAGGAGGTTCACGCAAAGGCTACTATGAAAAGTATGCCAGAGGACAATCATTTTTAGGAGTGATTCCTGTGTCAGACTCGGGTGAACTGTTGGCACCAACTAATGCAGGTATAATTGGATCATCTGCTGTGTCTGACAGTGATCGGTCTGCCAATTGGTTGTATGGTGATCAAGCACCGCCAGAGACTGCTTGGAGAAGATCCAGTGGTTACAGGTTTGCTGAACAGGTTGCTCTGTTTCTTGCCAAACCTTCGCGATATGCAGGTTTATACTTTGATTATTCGAGATACAGCACAAACTTTGATGGTCAAATTGTGTATGAAAACACAGTGAGAGTTACTCCCAATGAACTCAAGTTGCCCACAGGCACCACACTTACTGCTGGATACATCAACACAGTGTTTGATTATGTCAAACATCTTGGCTACGCTCAAAACTCATACATCGCCAACAGACTGGACAATCTCAGTGTGCAACTCAGTTACAAGTTGAGTGGATTTACCAACAAGTCAAATCTACAAATCATCATAGGTGCTGTGTCACCCACATCAACCAATAGAGGTGTGTTCATGCCACAAGAAAATTTCCAACTGTTGCTGTACAAATCAGCACCGGTGGTGACAGCCAACTATTCAGGTGTGGTGGTTGAAAAATCTTCAGGTGGCTACAAGGTGAGTGGATATTCCAACTTTGACAGAACATTCACATATTTTCCGCCAAGACAGAACAACAATTTCACCAACATAACAATTGGTGCAACCACAGATCCATTTACTGTGTGGCAGCCAGGTGGATTCTATGTGCGTGGAGCCATTGTGAAAAATGGTGCCACGTTCTATCGTGCCAATACCAACATCAGCAGTGGACAGACATTCAATGAAGACAACTGGAACACCATAGGCAACACTCTGCCACTCAAAGGTGGCACTACAGTTAAAAAATACAAAAATTATCTTGCCACCACCAGCACAGTGACCTATGGCACAGAATTTGCCACAGCACAAGCAGTGTCTNACTTTTTGNATGGATACAGTGAATTTCTTGAATCACAAGGATTTGTGTTNGAAGACTATTCNAAGGAACTTGACACACCCATCAATTGGGATCTGTCTGTGAAAGAATTCCTGTTTTGGACCACACAGAACTGGGCCAATGGATCAGTCATTGCTCTATCACCAGCAGCTGCCCAACTCAAGTTTGTAAGAGCCAACACAGTGGTGGATGATCTCACTGACACAGACCAATACTACACAGTTTTACAACAGGATGGCCTGCCTATCACTCCTTTGAATCTTTCAACCACACGACAAGATGGTGAATTCACTGTGGCCACCAATCCAGATGAAGATGGTGTGTACAATGTGGACATCAAAGCAGTGCAGAAAGAACATTTGTTGGTGCTGGACAACATCACAAGTTTTAATGACGCTGTGTTCAACACAGTGACAGGAGCGAGACAGGACAGAATCAAATTGGTTGGATTCAGGACTGCAGGATGGAACGGAGATGTGTATGCTCCAGGAGGCATCATTGACAGAGCCATCATCAGCAATTGGACTGCGAACACAGACTACAAAATAGGCGATGTGGTTGCTCTGCAAAACAAAACATATGTGGTGATTGAAAATCACACATCGGGCACAACATTTGATGCCAAAAAATACAAACTCAAATCCACAACACCAACACCAGATCTATTGCCAAACCTTGATGCTAAAGCAGAATCATTCAGAGATTTTTATTCACTGGACACAGACAACTTTGATGCTGTGCAACAGTCATATGCTCAACACCTTATTGGATATCAAACCAGAACATTCTTCGAAGATCTTGGATTGGATGAATTAACACAGTACAAATTCTATCAAGGTATGATTCGTGACAAAGGCACCAGCAAACCTATCACTCGTTTCAGAAGTTTAGAACAAGCAAGACAGTCCAACACCTATGATATATTTGAAGAATACGCATTCAGAGTTGGCGAGTATGGTGGACACAGAACACTTAAAGAATATGAATTCACTGTGGATGAACGCAAGCACCTGCAACAAAAACATGTGTACCAAATCACTGACCAAGCACAAGCCGACACAGATGTTGTGATCAATGTGCATGATGACACACTGCTCAAAAGACCAGTTGAGTTTTCAACCACTGTGTTCCCCACACTTGCGTATTCAGAAACCAATCAACCACAGAGCATTTTCGCATATCCTGTGGCTGGATATCCGCAACAGTCACAGGTTGATGCCACCGTGTTCAACGAACAAGATCTATTGACACTCGATGCCAACACCCTCAAAGAAGGCTTCACAGTGTGGATTGCCAACACTTCTGCCAATGATTGGGATGTCAAAAGATACAACACACTCGATTTAAACATCATAGACTATGTGCAGTTTGACAACAAGTTGCAGTTTAGATGTGCAACACCGCATGGATTGACACCAGAGCAGTACATTGGCATCACCAACTTTGGCTCACTGGCAGACGGAGTATATCAAGTGGCTTCTGTGCAAGACTCCACAGACAATCTTTACAATTTCACAGTCGCATATGAAGGCACTGTGGACTCCAGCAACAGCAGAGGCATTGTGGGTGTGTTTGCCACAGTGAGAATCAATTCAATTGATGACATTGACACTGTGTTGCCTGACAAAGATTTTGCCACAGGTGATTACATCTATGTGGACAACTCATACACCACCAGTGACGGCCTGTGGAAAGTGTATCAAAAAACAGAAAACACACAGTACGAATACAATGAACTGACCACTCTCAGTGATGGTGGAACACCTCAAGCCAACTACGGCAATTCTGTCGCTGTCAGCACAGACGACAACTACATTGCTGTGGGATCACCAGGCACCAATGATGTGTTCATCTACAAGAGACCAATTGCATTTGACTCAACTACAGTAGACAACTTTGCGCTCAACACACAATTCACACTGCCTTATCTCAATGACTCTGCCATCACTGCAGGCATCAGCAATGACAACTTTGGTGACACAGTGAAATCAACTTCAACTGGTGACAGAGTGTTTGCATCAGCACCCAACAGCGGCAACCTTGTCAAACTCACTCTCACAACCACTGGCCTAAGTTTTCAAATTGGAGAAGAATTGCGTCAAGCATCCAACGGTGCTAGAGGCATCATTCTTGACAATGATCCTGCCACAGATATCATTGTGGCAAGACAAACCACCACCACAGATTTCACTGATGATTCTGCTCTATTGGATGTGCATGATTCATCTTCTATTGTTGACATAGTGGGCGTGGAAGGCACAGACGGACAAGATCAAGGATTGGTAGCCATGTTGGTGAGAGACAATGATGATTCGGCAGTGAGTTATGCAGTGCAACAGTACATCACAGCACCAAATCTTGACAGAGGAGGACTGTTTGGGTATGACATGTCGGTGTCGGGAGATGGCACATACTTGGCAGTTTCAGCACCGGGTGGCCCTAATGATTCCACACTATTGGATCAAGGCACTGTGTATGTGTACAAATACAACACATCAACAGCCAGATACGATCACTATCAAACACTGGCAGCTGCCAACAAAGAAGTTGGTTCAAGGTTTGGTGAATCAGTTGACATCTCGCAGGATGGCACAACCATTGTGGTTGGATCCAGTAAAGCCACTGACTCCACTACAACCACAGCAGGCAAAGTGCATGTGTACAGATTGATCAATGACACTACTTGGACAGAAGTAGAAGTATTGTTAGGAGGTTCGCTGGAAACTGATGCAAGATATGGCACCAGTGTGGCCGTCAGTGAAGATGGCACAGATATCCTGGTAGGAGCACCCAACGACAGCATCAATTTTGCCAATGGCGGTGCTGTGTATCACTACATCAACCGCACCAGCACATTCAATACAGACGGCTCCACCACACAATTCACTGCCACATTTGACATTGATCACAGCCAAAAACTTTCAGTGTCCATAGGATCCACTGTGTATGTGGCCAATGACGGATCCACAACACCAAACTATTCAACAGATGGCACCACCAATGTGATCACACTCAGTGCGGCCCCTGCCTCTGGTTCAACCATTGTGGTAGAACAGTACACATTAGAAAAAATCATTGCACCACGCAACATCAGTGCCAGTGTGGGTTTTGGCACACACATTGAACTGTACAACAATTCAGCGGCAATTTTTTCACTGCAGGGTGACACCAAACAGATCACAACATTTGACACTGTGGCCACAGACGCTTCCACTCAATTAACAAGCACTACATTTGATGACGACGCTACCAAATTTACATCAACTGTAGCAGACACAGGCACTGTGTCTGTGTACAGCAAATATGATCAATCATTTGTGTTTGATCAAACACTTACAATTGCAGGTTTATCACTGGGAGATTCCTTTGGACAAACCACAGCATTTGCNAACAACAATTTGTATGTNGGAGCACCCAACAATGACNCAGTGGCAGACAACAGNGGTGCNGTGTATCAATTCAANAAGGCAGGCAACGACAAACCATGGAGCACTGTGGTCACACAACCCAGTGTGATNGACATCAGCAAAGTCAAAAAAATATTTGGNTATGACAGCACCANCAACGAACTGCTCACAAGATTGCAACACATTGATCCTGCCAAAGGCAAACTGTTTCCAGAAGTTGAAGCCAACATCACCTACAAGACTGTGCATGATCCTGCAGACTATCAATCATGGGACGAAACACAAGCAGGCAAAATTTGGTTTGATCTTTCGACCATCAAATATCAATGGTATGAACAAGATGATTTGACATACAGATATCAAAACTGGGCAAGACTGCACCCAAGTTCCACAGTCAACATGTTGGAGTGGACCAGAAGCGATGTGACACCAACTAGATACAATGAGTTGGCCATCACAGCAGAAGGACAAACACAAGGCTACACAGGCACGGCTAGAGAAAATTTTGTGGTCAAACAATTCTTTGATGATGAAAAAAATACATTTGTTGACTACTATTATTTTTGGGTGGCAAATGCCACAGTGTTGCCACAAACCAATCCTCACAGAACACTCACAGGAGCACAGTTGTCACAGGCCATTGAAAATCCCAACAATTTTTCAGAAACATGGTCAGCACCCATAGACACAGATGCACTGTTGATTTCATTGAGTAGAAGTCTGTTGAATGACATCAATTTTGTGGTGCATGCAGAAACCACATCTGACAGCAATCAATTGATTCCGCACACAGAATATCAAATGGTTGCCAAAGGCGACACTGATTCAACGATCCCAGCAGTGTTGACCACTAAATTTCATGATTCATTGGTGGGCACAGATGCACAAGGACAGTCAGTGCCAGACACCACAATTCCAGTCAACATGAGATACGGCACACTCAACAGACCAAGACAGAGTTGGTACAGCAACAGAACAGATGCCATCAAGGTGTTGGTGCAGTACATCAATGACAAATTGACTGCAAAACCATATGTGTCACTGTATTCGATTTCTACACTTGAAAGTTTTGATCCAGTGCCAAACATACTGTTGGGTGGATATAATAAAACTGTGGACACAGAAGTTGAACTGGATTATGTCAACACACAAACTTTCAGCATAGGCTACAAAATTCTTGTGGAATCTGATTCTACTGTGGGCGGTGGTTGGAGAATATATGAGTGGGACGGTTCAACGTGGACAGCAACCACAACTGCTGAATCATATGACACCAGAGACTATTGGTCATACACGGATTGGTATGCTCAAGGCTATGACAGCACTCTTTCATTTGACTACACAGTGGCAAATGAACAGACTCGTTTGTCTACAGAGTATCAAACAGGTGATGTGGTCAAAGTGCTGTCATCATATGATGGCAATTTTAGAATCTATCTTAAAACATTTGATGGCTGGCAAAACATTGCCATTCAAAACGGCACTGTGGCACTCAGCACCACTCTGTACACTGCCACTGATGCAGGTCAAGAAATAAGGAAAATATTTGAATGGGTGCAGAATGATTTGACAGGTGATGACACACTGAGATACAAAGATGTGTTCTTCCTTGGTGTGAGATTGGCACAGATACAAAATCGTGATGCTGATTGGTTGTTTAAATCATCTTTCGTCACAATCAAAAACACATTTGCCACCCTCAGCCAAGACAGAGAATACCAAGTCAACACATCTAATGCTGTGCGTGAATTTTTAGAAGAAGTGTTGCCATTCAAAACTATTATAAGGGAAGAAAATACCCTGTATCAAAATTCAGAAACATTTGGTGGTGACATCACAGACTTTGACAATCGTTCTTACTATGATTTTGAAACCAGATCTTATGTGGCACCCACTGTGTACTCAGACAACTCCACATACTTTCCTGTGTACAATTCAAATCCGTGGAAATTCTATTCAGACAACTACAAGTACAGTATTTCATCGATTATTATTGTGGATGCTGGATTGGGATACACATCAGTACCAGTAGTAACCATCACAGGTGGTGGTGGCACAGGAGCCACAGCCACAGCAACCATATCAGATGATTCTGTAGGAACTGTTACAGCAATCACATTAACATCCGCAGGTTCGGGATTTACATCAACACCCACAGTAACAATCACTGGCGGTGGCGGAGCATCTGTGACAAGAACTGCTCGTGCTTATGCTGTGTTGACCAACAATACCATTAGAAAACTTGACACCACAGTCAAATTCGACAGAGTAAATTCACTGAGTGAAACTGCCAGCAACACCATTGTGGAATGGACTGCACAGACCACATTTACAGCAGGACAAAATGTGAGATACCTCAATGAAATATACAGAGTAACAACTACATTTACGTCTGGTGATGCATTTATAGATGCAGTTGAACTATCAGACTCGTCTACAGTCAATCCTGTCAATGATGATTCAACAATAAGCGATGATTCACCTTTGGTAAAATGGACTGCCACAGACAGAATCCATGCATACTATGATCCTGCCGCTGGCATGGCAGGACTGATAGGCGACGGTTCCACCACATACAATGCATATGCACAATTGATGACAGGACTTGAGTATCCAGGAGTGAGAGTGTTATCGCAGGCTCTAGCCAATGGCGAAGGTTATGACAATGGTGGCTATGACTTGTTTGCATATGACAATCCCATCACAGATCCAGCAACTCCGTTAGATGACTTGGTTGATTTGGATCAAGTGTTAGATTCACGCACATTTACAACCACACTGGGATCACGTGCAGAAGACATCAATGTGGTAGGAGATGCATTCATTTCAGAATACTCTGCATACGCACCAGAAGAAAAGGTTCCTGGTGGTGTGTATGACACCATGGATTTAAAAGTTTACACCAGAGCATCTGATGGTGCTTCAGTGATACAAAAACGCATGTACTATGGCGACGGTGTTGCTGTACAGTACGACACACCAAGTCTATCTTCCACAGCAGGATTAAGAGTTTTTGTCAACAATCAATTCAAACAAGAAGGCATCGACTACACAGTAACACTTGATGCAGACAACAGTTATGTTGAGTTCACCACTGCACCTGCATTGAACAGTTTGATCACATTGCAGTCTATCAAAGTGTCAGTTGACAATCTTGTGGCTCAGTATGCACTCACAGGTGATGGTTCTTCAACCACATACAATGTTAATGTGTCAAGAAGTGCAGTGACACAACACTATGTGTTGGTAAATGGCGTGAAAGTTAATGTGTCGCTTGATCTGGGTGATGATTCAGCATCAACAAACATTGTGTTTGAAACCACACCAGCACAAGGGTCATTGATTGATGTCTATCTGTTTGACATCACAGATTCTACCAAAGCATTTTCAGAAGTTGTTACAACCACATATGAAAATGTCGATACAGATTCTGCAGAAAATTATGTGACTCTCACCACAGCACCTTCTATCATTGGCCCGTATCATCACAAAGCCATTGTTGAAGGCATTGCCAACGACAGCACCAATAGATACAGATTGGCACCGCCACAAGCGGCATATTATACAGGTGATGGATCCACAACACAATTTGGTATGCCAAATGATCCTGTTCCGGCAACTTCTGCCACTGATGACAACACAGAAGTGTGGAAAAATGGTGTGTTGCAAACCAGTGGATACACTCTTTCAGTATCTGCATTTTGGGGCAAAAAAATTGTATTTGACACACCACCAGCAGATGATGATACCATTGCATTGGTGTTGAAATCAGGACACGATTACGAAATTGATTCCAATGGTAGACTGACACTGTTGACAGGATGGCCTGGGGATTCATCCATTAACAATGAAAAAATTGTTGTGACAACATTTACCAATCATGATCAAATGTACATGCAGACAGAAGTGTTTGCTGGTATCAGCACAGGCAAGTTTACATTATATTCGACCCCTGTGAGTTCAGACTATGTATTTGTAAGCCTTAACAAAAATTATCTTACAGCAAATCATGACTTTAGAGTTGACGGTGCTGTTGTTACAATATCAGGTGTGTCTCTCACATCGTCGGATGAAATTGTTGTAAGCTATATTGCAGGTTCAGTGTCAAAAGAAGCAATTGGATATAGAATTTTCAAAGACATACTCAATAGATATCATTACAGAAGAATTTCATCCACTCACTCAACACAGTTGGCGCAAGATCTTGCTGTGGATGACACAACCATTGTGGTGCAGGATGGTTCAGTGTTGGCAGAACCTTCCACTGCAAACAATATTCCTGGTGTGGTGTTCATTGGCACAGAACGAATTGCATACTTTGGCAAATCCGGCAACACACTCAGTAGACTATTCAGAGGCACACTAGGCACAGGTGTCCAGGCTCACTCCAGCGGTGCATATGTGGTGGATGGATCAAAGGTTCAGGAAGTACCATACGAAGACACCACCATCACAGTGGAAAAAACTGGAGATGGTAGCACAGTGAATTTTGATCTTGGGTACACACCAAGCAGTAAAGATGAGATCACAGTGATAGTGGGTGGCACTGCCACAAGAGATTTCACAGTTGGCACAGATTCAGCAGGCGCAGTCACATTGACCACAGCGCCAGCAGATGGAGTGTTGATAAAACTGATCAGGAAAACTGGCACAGTGTGGTACAACCAAGGCGAAAGCACTGCGGCCAACGGACAGGGTTTACAAGCATCCACAGGCAAAGAAGTGTTGTTCTTGCAGAAAGAACCCACTGATCTAAGACTGTTTTGATAGGAGTCGCTAAAATATACGCTGATTTTAAAGGTAACTAAATACAACACATGACAGAATCCAACACTCCAAACTCTGATCCTAAACAAATCAAACCTGATGAACAACAGGGATTGAACATTCAAGGACACATCAAAATATACGATCCTGAAAGCCAAGAAGTGTATGTAGACAAACACAATGCAATTCACTATGAAAATTTTTCTGTTTCTTTGGCCAAATCAATTGCCAACAAAACCACCGGATTTATAGAAGAAATGCACTTTGGCAACGGCGGCACATCTGTGGACACCACAGGCATCATCACATATTTGACACCAAACACATCAGGCGACAATGCCAATTTGTACAACAGAACATATTACAAGAGCATCAACGATCAATCATCGCTCAACACAGATACCACAAGAAACAAGATCACAATTTCGCACACCAACGGAACCACCTACACAGA